>Ga0197142_1001520_pt1 | contig 21180 bp, 18 predicted proteins | sample GBS60_MetaG_FD_148614 | JGI IMG/M metagenome (GOLD analysis project Ga0197142, IMG submission 148614) | Sediment microbial communities from Great Boiling Springs, Gerlach, Nevada, United States - GBS 60_MetaG | ecosystem: Environmental > Aquatic > Thermal springs > Hot (42-90C) > Sediment... | reverse complement strand
GGTTTCCCCGTCGCGAATGAGCTCCCGCATGCTGCCGCGCTCGAAAGCCACCACCGGAGTGCCGCAGGCCATCGCCTCCACCACCGACAGGCCGAACGGCTCGTTGAAACGGATCGGGTGCAGGAGCGCCCAGGCGCCGCCGAGCAGCCGGTTGCGGAGCTCCGGCCCGGCGCTGCCGACATACTGCACGCGGTCCCCGTCCAGGTGGGGCTGCACGGCGCTCTCAAAGTAAGCCCGGTCTTGAATGATGCCGGCCAGGATGAGGCGACGTCCGGCGCCTCGGGCGATCTCGATGGCTTCGCGCGCGCCCTTGTCCGGATGGATGCGTCCGAAAAACAGCAGATAGTCCCCGGGATCCGGACGAAAGTCGAACTGAGCGAGATCGATGCCGTGATGGATCGTGGCGATGTAGTCGAGTTCCGGGCTGCGGTCCGCTTCGCTGATGGCGACGTAGTGCACCTTGCCGTTGTACTTCTTGTAAACGGGCAGAATGCGCGGGCTCGAGAAGCCGTGGATGGTCGTCACCACCGGAGTCCGCGTCATTGCCGTGTAGGTGAGCGGCAAAAAGTCGAAGTGGTTGTGGATGAGGTCGAATTCGTCGCCGTGCTCGAACAGCTCGGAGATGTGCAGGCACTCCCAGACCTTGGCGTCGATCGAGGGATCCTCTTCATAGCCACGGGGGCAGACGGCGCGCAGGCGGGCGCTGGTGAGCGAATCGGCGGTGGCAAACAGCGTCACGTCAATGCCCCGGCGAACCAGGCCCTCGGTCAACAGCCAGACGATGGTCTCCCACGGCCCATAGTGCCGCGGGGGCGTGCGCCAGGCGATGGGCGCCAGCATCGCTACTTGCATCGGCTTTCCGGCGAGTGGCGGCTGTGGTTTTTCAGCCAGTCGAGCAGACGCGACAAGCTGGCGTGCGCCAGCGCCAGGCAGGTGTCGGCGGCGCCATAGTAGAGGCGGATCCGGTCGCCCTCGAGAATCCAGCCGCAAGGGAAGACCACTTTGCCGACGTCGCCGAACAGTTCATAGCTCTCCTCGGGGCCGAAGACCCATTCGTCGGAGCGGGCCAGCACGCGGCAAGGATCCTCGAGGTCGAGCAGCGCCAGTCCTAGCCGATAGATGGCGCCCCCGGCAGTCGTGCGCACGCCGTGGTAAAGCACCAGCCAGCCCTCCGGCGTAGCCAGCGGCGGCGGCGACAGGCCGACCTTGTTGGCGTCCCACCAGCCGCCTTTGCGGGCCTCGATCAGCACCTTGTGATCCCCCCAGTGTTTGAGGTCGGGAGAGTAGGAAAGCCACAGGTGCGCCCCGACGCCCGGAAAGGTGGACACGGGCCGGTGGATCATCGCCCAGCGCCCGCCGAATCGCACGGGGAACAGCGCGGCGTCCTTGTCCTCGGGCGGCATCACCGGTCCGAGACGCCGGAACGAGCGGAAGTCCTCGGTGAGCGCGAGCGACACCAACGGTCCGGCGGCCGAGTAGGCCGTGTAGGTGATCGCCCAAACTTTCTGTTCTTCCAGGAACGTGATGCGCGGATCTTCAATGCCCCAGATCTCCTCGGGGTGCGTTTCCGGGCTGGGCGCGAGCGTCGGCTGCGGATCGATCCGCCAGCCCGTGACCCCGTCGCGGCTGCGCGCCACCGTCAGGTGCGAGAGGCCGCGGCGATCTTCGACGCGGAGCAACAGAAGGGTCTCGCCGTCGACGACGGCCGCGCCGGCGTTGAAGACCGAGTTGGCCGGATAGGGCAAGTCGGCGGCGCGCAGGATCGGATTGTGCGGGTCGCGTTTGAACAGGACTTCGTGTTGCATGGCGTTCAGAACTCGAGTGGGAGCTCGACGCGCGTGCCGGTGCGTTTGGCTTCGCGGGCCAGCTCATAGGCCTCCCCGTACTGCCGGACGACCACCTCCCAGGAAACCACCTCATCCAGATAACGGCGGAGATTTTCGCCCAGACGAAGCCGAAGCTGCTCGTTGGTGGCCAGGCGGATCACCTTGCGGCGAAGCATCTCCTTGGTGGTAAATAGCAGGCCGCCCTCGCTTTCAAGCGTCTGCGCCGTCAGGCCCTCCATCGGCGCCGTGGTGATGAAGGGCTTGTTGAGCGCGATGATGCGGGCCAGCGTGCCGGATTGGGTCTCGTCGGTCGACGGCAGCACGATGAAGTCGCAGACCGCCATCATCTTGTAGTAGAGCTCGCCCCGCGGGATGAACTCGTAGTAGTGGGCGATGCCCTTGTCCTGGAGCCGGAGCACGGCCGATTTCCAGCTTTCGTACTGCGGCCTGTCGTGCGGGTCGCGGATCGTTCCGGCGGCCAGCAGGTCCCATTCCTGCCCGCTGCGCTGCTTGATCTCCTCGTGCAGCTCCTCCCACATCGACAGCAGGATGTCCCACCGTTTGTTGGCCTGGATCCAGCCGATCATGCCCACCAGGTGATCAGCCAGGCCCGCCTTGTCCAGACCCAACTCGGCGCGCAAGGCGGGGATCTCATGGATGCCCCAACGCCGGTCAGGGCGCGCCCCGTGAGGAACCACCATAATGTTGCGCGGCGTCTCCCAACCGCGCCCCGGAAAGGTCCAGTCCAGGCGCCATTTCTGGTAATGGCATTTGAACAGCACGACGTCGGCGCGCTGGCAGAGCTGATAGATGAATTCGGCCTCGAAGTCGCTCAACCGGCCGTGCACGGTGTGCGGCTCGACCACGATCGGATAGTCGCCCACCGCCTCGAGCAGGGTGAGAAAGCCTTCATTGCCGTCGCCTCGGCCGCGCGGATCCCGGTACTCGTAGAGCCCGTACTCATGCTCGAGGTGGACCGCATAGGGGTGGAGTTGCCGGATCTTCTCCGCCACCGGCCGCCACCAATCGCGGCGGGTCAGGTCGATAAGGGGAAACACCCCTTCGCCCTGCCCGTCGGTGTGGGAGATCACGAGGACCTCGCGGTCCGGGTTGGCCTTCTCCAGAAACTCCCGCGCCTCTTCGGTGAAGACGCCGATGCCGCACAGCCGCGGCGGATAGGAGCTGACGAGGACGATCGGGTGAGCCATGGCGCAATCGCGCAGACGGGCAATCAGACGACGGCGGAGGCGGACTGGGTCGCGGTGGCGCGCATGCGCTCCATCTGGTGGAAATCAAGCAGCGCCAGAAGCAGTGACAGAGTCGATTCGGCGCCCTGGTTCAGGTTGACCCCGTCGGCCGTTAACCCGTCGCAACAGCCGCCGGTCTGATAATCGAGCAGCGGTTTGCGATGGTCGTTGCGGCCGAGGAACCACTCCAGGGCCCGCCGGGCTTCGATCAGCCACCGCTTTTCGCCGGTGATGTGCCAGGCGGCGATTGAGGCTTCGATGATGCACTCGGCTTCGATCGGTTGCTGATCAAAGCGCGCCCGCGCTCCCCCGCGCACATACCAGTTCTGGTTGCCGATGGGGACGAAGTGACCCGCGGGATCGGTCTGGATTCGCACGAGCCACTCCAGACAACGCAAGCCGGCCTGGACCATGTCGTCGCGCTCCAGGCCACGGCCGGCGACGAGCAGAGCATGCGGGATCTTGCCATTGGCGTAGGTGACCACGTCTTCCAACCAGGGCCAGTCGTCGGCCGCGTTGCGCCGGTGAAGATCGAACAACTGACCGGCGAGCCGTTCCCGCACCCGTTTTGCCTCGCTGTCGCCGCTAAAACGGCGCAGGTAGGCGTCGATACCGATGAGCGCGTAGGCCCAGGCTCGGGGTGAGGTGAGCCGGAGTACGGCCGGCAGGGCCCGCTCAAACAGATGAAGCGCCGTGCCGGTGAGCGAGTCGAACCGGGAGAGGCCGATCGTCAGTCCCAGGCTCCAAAGGCCGCGGCCGTGGGCATCGTCGCTGCCTTCCTCTTCCAGCCAGCGACGGTCGAAACTCATGAAGTTGCGGAAGCGACCGCTGGCTTCGTTGAAGGCGTGATGCAGGAAGCTCAGATATCGACACGCCAGATTGAGGAAGGGCGCCGGGTCATCGGCGAACTCGCAGGCCAGGATGGCGACAATCAGCGCCCGGGCATTGTCGTCGGTGCAGTAGCCGTGAGCCCGGTCCGGCACGATGAACTTGGCGTGCTGGAGAATGCCGACGTCGTCGGTGAGCCGCAGCAAGTGGTCGAAGTTGGGCTGCGGGATCTCTGCCGGCACGGCGTCGAGCGTGGGGGCGTGGAAGGTGGGGCGGGGGTGGCGGCTGCGCTCATCGCGCACCTCGGCGAAGGTGGCCAGATAGCGCCGCGCCACCTCCTTCCAGACCATGTCCCGGCAGTAGGTGTACGCCCGCTTGCGCATGGCATGGCGTTCCACCTCGTTGTCCAGCAGGTCGATGACGTGGTGCGCCAGCTCCTCCGAGCTGCGGAACGCGGCCAGCCGGCCGCGGCCCTCGGCCAGCATCTCCTCGGCGTACCAGTAGGGGGTCGAAACCGTGGCCTTTCCTGCTCCCAGCGCATAGGAGAGGGTGCCGGAGACGATCTGCTCTCGGTTCAGGTACGGCGTGACGTAGATGTCGGCGGCGCCCAGGAACTCGCACAGCTCGTTGAGGTCGACGAACCGGTTGTGAAAAATCAGGTGGTCCTCGACGCCGAGGTCGCGCGCCAGGCGGTGAAGCGACAGCCGGTAGGACTCGCCCTGCTCGCGGCGCACGTTGGGATGGGTGGCGCCGAGGATGATGTAAGTGGCTTCGGGGAAGCGACGCACCACCTCGGGCATCGCCCCGATCATGTACTCCAGCCCCTTGCCGGGCGAGACCAGCCCGAAGGTCAGGATCACCTTTCTGCCCTCTACGCCGAACTGGTCTTTGTAATAATTCGGGTCGACGAACGGTACGTCGGGAATGCCGTGCGGGATGAAGAGGATCTTCTGCGGCGGGACCGAGTAGACCTGTTCGAGGAGCTGGCGCGCTTTCTGGCTCATGACCACCACCCGATCCGAGAGGCGGCAGATCTCCTCGAGAACCGCCCGCTGCATCGGGTTCGGCCGGCACAGAATCGTGTGCAAGGTCGAGACCACCGGCATCCGGAGGTTGCGCAGCAATTCGAGCACGTAGCTGCCGTGGTCGCCGCCGAAGATGCCGTATTCGTGCTGGAGGCAGACCACCTCGACCCGGTTCATGTTGAGAAACTCCGCCGCCAGCCGGTAGTCGGCCAGGGTCCGGCTGTTGAGCTCAAAGCGCACCCGGGGCGGATACTGGTAGCCGTCCGGCGTATCGTTCATCGCCAGGGCCCAGAATTGCACTTCGGGCGCCTCTGCGACCAAAGCCTCGAGCAGATCGGCCGTAAAAGTGGCGATCCCGCACCGTCGGGGCACATACGTGCCCAGGAAAGCGATGGTGTGCGGACTGGTGCGATACAAGCCAGTGCGGTTCAGGCGGACAATCTCCATCTCGTGCAATCCCGTTTCAACGTTTGCGGATACGAGCAGGGAAGGCGCCGGACGAACCAGCTCGAGCCGTCCGGTGGGGAATCTCCCCCATTTCCTATCATATCGCGGGCATCCGCTCAGCGTTGCGGGTACTCGCGCTTGGCGTCCGGCGGCGGGTTGAGCCGGAGGTCGGCGGCGGCGAGCGGTGGATTGAGGCGAATGTCGGTATAGACGATGGTGGTCGTGTCCTCGGAGGGGGTGTAGAACCTCTGCTGCACCGGATGGCCGCCATTGCGCGCAATCCAGAGCTCCACCTTGGCGAGATGCTCGCGGGCCTCCTTGCTCCTGGGAATCAGCTCGAGCTTGTCGGCGGGCGTGCCGCCGACCGCTTCGGCGCCGGCCAGCCGCACCTGGTAGTCTCGACCCAACTCTCGGCCCGGCGTGCCGAAGCCGAGCAGGAGAAACTGGTCGACCAGCGCTTTGTGCCGGCCGAGGTCGTAGACCTGCACCGTGTTTATCTTTGGATAGTAAATTTCGGCCTTGCGATCCGAAAACGCGATCGAGCGCGCATCCGGCTCGGTGAAGTCGATTCTCATTTCGATCTGCCGACGGCTGCGTCGCGCCAGCTTGAGAACGCCCTGTTCGGAGGTCTCGTCGTTGATGACCGCAGTCCGAGTCACCTTGCGAATCTTGGCCGTGACGCTGCGAAACGAAGAGGCCGCCCGGTCCATTCGGTCGAGCACCTCTTGAAGGGACGCTTCCGCCGAGACGGACGGCGCCACCGAGGCCAGCAGGAAAGCGAGCAAACGACCGGACATGTCCCCTCTTGGGCGAGGACCGCTCAAGGCGCGGCGAACGCCATGAAGCCTTGAATCTCTTGTTCCGCGTCGAAGATCGGCTCCAGGCGAACCAGTTTGAGTCGCTGGCCGCGGGACTGGTTTCGGATCAAGGCTTCCGCCCGGGCGGGACGTTCCTGCTCCGTGAAGTGCACCAGCAACTCCGGATCGATCCAGAAGACGCTGGCGCCCGTCTCCGAGGGGATCATGACGACGTCCTTGGGCTTGGGCTGATCACGAAAGAACTGGCGCGGCGTCAGGAAGATGAAGGCCAAAATCAAGACGACCATGATGTCGTAAGGGAGGCTGCCCCGCGGATAGTCCCAGAGCACAAACCGTTTGAGAGCCTCGAGCGCTCGGCGCCGCATAAACGCACTTAGTGTAGCAGACCGCAGACTTGGAAACGAAATTTCCGGCGCGCGCCGGCTAGGCTGTCAAACGTTGGGCAGCAAGAATGGCGGCCGGTACTGCTTGCCCAGCATGGCCGCCGCTTGCGAGTCCCCGGGAATCTGCTCGCGCACGGCATCCCACTGGATTCGACGCTTTAGCCGGTAGGCGATGTTTCCCAATTGGCAGCAAACCGTGGCGGCGTGGCTCTGCTCCAAGCTGGGCTCCAGCTCGCGCTTGCCCTCTTTGACCGCGTCAAGGAACAGGCGCTGATATGGCCCGTCCTGCTCCGTGCGCCGTCCCGTTTTCGGATCCACCAGGTTCCGGGTCTTGGGATCGAGCCAGGGAATGCCGTCCATTCTCTCCGCCGGCGTGCTCGTATCGCGCTCATCGTAGAGCTCAAAGCCGAATCGGTCGATCACCAGCGTCGCCTGCGAACCGTAAAAGATGATGCCGTGGTTGCGCCGCCGGTTGAGCACCGTGTGGTAATTGTTAAAGCCTCGGTAACGGTACGTCATGATCCAACCGGGAAACTCCCAGCAACACTCCAGCGTGTCATAGGTGTCCGCCAGGTCGTCCACCACGAACTTGCCGCCGGTCGCTGAAACGGCGGTGGGGACGGGGTAATTCATGGCCCACAGAATGATGTCGATGTGGTGGACGGCCCAGTTAGTAAGCATGCCCCCGCCGTAATCGAACCACCAGGAGCTCGCCAGCCGGGCGCGGTTGAACGGGACCAGCGGGGCCGGTCCCAGCCACTCGTTCCAGTGGTAGCCCGGAGGCGGATCGGAGTCGGGCGGCCGACCGGTGCGAGCGCCCGTGTTCGAATAGTTGAAGCATTCGACGAGACCGATCTTGCCAAGCCGCCCGGTGCGGATCAGCTCAACCGCACGATGATAGGGCGGTCCGGTGCGCTGTTGTGTTCCCATCAAAGCCAGCACCCCGGCCTTCCGCGCCGCATCCACCATCGCGCGCCCCTCCGCTACCGAGTGCGACAGCGGCTTTTCTATAAAGATCGGCTTGCGCGCCTGCACCGCGTGCAGAAATGGAATGGCATGCCAGTGCTCGGTGGTGGCGATCATGACCGCGTCGATATCCTTGCGGTCCAGTATCCGGCGGTAATCCACGTATTTGTCCGCTGTCTGCGGGCGGGCGGCGTTCTGGAGCACGGCGAGGGCCTCGTCCATCCGCGGCTCGATGACGTCACTCACCGCCGGAATGTAGCGATCCGGGAATTGGCACAAGATCCGCATCAGTTCCCGGCCGCGCCCACCGGTGCCGATGACCCCGACGCGGATGCGGTCGTTGGCGCCGAGTACGCGCGAAGCCGCGGCGGCGCCGAACAGCAGCGTTGTGAATCGCCTGCGGTTGCGATCCATCTTCACGTCTCCTTTGCCAACGGTTCGGTTTTAGAATACTCAGCCCAGACCTCTTGGATCCCGGCTTGCCGAGCATCGCCCGTATGGACCGCCACCCGGTAGTTCAGCGCCAGCACCTGCCCCGGCTTGAGTTCGAACGGTTCATCGTAGGTGAAGCTGGCGATGATGGTCATGTTGTTCCAGTTGTGCCAGCGTGTCGGAAAACGCGGGTTGGCCGGGTGGTCCATCAAGGCAACGCCGGCGATGGAGCCGTCTACCAAGGGTCCTGAAAAGTCGCACCAGCAGGCCTTCGCTCCGCCGCAGGCCTCATTTTGCCGGCCCTCGGAATTGGTGATCTGTCCGAAGCGGTCCATCGGATGAAAGTTCACCAGGAGCCCGTACAGCTTGGTGTATCGCTCCTTTTGCGGCCGCAGGCACATCGAATCCGGCACCCGGCAGGCGAGTAAGTTGTACATGGTCTTCTGGAAGACCACCGGCCGGTCGAGCGCCTGGAGTCGGAGTCCCAGATCCAAAAAACGCAAATTGGCCCCGCCCGATCGGGCTTCGATATGGCGGGTCTCTTCGAGAAGGTCCCTTCCCGTCAGGTCCCGCCAGGCCAGCCGCTGGCGCAGGCGGGCAACCGGCCCGCTCTCAGCCAGATCGAAGCCGAGGTGCACGACCTTGCCGCAGTCGGCGCGCTCCTCCCAGAAGCTCACGTCATTGACCCTTTGGTGTCCAATGAACAAGCCGCGATGCCAGTGGTGCCCGCGCAGCGATCCCGGAAACTCGCCGTTTTGCGTCACCGCCATCTGATTGGGCGCCAGGACCGGATGAAAGAACGGCCGGTAGTTCCCGGCCTGGCTCGTGTCAAAGTTGTAGACGGCGAACAAGCCGCCATCAAGGAACAGATCCATTACCGGGCCGTCGGCCCGGATCGCCGCCTCAGCCGCCGGCGGCGGACTCAGTCGCGGGTACTGCGCAACAGCCGGGCCCGCGGCAGCCGCGACGAAAGCCCGCAAACACTCGCGACGGCCAATCGCGTGTGACTCTGTCATCCCGATCGATGAATTCTGCCTCATTTGCGTCTCCATTCTGCCCCTTGCCGTCCCGGGCAACTGTCGGGTGCCAGGGAGCGCCTCGGTCATCACGGCCGCCCCGCAGCCGGTAGCCGGGCCGGCAGCCTTAGATCTCAGCCGTCTCGATCAGCTTCTGTAGCTCGGTTTCGAGTGCGGACTTCTTCTTGCGCAACTCGCTCAGTCGGTCGCGCAGGGCGGCAAGCCGAACCTCGAGCTCGGCGAGTTGAGCGGCGTATTTTTGCACCTGCGCCTGCTGGCCGCTGACGCGGCTGAGGCTCGCGATGTTCTCCCGCAGTCGTTCCTGGTCCTTGACGAGGTCGCCCGATTCGGTCTGGGCCTCGGCGATCTGGCGGTCCACGCCGGCAATTTCGCGTTTCTGCGCCAGGATGCGCTCCAGTTGGGCGCGCGCCTTGGCGCTGAGCTCCTTGTTTTCGACGAAGGTGGCCAGAAAGTCGGGCGTCTGATCGAGGAGCGCATAGCTGCTGGCGAGCCGGCGCTCCTCCTCGACGACGAACTTCTCCGTCGCTCCGGCGGCGAGCTTGACCTCAAAGCGCCAGGCGTTGGCGGTAGTTTCGGCCGGCTGGAGATTGACGAGCTGATAGCCGGGCCGCGCCGGGTGTTCGATCACCAGCAGCTTGGGCCTGGCGTCGACGTTGCGAATGGTGTAGGTTCGCCGCTCCCGTATCGCCGAGGTGGCGGTGAGCACGCCGCGGCGCAGGCGAACCTCGCGAACTCGCGCGCTGTCGGAATCAAACTGAGTGGTGATCCGCGTGCCAAGATCGATGCCGTAGCTGATGAGGCGCTTGTCGCCCGCTTTGAGCGTCTCAAGCAGCGCCTCGCCTGCATAGGCGCCTTCGTCAAAGACCGTCACCGGCCCGCCGTCGAGCGTCTTCCCCGTCGAGTTGGTGATCTCGGCGGCGTGGCGCGGGTTTGTGGCGCCGGCTTCGGTGTAAATCAGCAGCTTGCGCGCGGCGACCTTCTCCTGGAGGAAGGGCAGCATGGCCGACTCGCTTTTGCGCACCGTCACGGGTGCGTCGAATCGGTATTCGAACAGCTCGCCGAGCTCGCGCGCGCCCGCCGCGGCGGCGATGGTGCTGGCGATCGCCTCACGGGCGAGCTCGGGCTCGGCCTTGGCGACTTGCGCTTCGGCTAAGGCGGCCATTTGCTGTTCCAGGCCGCGGATGGCCTGGCGATGGGCGGCCTGGGGCGCCGGCGCCGTGACGCCGGCGACGGCGCCGGGGTGGATCACCGGCGCCTGGGCGCGGTCTTCCGGCAGCTCGGCGACCGGGCGGTTGACGTAACGAGGCTCGTAGAGCTTGCTCACAAAAGAGATGGGGCGGCCGGAGAGGAGCGCCAGCCGGACCTTCATCCAGTCCTCGCCCGTGGTGTTGTCAACGATCGCCCAGCCTTCAAGCAGCGGCTCGCCTTCCCTGGCGAAGATCAGCCGGTAGCTCGACTTCCAAACCGGCGCCGGGATCATGTAGCTGACGGTGATGCGCCGGCGGGCTGTGTCGACCGAGTCGATGTAGAGGCTGCGGCGCTCGGTCGAGCGGGCGCCGGCGACGAGCGCCAGATAGTCTTTGAGGTGCAGTTGCAGCCTGGCATCAGGGAATCGCAACGCCGAGGCCGCCGAGACGTCCAGGGTGCGCAGCGCGCCGTCGTCGCCGAGCAGAATGAGCAGCTCCCGCTCCGGATTCTCGTCAGTGGCCGCCTGGAGGCGGGCGCCGACGATCGTGCCGGTGACGAGCTCCTCGCCCAGCCGCAGTTCGATGCGCTCGCCCTTGAGCTGGTCGAGCAGGTGCGAGAGCGGCTGGCCCGGCTCCAGGCGCAGGGGCAGCTCGGCGAGCTTGCGTTCGAGCGGTTCGCTCGCATCGTAGCGCAGCGCCACGATGCGATCGCCCCCGCTGGTCTGAAGCGTCAGCGACTTGAGCACGTCGTCCATCTGCGAGGCTTTGAACTCCAGCCGCGCCGACTCACCCGGGCCGAGCTCGCCCGAGCGCTCGAAATAGCCGACGCCGTGCTTGTACAGCACCACGGTCCGAACCGGCAGCTCCGCCGCCGCAGCGAGCGCCGGCAGCAACAAAAGCGCGAAACGGTTGCCTCCCATAGGTCCCCCTCCTAGGACGCGCTCCGGCACCGGCACGTTCCCGCCGGGCCTACTCGCCCATCACCTTGATGATGACCCGCTTGCGGCGCTGCCCGTCGAATTCGGCGTAGTAGACCTGCTGCCAGGGGCCGAGATCGAGCTTGCCGCCGGTGATCGGCAGGATCACCTGATGATGTACGAGCAGGCTCTTCAGATGGGCGTCCCCGTTGGTTTCCCCCGTGCGGTGGTGGCGGTAATCCTGGCGGAAGGGCGCCAGTTTCTCCAGCCATTCGTCGATATCGGCCAGCAGGCCGTCTTCGGCGTCGTTCACCCACACGCCCGCGGTGATGTGCATAGCCGACACCAGCACCATGCCTTCCTGCACGCCGCTCTTTCGGACCGCCTCCTCCACCTTGTCCGTAATGTTAATGTATTCGCGGTGCTTGCGGGTGTTGAACCAGAGGTATTCCGTGTGGAACCGCATACCTGGGATGATAGCGCGCGGCCCCGTTTCTCCCCCCAGGCGCCTCAACGCAGCTTGCCGCGGCCCGCCACCGGCCAGACCACCTCGATGCGATCTTTGCGGACGCCATAGACCTCCTCATGGAGGTTGAGCGTCGTCTCCTGGTGCTGGGGAATGACGGTCAGTCGCTCGCCGACGCGGAACCGGTGGGAACAGGCGCTCACGTCGACATGCCCGTGCTCGACCGACATGGCGTAGATGCGGGCCTCCGGATACTCGACGACGTAACCGTAGGGGTTGGGCGGGTTCCGCTCGAAACCCTTTTGTCCGGCGTCGATGATGATGCGCTCGGGCGTCGGCGTGCTCACCACGGTGACGATCACCCGTGTGGCGCAGCTTGCCGGATTGGGCGGGTTCGTCGTGGTGTTGATCCGCTGCAAGCCCTCGAAGGCGTAAGAGCCGCTGCGCGTGACGTTGCAGCCGATCTCTTTGGAGACGGCCTCCGCCCCGGTGCCTCCCCCGCTGATCTCCGTAAGCGGAAGCCCCGCTTTGCGGAACAGGTCGATCGTCTCTTCCATCACCGGTTTGGCCTCGATCCGGCTGGGGTAGGTCATGATGCCCCGGAGCTCGAGGTTGGGCAGGCGCGAGACCTTCTGGGCCAGCTCCACGGCGGCCTGCGGCGATTGCACCCCGGTGCGCTTGCCTCCGGTGTCGATCTCCACCAGCACGCCCACGCTTCCGCCGTCTCGTTTGAGCTGCTCGGAGATGCCGCGCGCGGTGTCCTCGGAGTCGACCGCTACGGTCAGCCGGGCCCGCTTGGCGAGCCGCGCCAGACGGACGAGCTTTTGCTCGCCGACGATGTTGTAGGGGATCAGGATGTTTTCATAGATGCCGCCGGCCACCATCACTTCGGCTTCGCCCAGCTTCTGGCAGCAGATGCCGACGGCGCCCCGGGCGAGCTGCATGCGAGCGATCTCCGGGTTCTTGTGCGTCTTGGTGTGCACCTGGAGCGCGATCGGAATTTGATTGCACCGCTCCTGCATGTCGCGGATGTTCTTCTCCAGGATGTCCAGGTCGATGATCATGGCCGGCGTGTCCAGCTCGTCGATGGTGCGCACGCGGCCGCTGTGAAGGCTGACGGCGCCCGCGCCGGCTCGCGTGAGGCCCAGCCCGGCCGAAACCAGGCCTGCGGCCCGCAGCCAGGCGCGGCGGCTTACTCGTTGGAGCGCGCCCGTGAAATCCGTGCTCATGAGTTCGGCCTCCTTTGTTCGTGGGGATGGTCTTGCCTTTTGGCTGAGCTTCAGTATACGCCGTCGAGGCAAACGGAAAAGATGGTATAGTTTGGTGTTCGGCGTCCGAAACTCGTTTTGCCGGTGAGCGAGGCGGATCGAACCGAGGCGAATGAAACGGCCTACCAGTCGGAAGCGGCCGGCCGCGGCCATGGCGGCGCTGGCGATGCTCGCGCTCGGCCGTCCGGCCCGGGGCCAACTCGGAGCCGATCCGCGCGAGCTTAAAAGCGGCCGGGAGATTTATCTGGCGGCCTGCGCCTCTTGCCACGGCCCGGACGGGCGCGGTGCGCCGCAAACCACAGTGGGCTTCGCCCAGCCCCTGCCCGACTTTACCGACTGCCGCTTTGCCGTGCGCGAAGCGGATACCGACTGGCACGCCGTCGTCCGGGGAGGCGGCCCGGCGCGAGGCTTTTCCGAGATCATGCCTGCCTTCGGCGAGGCCCTGAGCCGCGAGCAGATCGAGCAGGTGCTGGCGTATCTCAGAGGCTTCTGCGGCGACCGCGCCTGGCCGCGCGGCGAACTCAACCTGCCCCGGCCGCTCGTGACCGAAAAGGCCTTTCCGGAGGATGAGGTGGTCCTCACCACGCGGCTGCCGGCGGAGGGCGAGCCCGCCTTGACCCAGGAGGTGGTCTATGAGAAACGCATCGGCGCGCGCGGGCAGATCGAGGCTAAGGTGCCCTTCGCCTTCGCCCGGCAGCCCAACGGTGCCTGGCTCGGCGGCGTGGGCGACATCGGTCTCGGCTTCAAGCGCGCCCTGGTTCATAGCTACTCGCGCGGCGCCATTTTGAGCGCCACGGCAGAAGTGAAGCTGCCGAGCGGAGATCCCGCGCGGGGCTTGGGCAAAGGGGTTACGGTTTTCGAGACCTTCGCCACCTACGGGCAGCTCTTGCCGCGGGATGCCTTCGCCCAGTTTCAAGGGGGCTTCGAGTTTCCCACGCGCGGCGAGGAGGCCGCCAAGGCGGGTTTCTGGCGGGCCGTTTTCGGCAAGACGATCGCCGGTGACGGCGGCTTCGGGCGCGCCTGGTCGCCGATGGTGGAGCTATTGGCCGAGCGGGAGCTGGTTAAGGGCGAGCGGATCGTTTGGGACCTGCTGCCTCAAATCCAAGTGACATTGAGCCGGCGCCAGCACGTCATGTTCAACTTCGGCCTGCGGCTGCCGCTTACCGACGCCGGACCCCGACGCACGGAGGTGATCTTCTACGTGCTTTGGGACTGGTTCGACGGCGGCCTGCTCGAAGGCTGGAAGTAGGGGGGAGGTCAACGATGCCGAGACGGCAAGCTCGCATGGGGCCGGTGGTCGCGGCGGCGGTCCTGTCGGCCGTTGCCGCCGCCGCAGCGCCCCGCAAGGGCAAGCCGCCGGAGCCGGTCTTTCAGACCTCGGATCGGTGCCTGGCCTGCCACAACGGGCTGAAGACGGCCTCCGGCGAGGAGGTCTCGATCGGCTTCGACTGGCGCGCTTCGATGATGGCCAACTCCTCGCGCGATCCCTACTGGCAGGCGGGCGTGCGGCGGGAGGTGATGGACCACCCCGCCGCTCGCGGCCTCATCGAAGATGAGTGCGCCATCTGCCACATGCCCATGGCGCGTTTTGAAGCGCACCGGGCCGGGCACGAAGGTCGCATTTTTGCGCTGCTGCCCTTCGACCCGACCGACCGGATGAGCGCCCTGGCTGCCGACGGGGTTTCCTGCACGCTCTGCCACCAGATCACCGGCGAACGCCTGGGCACGCGCGAGAGCTTCGTCGGCGGCTTCGTCATCGACACCGAGCGGCCGCGCGGCGACAGGCACATCTACGGCCGCCTGAAAGTCGAGCCCGGCTTGAGCCGCATCATGCGGAGCTCAACGGGCGGGTTTGCGCCGGTAGAGTCCGAGCATATTCGCCGCTCGGAGCTGTGCGCCACCTGCCATACGTTAATCACACACGCGTTGGGTCCGGACGGCAAGGTGATCGGCGAACTGCCCGAGCAGATGCCCTATCAGGAATGGCTGCATAGCGCCTGGCGCCAGAGGAAAAGCTGCCAGGACTGTCACATGCCCGCTGCCCGCCAGGCGCCGATTTCAAGCGTGCTCGGCCAGGTGCGGCCCGAAATCAGCCGGCATGTGTTCGTCGGCGGTAATTTTTTCATGCTGCGCATGCTCAACCGGTTCAGACGCGAGCTCGGGGTGGCGGCGCTGCCCCAGGAGTTCGAATCGGCGGCGTTGCGCACGGCGGCCTTCCTCGAACAGGAGACGGCGCGCCTGTCGATCGACGGCGTCGAGCGGCACGGGCGGCGGCTAGAGATCACCCTCAAGCTGGAGAACTTGAGCGGACACAAGCTTCCCACGGCCTACCCCTCCCGCCGCGTGTGGCTGCGTCTGGCGGTGCGCGACGCCGCCGGCGCAATCGTCTTCGAATCCGGAGCGCTCGAGCCGGACGGCAGCATCCGGGGCAACGACAACGACGCCGACCCCCGGCGCTACGAGCCCCATTTCGCCGAGATCACTCGCCCGGACGAGGTTCAGATCTACGAGTCGATCATGGAGGACGCCTCGGGAATCCCCACCACCGGCCTGCTCTCGGCGGTTCGCTACGCGAAGGACAACCGGCTGCTGCCGCTCGGATTCGACAAGGCCGCCGCGCCCGGAGAGATTGCCGTCGTCGGCGAGGCGGCCGCCGACGTGGACTTCGGCGGCGGTGGCGACCGCATCGGCTACCGGGTGGATCCGGGGGCCGCCAGGGGCCCCTTTACCGTCGAGGCGGAGCTCTGGTATCAGCCGATCTCCTACCGCTGGGCCGAAAACCTTCGCGCCTACGACGCCGACCAGACGCGCCGGTTCGGCCGCTACTGGACCGAGATGCGGCACGCCTCGGCGGTGCGGCTGGCCCGTGTGGCGGCTCAAATTCCGTGAGAGAGCACCGGCGGCGCCGGGTTTCCTCTTGAAGCCGCGCCGCGGCGGGTTGATAATGCCGCTAGAAGGAGACCGGGACAATGAAGACGACACCTGTGTGGTTGTTTCCGATCGTTGTCCTTGCCCTGACCGGATGCGGCGGCGCCCCGGAGCCACCCGCGACGCCCGAGCCCGCCCCGCCCGCCGTGCCTCCCGCCGCGGGGGCCGAAGCTCCCAAGCCGACCTCCCCCGCCGAGATGATCGCCCGCGGCCTCTTCCTCGGCCGTAGCGGCAAACCGATGGCCAAGGCCCGGCTGATGCTCGGAGAGATCAGCGGGGATGACGTCTTTCGTTACGCGCGAATCCGCCTGGTGGCGAAGGTTGCCACTGCGGTGGCGGATTCCGAGGGGAAGTTCGAGTTTAAAGGCTTCACACCCGGCGTCTACACCATTGTCTACCAGCCTGGCGGCTCGGCCGGCATCGTGCCGGTGGAGATCCCCATCCGCACGCTTTCCGGCACCACCGACTCGATCGCTCCCCTGCTGCGCGGCTTCGAGCTGGGGCGTGAGACGCCGTTCGGCAAGCGGCCCTGGGGGACCTACTTCACGCTGCTCGAAGGCCACACGCTCTATTCGGACGGGCCGAAGATGCGCATCTGGAACGCGACGGCGCGCTACAGCCAGGGAGGCGCGCACGTGGAGATGCGCCGCGGCGAGCCGTGGCTGACGCACCTGGATGCGGGCAGCGAGATCCGCTTCGAGGCCTGGAGCTTCTGATCGGCTAAGATCGAAGCATGATCGTCAGGGACTATCGCGACGTGGAGGCGAAAACTTCGCCGGAGGCCGCCGGGGTTTCGCTGCGCTGGGTCGTCGCCAGGGAGGACGGCGCGCCGCGATTCGCCATGCGAGTGATCGAGGTTGAGCCGGGCTGCGCCACACCGCACCACCAGCACTGGTGGGAACACGAGGTCTTCGTCCTGGCGGGTCGGGGCGTGGTAAGAGGCGAAGGCCAGGAGCGTCCCATCGAAGCCGGCAGCGTGGTCTTCGTCCCGGGCGAGGAGCGGCACCAGTTCGTCAACACGGGCGCTGAGCCGCTGCGCTTTATTTGCATGGTCCCGCACACGGACGCGGACCCGGCGGGGCCGGCCGCCCGTTAGTTCACCCCGGCCGACCAAAGTTCAACAGGCTTCCTCGGTCCGCCGGCACGTGCCCATGATCAGGCCCGGCCGAGGAGCGCCTTGCCGCGGCGTCCGCGGGGGTATGATCTTGGGGGGAGACTCCGGTGCAACCGCAACGACTGCTCGCCTCCGCGCTGCTAGTCGGCCTCAGTTTGGCGGCGGCGGAGCGCCTGCCCAATTTCGTCGTCATCTTCATGGACGACATGGGCTACGCCGACATCGGCCCGTTCGGCGCCACGGGCTACCAGACGCCGCAACTCGATCGCATGGCCCGCGAAGGGCGCCTGTTCACGGATTTCTATGTCTCGCAGGCGGTCTGCTCGGCCTCGCGCGCCAGCCTTCTCACCGGCTGCTATAACGTTCGTCTGGGCATCCTGGGCGCCTTGAATCACCGGGCCGAGCACGGGCTCAGCCCCTCGGAGACCACCATCGCCGAGCTCCTCAAACAGAAGGGCTACGCCACGGCCTGCTACGGCAAGTGGCACCTCGGCCACCACCCCAAGTTCCTGCCGACGAATCACGGCTTTGACGAGTACTTCGGCCTGCCCTACTCCAACGACATGTGGCCCCACCATCCGACGGCCGGCAAGGATTTTCCCAGCCTGCCGCTGATCCGAGGGACCCGAGTGGTGGATGCCGAGGTCACCGGAGAGGACCAGGCCGAGCTTACCCGACGCTACACGGAACACGCGGTGCGGTTCATCGAGCGCCACCGCAGCCGCCCGTTTTTCCTCTACCTGCCGCATACGATGGTCCACGTGCCGCTTTACGTCTCGGAGCGGTTCCGCGGCCGGACCGGGCGCGGGCTGTTCGCCGACGTCATGGCGGAAATCGACTGGTCGGTGGGCGAGATCCTGGCGGCGCTGCGCAAGCACCGGCTCGAGCAGCACACGCTGGTGTTGTTCAGCTCCGACAACGGGCCCTGGCTGAGCTACGGCGATCATGCCGGCTCGGCGGGCCCGTTGCGCGAGGGCAAGGGCACGACGTTCGAGGGGGGTGTCCGCGTCCCCGCCATTCTCTGGTGGCCGGGCCGGATCCCCGCCGGAACGCGGTGCCGGGAGCCGGCCATGACGATCGACCTGCTGCCCACTCTGGCCGGGCTGGCGGGCGCAAGCCTGCCGTCGCAGCCGATCGACGGCAAAGACATCTGGCCGCTGGCGGCCGGCCTCCCCGGCGCCCGCAGCCCCCAGGAGGCGTACTATTTTTATTGGGGGAACGAACTCCAGGCGGTGCGCATGGGCAACTGGAAGCTCCACTTTCCGCACAGCTACCGTACGCTCGCCGGGCGGAGCGGCGGCACGGGCGGCATGCCCGCTCCTTACGAGGAGGCGAAGATCGATCTGGCGCTCTATGACCTGGCCGCCGACGTCGGCGAGTCGAGAAACGTCGCCGCGCGCCATCCCGACGTCGTTCGGCGCATCGAGGCGCTGGCCGAAAAAATGCGCGCCGAGCTCGGCGATTCCACCACCGGCCGGAAAGGACGCGCGACGCGAGAACCCGGGCGGCTCGAGCCGGGCGACCGCCGCTTCCATTGGCTGCCCGGCAAGCCTCTGGAGGTGCGGGCCCGCTAAGAGGAGGCAAGCATGCCCTCCGGCGCCCACGACGGAGAAGCTCGCCCCAAGCCCCGCCTGCTGCCGGCGGCGCCCCCGGAGCTGACGCAGGGGCGATTGAAGCGGCTCGGCGAAGGCCTCGGCAAGGTCGTTTACGCTTCCGAGCACTGGGTGGTCAAGCGCGAGCGTTCTCCTTCGGAGATCGTCGCGCTGATCGTGCTCTGGAAGATGCTTAGGAAGCTGGAGCGGCTCCTGCCGGGGCGGTGGGGCAAGCGGCTTGTCGCGCGTCCGGCCCGGCAGATCCGAGTTCTGCGACTGCTGACGCAGGCCGCTATGGCCGTGGTGCCGAAAAGCGTCTGGTATACCACCCACGTGCGGGAGGCTTGGCGGCTCTACCACCGGCGGAACGTGCGCGGCGAGGCGCTCGCGCGGATCCATTTGGCCGGCACCTCGCTCGTGCCCGAACGCGTCAGTTTCCCGCCCACCCGGGTTCGAATCAGCGGCTGGCCGGGCTGGCTGATTGTCTCCGAAGCTACCGAAAGGGTTGAAACGACGCTCTACCAGCGGCTGGTCGAATTGGCTCGGGCCGGACGCTACGACGAGGTTGAGCGATGGCTGGAGCGGCTGCTCGAGTTGCGCCAGGCCGGCTGGCGGCGCGGACTGTTCTCCATGGACGCCCACCTGAAGAACTTCGGCGTCATCGGCGACCGAATCGTGCTGCTCGATACCGGGGGATTGACCAACCGCTGGCGCGAAATCGAAGGCCGTCTGGCGTATGAAGACGTCGTCGCGCAACCCCATGTCCAGCTCGGGCTGGCCCCGATTCTCGCCAAGCGGCCGGACATCGCCCGGCGCTTCGACGCCCGCTGGAAATCGATCGTCAATCTCGAGATGGTGCGGCGCTACTGGCCCGCCTCATCCGGCACAGAGCAAGCCACGGCCTGAGAAGCCGCGCCGGGCTGCGGCCGAGGGATTCGCAACAGGCTCTTGACAAAGCCCAATCCTTAGTATATAGATAGAGTTTAGGGTGTTTGACCGTGTCCTACTTCGAGGAACTCGAGGATTTACCGGCTGAGGAGCTTATCGCCTGGGCGGTGCGCACCTACGGCGACTCGTTCGCCATCTCGACCAGCTTTCAAAAGTCGGGCATGGTGATCCTCGACATGGCCTGCCGGATCAATCCGCAGGTGCGCGTCATCACGCTCGACACCGGACGGTTGCCCGAGGAGACCTATGCGATGATGGACATGGTGCGCTCCCGCTACGGCGTCCGGATCGAGGTCGTCATGCCCGACCCGAAGGAAGTCGAGGCGATGGTGGCCCGCCACGGCGCGAACCTATTCTACTCGGATCCCTCGCTGCGCATGCTTTGCTGCCAGGTGCGCAAGGTCCGGCCCCTGGAGCGCAAGTTGCGCGAGTTCCGGGCCTATGCGGTGGGACTGCGGCGCCTGAGCTCGGACAACCGCAACGAGGTGCGGAAGGTGGAGTACCGCGACGGGCGGATCAAGCTGGCGCCGGTGGCCGACTGGACGCGCCAGGACATTGAAACCTACACCCGGCGACACAACCTGCCCGTGCACCCGCTCTACGCCCGCGGCTACTCAAGCATCGGCTGCGCCCCCTGCACCCGGCCGGCCGGCCACGGCGAGGATGAGCGCGCCGGTCGCTGGTGGTGGGAGGAGGCCGCGCCAAAGGAGTGCGGCATCCATTTTTCCGTGAATGGGAGAATCGGCCGCAAGCTGGACGTTCTGCTCGAAGAGGTCATCCAAACGACGCATGTCTGAGGTTCCCTGCGCCGCCGCGGCGCAACGCAACGGCTTTCACAAGGGCTTTACGCTGTGGTTTACGGGCTTATCCGGCGCCGGCAAGAGCACGCTCTCGAGGATGCTGTTCGAGCGGCTCAAGGCGGCCGGCGCCCGGGTGGAGCTGCTGGACGGCGATGTCGTGCGCACGAACTTGTCCAAGGGTCTCGGCTTCAGCAAGGAGGACCGCGACACCAACATTCGTCGCATCGGCTTTGTCTGCGAGCTGCTCTCCCGCAACGGGGTGATCGCCATCGCCGCCGCCATTTCCCCATATCGGGAGATTCGGCGCGAGGTGCGGGAAAGGATCGGCGACTTCGTCGAAGTCTACTGCGCCTGCCCGCTTGAGGTGCTGGTGGAGCGCGACGTGAAGGGGCTCTACCGGAAGGCGCTGGCGGGTGAGATTCCGCAGTTTACCGGCATCTCCGACCCGTACGAGGAGCCTGAGAATCCCGAGGTCATCTGTTACACCGATCGCGAGACGCCCGAGGAAAGCGTCGGCAAGATCTGGGCGAAGCTCAAAGAGATGCGGCTCGTCGAGTTCGACTGAACTCAGCTCAGGCCGGCTCGGCGGCCACAACGCTCGCCGCAGCCTCGCCCGCGGTGAGCACGGCGCCGGGCCGGTTGTAGGGATCCCGAACATAACCGAGAGCCACGACGGCGCCGAGTGCGGGCGAGAAGGCGGCCGAGGTGATCTCGCCCACCGCCTTCTCCTCGCCCAGCAGGGGCGTTCCGGCCGCCGGCGGCACGGCCGCTTCGATTCGGAGGCGCACCAGGCGGCGGTGCACCTGGCCGCGCGAGCGCACCCGCTCGACGATCTCCTGGCCCAGATAGCAGCCTTTGTTGAAGTGCAGAGCGCGCCAGAGCTGCGCCTCGTTGATGATGAAACGTTCGCTTAAATCCTCGCCGTAGCGAGGCCGGCCGTTTTCGATTCGC
>Ga0197142_1001519_pt1 | contig 21185 bp, 18 predicted proteins | sample GBS60_MetaG_FD_148614 | JGI IMG/M metagenome (GOLD analysis project Ga0197142, IMG submission 148614) | Sediment microbial communities from Great Boiling Springs, Gerlach, Nevada, United States - GBS 60_MetaG | ecosystem: Environmental > Aquatic > Thermal springs > Hot (42-90C) > Sediment... | reverse complement strand
GTACGAGCGTAGAACTTGTAAAACACCTGCATAACAAGGCCACTTAATCAAGCGGTAAGAATTCGCTCCTAGCATAAGCTCCGTAATTATACCTATATCTGGCGTCAACTCTACCGAACTACTTAACAGCCTTCTAAGCATTGAGTCTCACTACAAACTGGTTAAACAAATTAAACAAATACAGCTGTGGGCCAAATTGACAGCGGTAAGTTGGCTTCGGCGTAAATCAGAAGATCGCTGGATAGGGCTGCGAAGCAAAGTCTATATAGATATAAGAATACTGTTTCTTACGCATACCCGTGTTTGCAATCATCATAAGCATCATTGCTAATGAAATGCTGAGTGCAAGCTGGAAGTCCGGTGACTGCATTTTCTGGTTAAGTATTTTGGAACTTTCCAAGTTGGTGCTAGTGGCAGTAATGATTGTGTTGTTGCTGCGCAGCAATTTTACGCTAATTGTGCAAACATCGGCTTGATCCATAAACAAATCAGTTAGACTGGTTTTGTAGCTGACAAGAAGACTTCAAAAGTTAATTTATGTCGGACGAAAGCAAATTAAATTGGCGGGGTCAATTAGACCCCGCCTTCTCGGTTAGACACCGTATTCGCTAAGCCCGTCGATACTCTCAGATATCCTTGCTATTCTTTTATCTCGACCTTAACCTTGTGAGTCTCCGGCACTTCGGCCTTAGGCATAACAACTTCCAAAATGCCATTCCGGTAGGTAGCCTTTACATCCTCCGGTTTCACCTCTGCCGGGAGATCGTACGACACGCAGAAGCTTCCATAGCTCTGCTCGCGGATATGATACCTCTCACCCGGCTTCTCTTCTTCGGCCTTGCGCTCGCCGGAGATAGTTATTCGATCTTTCGTGACATCGATGTCGATGTCATCTTTGCTCATTCCGGGAATGGTTGCTGACAATACGAACTCTCTCTCGGTCTCCTTCACGTCTATGTCCGGAATGTATTCACCCCTAAACTCCCGCATCCACCATCTCGGTGTGCGCAGAATTGGGAATGGTGAAGTAAAGAAATCACGAATCATTCTCTCCATCTCGCGGAAGGTATCCCACGGCTCCAGTCTTTCAAGCTCGCCGCGCTCCCTTCTCGCCAAAGTTTTCTCGCGTGCCATGGCTTTCACCTCCGTGATTAAGTTACCTAGATACAGGGTAATTCTTTTTCCGAATGACTTATACCCTATATTACGGCTGATCTAAACAACTTATTTGATATAATATTTAGAAACTTATTTGCTACTATTAGACTCAATATAACCTCGTATAATAGCCAACCTAACACTTTTGCCGATTCGCTACGACCCACTTAGTAGTTTGTTGAAGAAAGCGAAATTGTCAGACTTACTTACACATCATCCGATCGCAGCAAAGCTCGAAATGTTATCGTTGACAGCCTCAGCAGGCAGGCATATACTTGCCCTGAGACCACATTTCTTATGGACAGGAGGTCCTCAGTGCTTTCTCATCATCTCGCCTCATTTGGCAGCTTTAAGCCAAAGGCTGGAGTTACCATCATAGAAATCTTGTTGGTGGCCACCATAACAGCAGTATTGATCACAATCGGTTTGCCTCTAATAATTCGAGGACGAGAGCTGTGTTATCGAGCAAAGTGTAGCGCCAACCTAGGTCAGTTTGCAGCGGCGTTTTATCTCTACTCACAAGACTGGGACGGCTTTTGGCCAAGTCCAGGTGGACTTGCAGGAGATTATGCCTATTGGGCACAGACGGGAAAAGGCGGACTGGAGAGCTACATAAAACAGAGAGGACCAAGGTCGACCTGGTGTTGCCCTTATTTGACGGAGTGGAAAAGCAAGTATCCTGCGAGGACTTATTCGATGAACAGTTACCTACGCACTCCAGCTGATGTCGAATACCCCGGATGTGTCAGCTTAATGTGCGGCATCAATACAAGTAGAATTGGTGATCCGCGCCGCACTATTTTACTTTATGAAGGCGTCCAGCTCACCACTGGATGGGAAAACACCCCACTTTACAACTATATATATCGATGTGCAAACTGGGCGTGGGTGCGCGGATACACAGACAAAGTGGCGTATACCCTCAATTCCGGCAAGCCTGCACACGGCAGATTCAACAACTATCTTTATTGTGACGGACACATTGTTGCCAGACCACCGGGCAAACGCACCGCTGCTCAGCTATCCACTTTTCGCGAAATGTACGAATGGTATGTCGATAAGGCTCGCTATGAAGATAACTATCGAAGTTATTGGTCAAGGCTGATACCAAGAGATTGTCCCGAGCACCACATGAAAAAGCATATTGATGCAGGACATCGTCACCAATGAAAAAGCAACCGGGCCATATACCTACCGGAGTCGAATTGCGATCATAGGAGCGAATGAAACTTGCTAACTGGTTAAGCTATTTGTTCTTTGATAACAGTCACCGCTTGGGCGACGAGAAGTCTTTCCTTTAGTCATGGAGTAGGTTTAGGTTCCGGTCGATTAGCGAATATACGGGTTTAACCTGGGAATCAGAGCAGGTACGTTTCGGCGGTATTCTTCGTAATCGCTTCCGAATCGTTCAAGAAGAGCTTTTTCTTCGAATGTGACAAGATAGATGTAAGCTATAAGAACTGCAATGGGAACCAACAACATTCCGGAAGGCGACCTCGCTAGAAAAGCGACCCCTAGCAGAACAAACATTGCTCCGAGTACCATTGGGTTTCTCGTGTATGCGTACGGCCCTGTTGTGACTAGCACTTGCGTAGGCTGAAGTGCTTTGCCGAACACCTCGAACGGAAGACCTTTGCCGACGAATACAAGATATGAATAAGCCCAAGTTATCCAGAAGATGCCGACTAATATGAATGTAGCCGCAAGGATAAGAGATACAGGTGGCGGCAAGATCGGGCCAACACGAAAAGCATTATCAACTTGCACGGATACTAGCCAAAATACTGTTGGCAAAACGAAAACGAGCCCAATGAATGTAACTATTCAATCCAAGCGCTGCTTTCTTGATTCCGATTGCCATACCTTCTACCTCTATTGCAGGTTACCCTGATAAGGTTGAGGTCAAACGCAGAGTTCGCTTTGGAAGTTGAATAAGCAATTACAGAATTTGGTCTAATTTTTTGTCTGATTTGTAATACCGTAATACCAAAGTATTACATAATTACTACAGGTTGCTTATTGACAGGTATTGACAGGGAGGGTATACTTCGGTAGAAGAAAAGCCGATAATACATCTAGTGGTAAATAAATATTAAACAGATTGTAACCAACGAAGATTGGGAGGTGGTTGGGGTGCGGTCTAGAAAAACCGGCTTCACTTTAATAGAGCTGTTGGTGGTAATTGCAATAATAGCAATACTGGCAGCTATACTTTTCCCAGTTTTCTTGCAAGCCAAGAGGGCGGGACAGGCAGCAGGGTGCAAATCCAATTTGTCACAGCTTTATAAGGCTATGCGCATGTATATGGACGATTGGATGGGTCGTGTCCCAAATCTCTCGGGTGATTGCAAATGGGGAGAGCTCAAGTCGAACGGATGCCCAGGATGGTGCGAAAATTTATATCGATACCATAAGAAGATCGAGCTATACAAATGTCCTGCTCGTAATGTTACCTACTCTTACACCATGAATGAGGCGTTGGACTACGTAACCAATCCGCCTAGGCAGTCACAAATAATCCTGATGGGCGAGGCGCCAGGTTGCGGAGAAGGTGTGTATAACGACCCAAACAATTTCTATCGTGGCTGGACCGACATGTCTACAGGCAAGAGGCAAGGCCAAAACGATGGTTGGAGATGCAACGTCGGTAACGGCGATTTGCTTCCCAATCATACAATCGACATGCACGCTAACATCAGAAAGAACATGGGAAACACATACGGCACGAAGTCCGGCCCATACGATGATGCTCACTGGATTTTCTTCCCAGGGCCGCACAACGGAGCCAACAATATTCTATTCCTCGACGGCCATGTCGGTTCGTTCAACGACTGGGCGTTTGGTCGTATGACGTTTGGCTGGATGTATACTCCTTTGGCAGGGGATCCCAAACCGATTAAAGATAAGTAGTACGGCTCGGCAAATTATGGGGGCATTCGGTATTTGAAGTTCCCGCCGGCAATGAATGCGGCGGGAACTTCGTTTTGTAATGTAATAAATGTAATACGTGACATATTAAAAATAGAGTGGTAGACTAGAAAGGCAATCACCAGGATATAAAGACCCCGGTGATTATTTTTGCGTCTGCACCTGAACGGAAGGTGCAACTATGACTGCTAAGAATCATAATTAATTGCCTTCAGAGCAAGTATAGTTTACCGTCATAGAGCTTATTCGGAGAAAATAAATGATTGCGTGGCTTAGGCGTTTGTTGTTTGGACGCCCTCTTGAGACTGCCAGACATAAGCACGAACGATTGCCCAAGTTTTTGGCTCTGCCGGTGTTCGCCTCGGATGCACTATCGTCGAATGCCTACGCGACAGAGGAAATCTTGCTAGCTTTCGCGCTGGCCGGAATAGGAGCTATCGCGTGGAACTACGTGGTGCCGATCACTATCGCGATTGTTATACTCCTGTGGATAGTGGTGATTTCATATAGACAAACGATATATTCGTATCCTTCCGGCGGCGGCAGTTACATAGTCACGAGAGAGAATCTTGGAACTATATACGGCTTGGTAGCAGCGGCCGCTTTGCTGACTGATTACGTGATGACCGTAGCAGTTAGTATTGCTGCAGGGGTAGCAGCGATTATCTCAGCGGTTCCGAGTTTGGCGGAGGATAGAGTGCTGTTGGGCGTTGGTGCTGTAGCTCTAGTTGCTCTCTTGAACCTCAGAGGACTGCGCGAATCTGGAACACTGTTTGCTATTCCAACCTACGGATTTGTTTTATGCATCTTCACGATGATAGCGGTAGGTTTGTTCAAGGTAATTGCTGGCGCGGAGATAACACCTATTCATGAGACATTTCCGGCACGTGAAGGCGGTTTCGTGGGAGGTCTTTTGTTCTACTTCCTAATATTGAGGGCGTTCGCTGGTGGATGTGCTGCTATGACCGGTACAGAGGCAGTAGCCGACGGCATTCCCGCATTCAAGCCACCAGAATCGAAAAACGCAGCCACTACATTGGTGATAATGGCCGCGATACTTAGTGCACTTTTCCTGGGCATTTCGTATCTAGCAAGTGTCTATCATGCGGTTCCTTCGGAGCTTGGCTCGGAAACAATGTCTGGCCACGAGACTGTAGAAACAGTAGTTTCTCAGGTGGCAAGGGGAATATTTGGAAGAAGTTGGTTTTACTATATCATCCAAACAATGACGGCAGCTATCCTGATTCTTGCTGCAAATACGGCTTTTCAAGATTTCCCAAGGTTGAGTTCGATACTCGCTCGTGACAGGTTCGCACCCAGACAGCTAGCCAACATTGGTGACAGATTAGTATATTCAAACGGTATAGTTGCATTAGGTGCATTGGCAGCTTTTCTGATAGTGATCTTCAAAGGCGATACGCATGCGCTGATTCCGCTATATGCTGTGGGAGTGTTCATGTCCTTTACTTTGTCACAGTATAGTATGAGCAGGAGACTGCGAACACTCAAGCAACCTGGTTGGAGAATTTATTCCAACATCAGTCGATTTGGGGCAGTTGTTACAGGCATAGTTGCAGTCGTAATTGCGGCGGTAAAGTTCCATGCTGGCCCTACATTCCACATCGGACCTATACCATTGCCCACAGGCTCTTATATTGTACTGATTCTAATCCCAGGATTGGTTTATGTACTTTTGAAAATCAACCAGCATTACAGAGAACTGGCCGATCAGTTGAGAATAACGGAAGCGGTGGAGCCAAAACCTGTAAGGTCAACCGCAATAGTTTTGGCGGCGGGTATCCATCGAGGAATACTTCAAGCGCTTGAGTACGCTCGGACTCTTTCGCACGACTGTCGCGGACTTTATATAGAGATCGACCCAAACGAAACTCCTCTAATCAGAGAAAGATGGGAACGATTTGGGCTGGGAATACCACTAGTAATATTGGAGTCGCCGTATAGGTCCGTAGTTGGGCCGGTGTTGGACTATCTAGAAGAGGCAAAAAAAGAAAGACCCGACCATGTGGTTACGGTAGTTATCCCGGAGTTCGTTCCGGTAAAGTGGTGGCACAAGCTATTGCATAACCAGTCGGGGTTTTTCCTGAAGTGGGCACTGATGTTCAGACGCGACTTGGTCGTAACCAACGTAAGATACTACCTAGAAAAATAACAAAATAACAAATTGATATGATAATCGAAGCGAGAGACGATACCATTACTCTCAGAGGTGAAATAAAAACCAATATTTGGGCGGCAATTCAGGCTGCCGCAGCTCTATTGCTAAAGAAACATCCCACAGGCATCATAATAGACGCATCTGGGGTAACTAGAGTGACTGCGAAGGGCGCTGAAACTTTCGCTGATGCTTTCAAGTATATTAAAGCCCACAATGCGCGGATATTGGTAGCCGGACTTGCTCCGGAGCTTGTGGAAATTGGAAAAGAGGTGCCGGGGGTACGCTCACAACTTCCCCTAGCCAACACGGTGGAAGAAGCTAGAGCATCGCTGCAGTTGGAGGAAATTACCCCACAGAGAGGGAAAGCACGAAATGCCGGACTTGTGCCTATGTTCGGCAATTGGCGAAGAGCGCTTTACTACGCGGATAAGCTTGCGGCGAGCGAAGGTGCTGAAATTCATTTTGTAGACCTAATCAAGGTGCCGATGACGCTGCCAATTGGTGCTCCATTACCGGAGCGCGAAGCTGCCGGGCAGCGGCGCTTGGCAGAAGCGGCTGAGTTGGTCAAGAGGAACGGATTGAGAAGCTATACTCACGCTGAGCATGTACGATCAGAGTTGGCGGGTTTGATTGATTTCGCTAGTAGATTAGCGGCGGACTTTGCGATAGTAAGCATCGACCGTCCCGATCGAACCGACCCCCATATTGAGGAATCTGAAGCAACATCGCTTCTGCAGTCGGCTTCATTTGAGGTTTCGTTGCTAAAGGGTTCGCCCACCGATCCAAATTACGCGCCGAAACAGGTTGCTGTACCTGCGGTAGGCGACTGGAAACATGCAGCGGAACATGCGTGTGCCTTAATAGCAGGCGAGGATTCGGTGCTTACGGCAGTATATCCGATTGTAGTACCACGAACGGAACCGATCGATGCGCCTAAACCGGATGCTGAGGCAGCAGCTTCCGATATGGCCAAAGAAATTCAGCGAATAGCAAAACATCATGGAGTTAAAGCTCGACCTGTTACAGAGAGACTTCGTGATCCTGTTATTGGGTTCACAAGAATGCTTGAATCAGGCGGGTTCGACTTAACAGTAGTGGGAGCCGGAGATATAACCACCCCAGACTATCATGTTGCTCAAGCAATCGCATCCACTCTTTTGCAGAATGTGCCATGCGAGGTAATCTATCTGCGTGCTGGTCGGTAGCTCCCAAAACTTCATAAAAACAAATGGCCTAGCTTTAGCAAGTGCCGTCGTTCGTTTATAGATTTGCCAATATTCCGATCGCTGACCTTGCTTGGCTGAAGATCCAATTTATTGGCAAAACGCGTTTTATTGTAACTAATAACTAACGGAATCGTGGTGAAGCATTTGCTAGAGGACTAAATTGAACGATAAGGTGTTTGACGAGTTCAAAAAATTGACCGAAACGGTTGCTCGGTTGCGTTCTCCAGAGGGATGCCCTTGGGATAAGCAGCAGACGCATGAATCCCTAAAACGCTACGTGATCGAGGAGACGTATGAGGTCGTTGAGGCAATAGATAGAGGGGATCCGACAAAGCTTAAAGAAGAGTTAGGGGATCTACTCCTTCAAGTACTTTTGCACGCACAAATAGCCAGCGAATCGGGCGAGTTCGATATCGCAGACGTTTGTAGAATTCTTAGGGAAAAACTCGTTAGAAGACATCCACATGTTTTTGCGGACCGGCAGGTAGCCGGAGTCGATGAAGTGCTCACGAATTGGGAACAAATCAAGCGCGCAGAGCCGGGATATGAAGACCGAGAGTCAGTACTCGATGGTGTCCCCGAGAGTCTGCCCGCTTTAATGCGAGCAGCGAAGATTAGCAAGAAAGCTGCTCGCATTGGATTCGATTGGCCCGATATACACTCGATATTCGACAAGCTTGCCGAAGAGACTTGTGAGCTACGAGAAGCGGTAGACTCAGGAGATAAGGAAACTATTAAGGCTGAGATTGGAGATTTGCTGTTCACTGTGGTAAACATCTCCCGATTTGCAGGGATTGACCCCGAAGAAGCGTTGCGCGATATGCTTGGCAGATTTTCCCAACGGTTTAGGAAGATAGAAGAGATAGCACGTGAAACCGGCCGCAATTTAGCCGATATGACTCTCGAAGAGATGGACCGTGTTTGGAACGAAGCAAAATAGGCGAACCTTTTTATGGAGGTATGCTGTGATGAGAAAGCTCGTCGGTCCGATTTTGCGCACCGGTTTGCTACTGCTTATATTTGCTGCGGTAGTTGAGAACGAGTTGTATCCTCAGGTTATGACCGTGGGGAACATCTTGCAAGGCGTAATTTCGGATAAGAAGTCGTACACTTTGGGTGCGCCGGTTAAAATCACCTACGCAATTCGTAATCAAGGTAGCGAACCGGTAAAGTATGATTTCCCGTCAGCGAAGCAGTTTGATTTCTGGATTATGCGCGGAGATGCTGAAATATATCGTTTCAGCAAACACCAGGTCTACGCTCAAGTTCAGACAAATCTCACACTTCAGCCAAACGAGGTGAAGCGTTACGAAGCTTTATGGAACCAAGTCGACGATCAAGGTAATCCAGTCGGACCGGGAACTTATTGTATCTGCGCCCAGTTGACTCCGGCCACCAATCAACCACCGCCTGTTAAGACTATGATCTCCGTCGGCACCGCTATGGCTGCGGTGATTCCGCTTGCGAACATCCAAGAAGCCGTTCGGAACGCTAGCTCTCTTGTGGGAAAGACGGTCTACATCACAGCAACCTACCGCGGTTTCCAACCTACGCCGGGCGATCCGAACACTAGCTCAGGTCCTCCCGTAACTCGAAGCGATTGGGCAATATGTGATTCAACAGGATGCATGTACGTGACCGGAGCTGCAGCCTTAGACCCTCAAAAAGACGTCGGTGTGCAGGTAAATGTGACTGGAAAGCTTCAGAGAACGCCAAAAGGACAGGTATACTTGGTGCTTGTGTCGGTGCAGAAGACTTGAGGATTGCGCACACCGAAACATCTAAGCAATTTGCGCCCTTTGTCACAAATACCTTGACTGCTAATCTTCTAAGCGGTATCATAGTTATGACAACGCAAGTTCCAGAAGTTGAAACCATATATAGATTTGCGAGCTTGAGCCTTTCGAAGAGTGTCGAACGCTAGCTCAGCTTGTAGCGTTGATTTTTGCTGTGGCTTCATCAATTGCTTAATTATTAAACCCTGTATTAAACCCTGTAATGGAGATGAATAAAACATTGACCATTAATGCAACACATTCCGCCTCAGGCTCCGATTGTTCAGCTTTGTCATTTGGTGACCCGACGTTCCGCGATGAGATTCGCATTATATGTGGAGAAAATGTGCTGAGCTGTTACCAATGCGGCGAGTGCACTGCTGGATGCCCGGTAGCGTTTGCTATGGATATCGCACCAAATCAGGTTATGCGCATGGTGCAAGTCGGAATGCGCGATGAGGTGCTTGGGAGTTCGGCAATATGGCTTTGTGCGGGCTGTGAGACTTGTCGAACTCGGTGTCCAAAGGGCGTGGGCCTCTCGAAGGTAATGGATGCCTGCCGACAGATAGCTGTGCAGAGTGGTATAAAAGCAAAAGAGCCAAATATACTCAAGTTCCACGAAGAGTTCCTCAAGGAAATTGCGCGTAACGGCCGGGTGCATGAAATGAGCCTGGTAGCGTTTTATAAGCTTAGGAGCAAACGCTTCTTTGACGACATGCTATCCGGCACCCAGATGTTTCTAAAGGGTAAGTTGGGGCTGATTCCCAGTCGTGTGAAGCGTGTGGCCGAGGTGAGAAAACTTTTCAAGCTTTCTGCAAATAGATAATTGAGGGCTTATTACTGCAATGAAATACGCATACTTTCCCGGCTGTAGTTTGGAATCGACCGGCAAAGAATTCGGTGAAAGCACCCGCTTGGTAGCGGAAGCGCTTGGTTTAGAGCTAGTTGAGATACCAGATTGGAATTGTTGTGGGGCGACTTCTGGACATGCTTTGGATCATACGCTAAGCATAGCTCTTCCTGCACGGAATCTTGGAATCGCTGAGAAGATGGGGCTGGATGTGATGGCTCCTTGCGCAGCTTGTTATAATCGAATGCGCTCCGCAGAGGTCGAACTAAGAGAGAATGCCAAGCTTAGAGAAGAGATCAACTCAAATTTAGAAGATCCAGTGTTAGGCAAATCTACCGTGCGATCGGCTTTGGAGGTGTTGGCAAGTCCAGAGTCGCTTAGCCGGATTGGAGAGCGGGTTCGAAAGAATCTTGCCGGTTTGCGTCCGGCATGCTATTACGGCTGTCTGCTGATTCGTCCGCCGAAGGTGCTTGGTTTTGATGATCCGGAGGATCCAAAGAGTCTGGACGAAGCAATGAAAGCGATAGGCGCAGAGCCGGTGGATTGGTATTTCAAAAACGAGTGTTGTGGTGCAAGCTTCGGAGTTGCTAAAAGCGAGATAGTGGTTAAGCTGGTTGGCGACATCATTTCAAATGCAAAGAAGCACGGGGCAAACTGTATAGTCACGGCATGTCCGTTGTGCATGACGAATCTTGAAATGCGCCAGGCCGAGGCCAGTAAGCAGCGACATGAGAACCTGACTATGCCTGTCTTTTACTTTACCGAACTGATCGGATTGGCCTTGGAGGTCCCTGGCGTAAGAAAATGCTTCGCGAGCCACCTGGTGGACGTGAACCCTGTATTAGACTTAATAGATCGCAATTTGATTTCGACTGCTAGAACTTGAGAACTGAGAAGTCCCATGAGAATCGGCGTTTTTGTTTGTTGGTGCGGATCGAATATAGCCAAGACGGTAGACGTTGTGGCCGTCGCTGAGGCTGCCAAAAGTTTTCCGAAAGTAGTTTATTCGACCGACTACAAGTATATGTGCTCAGAGCCTGGTCAGAGCATGATAAGGGACGCGATTAGAGAACATAAGCTCGATCGCGTCGTTGTTGCTTCATGTTCGCCCAGATTACACGAACCTACGTTCCAGCGATGTCTTGGGGAAGCCGGTCTGAACCCTTACATGGTAGAAATGGCAAACTTGCGAGAGCAATGCTCGTGGGTTCACGAACGTACGCCTGAGACTACTGAAAAAGCAATCGAACTCGTGCGGATGGCTGTTGCAAAGGTAGCCAAAAACGAGCCGCTCTCGCGATCGCGCATGGGCATTACAAAAAGGGCGCTGGTAATTGGTGGTGGCGTTGCTGGTATACAAGCTGCATTGGATATTGCGGATGCAGGCTACCCTGTTATTCTGGTGGAACGTACACCTTCCATAGGTGGACACATGGCTCAGTATGACAAGACATTCCCTACACTTGACTGTGCTGCATGCATACTGACGCCTAAAATGGTAGACTGCGCGAACCATCCGCTCATAGACATTTGGAGCTACTCTGAGGTTGAGGATGTCCAGGGATTCGTCGGAAACTTCGAGGTTACAATCCGTAAGCGCGCAAAGAGCGTGGATGAGTCTAAGTGCACGGGTTGTGGTTTGTGTTTGGAGAAGTGTCCGGTCAAGGGCATTCCTAGTGAGTTCGATGCAGGCGTAGGAACCCGCAGAGCTATATACCGTCCTTTTCCGCAAGCCGTGCCGAACAAGCCTGTCATCGACCGAGAACACTGCAGAATGTTTACTGCAGGCAAATGTGGCGTTTGTCAAAAGATGTGCCCTACCGGAGCGATTGATTACGAGCAACAAGATGAAGTAGTTACGGAAAAGTTCGGTGCTATAGTAGTTGCTACTGGCTTCGACTTGTGGGATTACTCTGTTATGGGCGAATATGGCTACGGGAAGTATCCGGATGTGATCAGCGCGATCCAGTTCGAGCGCATTATGAATGCATCGGGACCGACGGAAGGCCATATTGTTCGCCCGTCCGATGGTAAGGAACCCAAATCCATAGTGTTTATTTCTTGCGTTGGCAGCCGAGACGAAGAACATGGCTATCCATATTGCAGCAAAGTCTGTTGCATGTATAACGCCAAACAGGCATTGCTTGCGAAGGATAAGCTGCATGATGTGCAGACTTATGTGTTTTACATGGACATTCGCGCGAACGGCAAGGGTTATGAAGAGTTCGTTCGGCGCACCATAGAAGAATATGGGGCGAACTATATCCGCGGGCGGGTCTCGCGGATATATCCGGACAACGGTCAACTTGTAGTCAAAGGGGCAGATACACTGCTTGGTAAGCAGATCGAGGTGCGCGCAGACCTGGTGGTGTTGGCAACTGCAATGAAACCTCAGCCTGATGCCAAAGAACTTGCGCGAAAACTTGGTATCTCAACTGATCAGTATAACTGGTTTAGTGAAGCTCATCCCAAACTCAAACCAGTCGAAGTGCTGACAGATGGGATCTATCTCGCGGGTGCTTGCCAATATCCGAAAGACATACCTGATACAGTAGCGCAGGCTTCGGGAGCGGCATCCAAAGCAATCTGCCTGTTCAGTAAAGAAGCAATTATGGGCGAAGCCATGATTGCTTACATCAATGAAGACACGTGTGTTGGATGCGGACTTTGCGCTGAAGTATGCCCGTTCTCCGCAATTGAACTTGTTGAGGTTGTAGATCGTGAACGATCAACACGCGAAAACCAAGTTATGAAAACCGTTGCTCGAGTTAATGAGGGCGTGTGCAAAGGATGCGGTACGTGCGCTGCGGGATGCAGAAGCCTGTCCGCAAGACTTCGAGGCTTTGAAGGCAAGCAGATATTGGCCGAGATAGATGCTCTGGCTGATATGGTTAAGGTTCAAAGATAGTTGTGGTTGGACACATCCGAATTTTGGATTTAGATGATTTTTTGACGCTACTAATCGATGTGGTTCACCCAAGGTATGTGAAGTTGTCGGTCTGAAAGAGTGTTATACTCTCTACACTTGTAGGAAAATTGGAGTAGACAGTTGTTTAGGAAAACCTTGACAATCTTGCTGTTTGCTCTGCTGGTTCTTCCAGCCTCAGCAATGGATATAATTCCTTGTGCTGTCGGCAACAAGTGGGAGTATGAGACAGTCAGGTTACTGCGAGCAAGCGTGACGCACGATGAGAAGGTGCTCAGCGCGATAAGAGAGACTAGCGCAGGAAGGTCAGTTTACGAAGTTATTTCGGTAGATTCCGCTAATGATCCGCCTGTTTACGACTATCGGGAATCTACTATGCTTTGGCCCACACGCGGGGGTAAGGTCGATACAGACGCAACATTACTCAAGATCAAGTGTGATAATGAAGGATTGAAGATAATTTCTACTTATAGAGAAGGTTCTGAAGACTCTAAATCGGAACTTCAAAACTATGATCCTCCGCTTCTCTATTATTCAAGATCGGCGGAGGCAGGCAATAGTTGGGATGTTGGCGTTATGCGCGATGGCAATGCGATAAACCCAATGTCTGCCCGAGTAGTCGGTAGAGAGTCAGTTACCGTGCCTGCAGGAACATTTAAAGACTGCCTAAAGGTAGTCTACATTGGCGACGAGATATCGGGCACGATGGAAATGTGGGGGAAGACGTTCGCGATAACATCTGGCAGGAGTCGCGGAATCTATTGGGTAGTTGACGGAGTTGGCGTAGTGAAGGAGTTGGAGGTGTCAACTTCGGTCGCCGAGACTCCCGGTCCTGATGGCAAGCCGGTAGTGGTCAAAGCAGCAACCTGCACGGTGAGCGAACTTAAACCGGGATATGTGGTAAAAAAGTAACCGCTCGATCATTCTTTGGCGCTTAGATTTAAAGTTCTTTATCCTGCTTAGAATGGCGAGCTTGGAAATCGAGAGCTGACATATGGCTGAAGAAATTGCTGTTATAGACAAGAGAACCGAAGAAGTTACAGAAGCATCGAACGAGTGGCAGCCAACCATACTTGGCATACTTTGTAATTGGTGTAGCTACGCGGGAGCGGATCTCGCAGGCAGCGCCAGGTTGCATTATCCGGAAACCATTCGCATTATTCGCGTACCTTGTTCTGGAAGAGTGGACCCGATGTTTGTACTAAAGGGCTTCCAAAAGGGATTCGACGGGGTGATGGTGCTTGGGTGTCATCCTGGAGATTGCCACTATTCCAAAGGCAATTATTACGCTCGCCGTCGGATTGCTCTGGTACAGAGCCTGTTGAATTCGCTAGGTATTCCGGAAGAACGATTTCACTTCGAATGGGTTTCCGCATCCGAGGGTAACCGCTTTGCCCAACTTGTAACGGAGTTTACGGAGCAGATAAAAGCGTTGGGGCCATTCGAAGGGGTAGCAAAAGTCTAAATACTCGCTCGACAAAGATCTGTCGATATTTCTTGTCGAGAGAGTCGAACCAAAAACGCTGATAACAAGTGGAAGTTTGATATGTCGGAGATCGAGAACAAGATTAGAGAAGAGGCTCGCAAGGCTTTAGAGAGTAACGAAGTAGCACTCGTAATTGGGTGGGGCGAAGGTAGTGTGCCGTTCAAGACTACGCCTGTATTCGTAGAAAAGGCCGACGACGTCGGCAAACTGGTCTGGAACGAATTCTGCGTCAACAATCTTGCTGTTTACTTGCCTAAAATAGCTCGAGACCGAAGGGTAGGCATCGTTGCCAAACCTTGCGATATACGCAGCATTGTAACGTTGATACAAGAAAAACAGGTCAAGCGCGAGAATGTGTTCATTATCGGTTTGGGATGCGGCGGAGTTGTGGACGCGACCGGACCTGACGCAAGCACTCCACGACAAATGTGTTTGGTATGCAAAAAGCGCGAGCCGGCCATATACGATGTCATAATTGGAGAGGCTGTTCCGCTGGAAGAATCTCGTGCAAATATCGTTCCTGAGTTGCCCGAAGAGCGGCAGAAATATTGGGTGGAGCAGTTTTCCAAGTGCATTCGGTGTTATGCTTGTCGCCAGATATGCCCGGCTTGTTACTGCAGGCTGTGTTTTGCTGACCGCGTCGAGCCTAGATGGACTTCCAGGAAGGCGACCGTAGATGAAGCATGGATGTTCCATGCTACGAGAGTAATGCATTTGGCAGGTCGCTGCATCCAATGCGGCGAATGCGAGCGCGTATGCCCAGTGGGGGTTCCGGTTGCGGAGCTTGCGCGCGAGATGGCTGAAGTGATTAAAGAGAATTATAACTACGAGGCAGGCGATCCGAAAGAAACTGCCCCTGTGTTGGGACAATTCCGAGAGAATGACGTTGACCCAGCACAACATATTGAGTAAGGAACGTGAAACAATGAGCGATAAGATAATCTCGAAAAGCGAGATACAAGAATATATAAAGGCTTTAGCTGAGAAATTTACGGTGGTAGCACCAATGCCCCGTAGAGATGCTCCTGCGGAGTTTGTGGAAATAAACTCCGGCGATGAACCTATACTTGACGGTAGCCAACCTATGATGCCTCCTAAGGACTACCTTTTGCCACGATATGAGACGCTGCTTAAGGTAGATAGAGGACCTGAGGGTATTAAGATCGAGTCCACGATTCCGGAGGATAAGCCACGTGTGATACTTGGAGTCTGGCTACCGGATGCTCAGGCAATACAAGTTTTGGACCGAGTGTTCCTAGACAAGAACTTCGTCGACCCATACTATGCCGCGCGACGTCGAAACACCCTAATTGCGGCGGTGATTCCAAGAGAGCCTAGATGGAGCTGGTTTTGTGCGTCGGTAGACGATGTCGAGGAGTGGCGTGAAAATGTTGACGCGATTTTCTACGATCTAGGCGATCGATACTTCGTGGAACCTAAGTCCGAAAAAGGCCAAGCTCTTGTCAACGCGTCGATTATGACGGAGGCTAGCAACGAAGACAAGGTCGAAAAGGATAAAGTATGGCAGAGGTTCTTGGAGCAAGATATATTGCCTTTCGCTCGGAAGGCTCTTTATGAGCAACTAGAGTGGGACAACCCGATTTGGGCTGAGATAGCTCAGAAGTGCTTGGGTTGTGGAATTTGTAGCTATATGTGCCCGAGCTGTTCGTGTTTTGACATTCGGGACGATATGCACGATATATGCATAGAGCGCTATCGTTGCCGCGACACCTGCCAGTTTGAAGATTTTACTCTTATGGGAGCGGGGCACAATCCACGCTCGACACAGCTTCCTCGAAGCCGCCAGAGACTTCTTCACAAATTCAAGTATCAGCACGAACAGTTCGGTGTGGTCGGATGCACTGGCTGTGGCAGATGCGTTGAGCTATGCCCAGTAAATGTGGATATTCGAGATATACTTTCTAGGACATGTGCAAATGATACGACGGAGCCAGTAGCTTAGATAGTTTAGATTAAATAATTTAGGTGTAGCACTCGGCAGGCTACCTAACGCAAGTTAAGCAGGCACTTCGGATAAAAATTTAATGATAATTTATTGTGCAAGTACAAATATTGGGAGATTTGGATGATTAGCACTGAGCCGAAAAGTGACGCACTTATGCGGAATCCTTATGAACCTCAGTTAGCCACGGTTGAAAAGATAATTGAGGAGACGTGGGATACTAAGACGTTCAGGGTAGTTTTTAACGACGAAGCTCTGCGGGAGAATTTCACCTATGAGCCAGGACAATTCCAGGAAGTCTCAGTATTTGGAGTTGGCGAGGCGACATTTTGCCTTACCTCCAGTCCTACGCGAAAAGGATTCGTAGAGTTTTCCGTAAAAAAGGTCGGATCGGTTACGGAGGCTTTGCATGAGCTTTCCGAAGGCGAGGTAGTGGGCATTCGCGCACCGCTCGGCAATTGGTTCCCATACAACGAATGGAAAGGCAAAAACTTGCTTTTCGTTGGGGGTGGGATTGGAATGGCACCGATGCGTTCGTTGCTCAACTTCTGCCTGGACAACCGTGACGACTATGCGGAGATAACCACGATATACGGTGCGCGCACTCCGGGTGATCTTTGCTACAGATATGAATTCGACGAGTGGAATACTAAGGGTAAGCTTTATCTGACGGTTGATACTGGTGACGACGATTGGAAAGGGCACATTGGACATGTCCCTGGTTATCTAAAGGAACTTGCGCCCAAACCGGACAATACAATAGCCATAACCTGTGGACCGCCTATTATGATCAAATTCGCCCTCATTGAGCTTGCAAACCTCGGTTTCTCCGACGAACAGATATATACGACTCTTGAAATGAAGATGAAGTGTGGCATAGGTAAGTGTGGCCGATGCAACATCGGATCAAAATTCGTGTGTTTAGACGGTCCGGTGTTCTCTTATGCTGAAATTCGTAACTTTCCTCCGGAATTCTAGCATACGGAACTTAAGTAATAGTCCCTCACCAACATTGTTCAAATTCCTGCATTGCTTTTTTCTTATACAGGCATTGCAGGAATTTGAGCAGCTTTATGTTAAAAAGACAAGTATAATAGACAAGTATAATATCCTAGGGTTATGCGCTTGTTCATCCTCAAAGGAGACTCCGGAGATCTTGTTGTAGGTCGTAGGTCTACTTATCTAGCAATGAGCTAGCATGGCAGTTTGGTTACGTCTTGAAGACTTGAAGCAAAGGCTTTCGAACGTATCATAACTATAGTAAAGCGCAAAACCCGAGAACGGAGCTAGAGATGAGCAAAAGTATCGATCGTCGCGAGTTTCTGAAGGGAGCTGCAGCTGGAATTGTTGTTCTATTGACCGCTGACAAGCTTTTCGCTGCTGAAGAGGCTGTAGTAGCAAAGCCCATCGAACCTGCTGTAAAAATCGGCGTCGTCGGGCTTGGTCAATGGGGCAAAAACCTTGTCTCGACATTGGCCAGATTACCTTCGGCGCAACTGGCAGGCATATGCGATATTTACGAACCTTACGTTAAACGTGCCGCGAAGATTGCTCCTAGTGCAAATGTGTTTGATGACTACAGAAAAATCCTGGACGACAAAAGCATAGAAGCTGTGGTAATTGCCACACCTACACATCAACATAAAGACATCGCTCTCGCAGCTATACAGGCTGGCAAGCATGTATACTGCGAGTCTCCGCTTGCTGCTTCAATTGAGGATGCCAAGGCTATAGCTCAAGCAGGTAAGGCGTGCAAGCAGGTGTTCCAGGTCGGCCAACAGGGTAGATCGAATCTCCTATATACGCACGTGGAGAAATTCGTACGCATAGGTGCGCTAGGCAAACCTGCGTTGGTTTACGCTCAGAACAACAAAAAGCATAGCTGGCGTCGGATGGCTCCGGATCCGGAACGAGAGAAAGTCATCAACTGGAGGTTGTCGAAGGAGACATCGCCTGGTATTGTTGGCGAGATCGGCGTGCATCAAATCGATCTTGCTAATTGGTATTTGGACGAGCTTCCGACTGCGATTGCCGGTTTTGGCTCAATAGTTAATTGGAACGACGGCCGTGATGTGCCGGATACGGTGCAGTGCGTACTTGAGTATCCAAATAACGTGCGAATGATTTTTGCTTCTACCCTCGTTAGTTCATTCAGCAGCGAATATACTTTGTTCCAGGGCACTGATTCGAGCCTTGCATTGCGTGAGAATCGCGGCTGGATGGTCAAGGAAGCCGATGCGCCGCTGCTTGGATGGGAAGTCTACGCAAGGAAGGAAACCTGTTTTGATGAGTCTAATGCCATCTGTATGATTGCTGACGCTACTAAGATTCTAAGAGAGGGCAAAGAGCCGGGCAAGGAGGAAAACATCCCTCCAACCAAGGAACCTGTCTATTTGGCTTTGGAGAACTTCACGCGAAGCATTAGAGAAGCATCGAAACCTGTATGCGGAGCAGTGGAGGGTTACCGGGCTACGGTGGCCGCACTGAAGGCGAACGAAGCGATCAACGGGAACACGAAAGTCACTATAGAAAAAGCCCTTTTCGACGTGTAGATGAGTTTTCAAAAGTAAAAGTCGATTCATAGCTTTGCAAAACGACCGGAGGGAAACCAAATTGGAGGACAAAAAAGAGAAGGCGGGAATGTCCCGCAGAGAGTTCATTAAGGTAGCCGGAATGACGGCTGCCAGTGTTATGGCTAGTTCAGCTATTGGTAGCAAAGTGTTCGCACAGGGCGCTCCTGCTCCCGGCCGAGTAATAGGAGCTAATGATCGCATAAATGTTGCATTTATCGGCGTTGGTGGCATGGGCGGTGGCCATCTCAAAAGTATGAAGGATAAAGAGGCCGAATGGAACATTGCGTGCGTGGCGGTTTGTGATGTTTGGGAGAAGCGCAAAAAGTGGGCTCAGGGAAGAGCAGGTTGTCCGGATAACATGGTCTTTGGTGACTATCGGAAGCTTCTCGAAGTGAAGGACATCGATGCCGTTGTTATTTCGACCCCTGATCACTGGCACGCGCCTATTGCCATTGCTGCGATGGAGGCCGGTAAGCATGTTTATGTGGAAAAGCCGATGACGCGGACGCTCGAAGAGGCGTTTAAGATGCACGCTACTGCTAAGAAAACAAAGCGAGTAGTCCAAGTGGGAAGCCAAGGCTGTTCTGATGCTAAATGGCATACGGCTGGGCAAGTAGTTCGCGAAGGAAAGATCGGCAAGGTGCTCGGTGCGCAGGGAAGTTACTGCCGAAACAATCCGCATGGAGAGTGGAACTACGGCATTGATCCGGATCTGACCGAGCAGACATGTGACTGGAAAATGTGGCTTGGCAATGCTCCTAAGCGGCCGTTCAGCCCCGAAAGATTCTTCCGATGGAGGAAATTCTGGGACTATGGCAACGGCATAATCGGCGATTTGTGGCCCCACAGGCTACATCCACTGTTGATCGCAATGAATATGACCGATCAGTTCCCGAAGAGGGTTGCGTGCGTTGGTGCTAACTGTTGTAATACGGATGAGGGCTACGGCGAGAAGCGCGACGTGGCAGACTTTACGATGATGATCGCCGAATTCCCGAACGGTGCTCAAATCTACCTTTTGGGCTCTACTGTTAATGAGCAAGGTGTTCCAGACATGATTCGCGGCAACAAGGCTACTCTATACTTCGGCGGCGGGAAAGTCGAAGTTAGACCTGAGAGACCGTGGACTGACGAGATAGAGCAAGAGGATGTTCCAGTTGTTGGGCCGGGCGAGAGCCATGACGTTCATCGTCTTAACTGGCTTGAGTGTATACGCAACGGCAAGGAGCCGAACTGCGGAATTGACCTTGGACTTAGAGTTCAGACTATTGTCAGCCTGGCTGAAATGAGCTACCGTAAGAGCAAGATGGCATTGTTCGATCCTGATAAGCAGAAAGCGATCTTGTAGGGTTTTGGCCAGCTTGAGTCTTGCGATTAAAGTGTTTCATAACCAAGCAAGTAAAACTACAAAATCGCCGGGTTTGTTATCTATAGCAACTACCACAATTTAATAGTTAAGCTTAAACAGATAATATAATAATTATGGTGGGCAGCAAGGAAGGGTTTTGCTGCCCACTATCGTCGGAGTTGTCGTTAGGTCGGTAGAGAGCAGTTAATGAAACATAGCCCGACAGTTGCGCTTGCTGCTACAGCAATGGCCACGCGCTTCGAGATCGTCCTATACGGCGACGATCCAATTCGTCTACGGGCAGCAGGTGAAGAGGCGCTGGCTGAAATTGAACGTCTAGACAGGAAGTTGAGTAGGTTCAATCCTGCAAGCGACGTAAGTTGGATTAATGCACGGGCTGCTTATGAACCAGTGAAAGTAGAACCTCGGCTTTTTGGGCTCTTGCAAAGAGCGGCAGAAATTAATAAGGCAACAGGGGGCGCTTTCGACATCACTGTTGCGCCGCTGATGCGAATTTGGGACATAACTGGAACTGGATGTGTTCCTTCCTCGGATGGGCTGGTTAAAACTCGTTCAGTGGTTGGGATGGATCACGTCCGGCTTGACGAATCGACTTTTACGGTGAGTTTTGATGCGCCGGGCGTTGAGATTGATTTGGGAGCTATCGGCAAGGGATATGCCGTGGATTGTGCAGTAGAAATCTTACGAGACGTTGGCGCTGTTAGTGGTCTAATTCACGGCGGGACTAGCACCGTCTACGCACTCAGCAATTCGCC
>Ga0197142_1001518_pt1 | contig 21196 bp, 13 predicted proteins | sample GBS60_MetaG_FD_148614 | JGI IMG/M metagenome (GOLD analysis project Ga0197142, IMG submission 148614) | Sediment microbial communities from Great Boiling Springs, Gerlach, Nevada, United States - GBS 60_MetaG | ecosystem: Environmental > Aquatic > Thermal springs > Hot (42-90C) > Sediment... | reverse complement strand
GGAGCGCTCGGGCATCTCCAAGACCGTCATCGGCGCCACCATCGTCAGCCTGGGCACCACGACGCCGGAGACGGCTGTTTCGGTGATGGCGGCCATTCAGGGCAATCCGGGCCTGGCGCTCGGCAACGCTGTGGGCTCGATCATCTGCGACACGGGGTTGATCCTGGGTCTGGCATGCCTGATCGCTCCGCTCAAACTTGACCGCCAGGTCACCGGCCGCCAGGGTTGGATCCAGGTGGGTTCGGCGGTTGTCCTGGTGCTGGCTTGCATGCCCTGGCAGGATCCGGCGAGCGCCTTCCAAAGCGGCGGCCGCCTGCCCCAGCTTGCCGGCGTCGTCTTCCTCGGCGCGTTAGTGGTCTATATCGTGAAGTCGATCCAATGGGCGCGCAACGACGCGCTTGCCGCCATGGTCAACACTCACGAGCGACACGTGAGCGATCCCTTGCCCTTCATTCTCCTCCGGCTGGTGACCGCCATCGCTTTGGTCATTGTCTCCGCTCGCGTGCTGATCCCCGCGGTGGCAGAGCTGGCCCGCCGGCTGGATGTGCCCGACAGCATCATCGCCGCCACGCTGGTGGCGTTCGGCACCTCGCTGCCCGAGCTGATCACCGCGGTCACCGCGGCGCGGCGGGGCCACGGCGAGCTTGCCGTCGGCAACGTCGTCGGCGCCGACATCCTGAACGTGCTGTTCGTCAGCGGAGCCGCGGCTGCCGTCACGCCGACCGGCCTGGTGGCCGGAGCGTACTTCTTCCGCCTGCTGTTTCCGATCATGATCGGCATCCTGCTGGTCTTTCGTCTGGGGGTGCTGCTGTCCGGCGAGCAGTTGCGCCGCCCGTTCGGGTTTGTCCTGCTCGTCGCATACGCCCTCAACCTGCTCCTCAGCTATTTGTTGCCCGCGGGCCGAGGCTCGATGTGAGGCGCCGGATTTTCCGCCAACTTTCTTCGGCTTGCTCGCGCCGCTTTCGAGTGAAAATAAGGGTGTGCGGCAGGGGCATTTCGATCGATTGCAACGCCTTGGGCTGGTCGGCGTCCTGATCCTGCTGGCTACTTTGGCCACCGTCGCGTGGCTGGCCCGAAATTCCGAATCCTCGATCCGTGGAGGGAGGGCGAAGGCGATGGCGCCGGCCGGCGGCTCCGCCGAGCTACGCGCCGGCAGTTTTCTGGTGGCGCGCCGGGACCTGCCCGACCCCAACTTCGCCCGTAGCGTCGTGTTGCTTTTGCGGCACGACGAGCGCGCCAGCATGGGCCTGGTGGTCAATCGCCGGGCGCACCTGGAGCTGGGGGAGCTGTTCCCGGATCAGAAATCGTCCCCGCACGGCGCGGAGCCCGTGTTCTGGGGCGGCCCGGTCGGCACGACGGGGGTGTTGGCGCTGTGGCGCGCTAGACAGGAAACCGAGGCCGAGCAGATCATACCCGGCGTTTATCTGGTGGCGACGAAGACCCTCCTAAAAAAGAAGCTGGCCGAGCCCGGCGATCCGGGCCGGCTTCGCGTGTATCTGGGTTACTGCGGCTGGGGCCCCAGCCAGCTCCTCCGCGAACTGGAAATCGGCGCCTGGCACGTCATGCGGGCCGATGAGAGGCTGGTCTTCGATCCGGAGCCGGAGACACTCTGGCAACGCTTGATCGCCCGCACCGAGTTGATTCCGGTTCAGGCGCCGCAACGCGCGCCCAAGCGCACCGAGGCCAAGTTACTATAGTTAGGGTTGCTGCGGGCGAAGGTGATGCCGCATGCTCGCCGGCGCGATCGGCCGAAGCGTGGGGGACATCTCGCGGGGCAGCACGAGGATCCACGACAAAGACAGGGTGAAACACGCCGTGAAAAATCCAACTCCGCCGTTGCACGTCTCAATGTTCCGGCTGCGTGGGCGCCGGATGGGGCCTGCCCTGCTGGTCGCCGGGCTATGGTTTCTGCCCGTTTCGGCCGCGGAGGACCCGCTCGCCGCGCAGCGTCTCCGGCGTTTCAATGAGGCCAAGTTCGGCATGTTCATTCACTGGGGCCCGTACTCGCTGGCGAGCGTCGAGGCCTCCTGGCCCATCATGCGGCCGGACCGGTACCCGGGCATCAGCGAAGCCGAATACCGCCGTTTGCCGGAACGCTTCAATCCGGTCAAGTTCGATCCGGAGGCCTGGGTTCGGCTGGCCAGAGCCGCAGGTCAGCGCTACATGGTGTTCACTACGAAGCACCATGACGGCTTCTGCATGTTCGACTCGGCCTACACCAGCTACAAGATCACGCGCACGCCTTACGGCAAGGACATCCTGGCCCAACTGGCCGAGGCCGCCCGGAAATACGGCATGCCGCTCGGCTTTTATTACTCGCCGCCGGACATGCATCATCCGGGCTTCCGTGACACGTCAAAGTTGTCCGCCGAGAACTGGCGCGGCGAGCCGGAACGTCCCGAGTGGCCGCTCTATCTGGATTACATGGAGCTTCAGCTCCGGGAGCTGCTCACGCGCTACGGCGACGTCTTCCTCATCTGGTTCGACGGCCTGGGCAACCAGCGCCAGTATGACGGCGTGCGGTTCCACCGGCTGATCCGCGAGCTTCAGCCGCTTGCGCTCATCAACAACCGCATCGGCCTGGTCGGCGATTTCCTGACGCCGGAGCAGCGCATTCCGCGGGGTATCCCCGTTCGGGGGTCTCAGGTGGGCTACACCGACCCCGGCGACAAGGGTCTGGTCGAGCTGCCGCAGTCGCCCGAGCACTTCCAGCCCTGGGAGACCTGCATGACGATCAACAACACCTGGGCTTACAACAAGAACGACCGGGCCTTCAAGAGCACGACGGAGCTGGTTCGGCAGTTGATCGATGCGGCCAGCAAAGGAGGCAACTATCTGCTCAACGTCGGACCGACGCCCGAGGGCGAGATCCAACCGGAGTTCGAGGAGCGCCTGCGCGGAATCGGCGATTGGCTGAGCCGGAACGGGGAGGCCATCTACGGGACAACCTACGGACCGATCCAGAATCTGGCCTTCGGCCGGACGACGGCAAAGGGCAAAACCGTTTATCTGCATGTCTTCGATCTGCCTGCGGGTGCGCTCGAGCTCGCCGGGCTCCAGGCCAAGGTGCGGAGCGTGCGCCTGCTCGCCGAGGGACGAGCGGTGCGCTTCAGTCAGAGCGGCGACCGGCTGAGCATCGCGCTCGATGGCGTCAAGCCCGACAACCACGCGACGGTGTTCGCGATCGAGACGGAGTAAAGCCGAGGCGGCAGCCTCCGCTCCAGCCACGCCTCCGGTCGGCTGCGCCGTCCGGACGATATAATCCCTCCAATCCATGCCGACCTGCCGCATCGTTGTAACTTGTACCGGCCTCGTCTTGCTCGCTGCGGCAGTCGTCCGCATTCCGCCGGCAACCGGCGGACAGGCCGCTGTCTCGCTTTCGCTACCGGGCCAGGAGGATCTCACCTTCTGGGCGAATCGGAACGGACTCATCGAGGTCGACTTTGAGGGCGAGGTGGGCTTCGGCGACATGGCCCGCCTCCTGATGCGCCGCCGCGCCAATCGCGACTGGTTCCGCTCGATTCGCGACCGGTTCGTCTTCCGCGTCCAGGACCTGTCCGAACTCCGGACGCCGGATCTGTTCCGTGTGGCCGTCGAGAACGACCGCCTGCTGTGGCTAAACCGGCCCGGGAAGATTGTCGCGGGCGCCGGCCGAGTATTCAATTTACCGGTCGTGGTCATCAACCGGACCGGACGAACAGGGACGGTGCGCGTCGAAGCCGGTCGAAGCCGCCCTTGCCGGTCGACGTGCGGCCCCTCGGCATGCTGAAGGTGCGGCTGGAAGAGCCGGACGGCAGCCCCACCTGGGCCCGCATCTACCTCACTGCGCCGGACTACACCGGCTTTGCGGGCACGCCGCACTGGGAAGACTACCCACCCAACTACGTCACCGCCAAAGCGGCGCAGGCGCAAGGCGGAGCAGTGACCTTTGTGCACCCGGGCTACGAGGCCACGCTCGCCGGCGCCAGTTGCCGCAAGCTGCCTGTCGATCTCGCGCTTGGGCAGGTCGACGCGATCGACGTCTTGAGCAACGACCCGGAGGAGGTCGCTATGGAGCTCTGGCACCGCCTGCTCAACTGCGGCTTCCGTCTGGCGGCCTCAGCGGGCACGGATTCCTTCACCAACGTCGCCGATCACTATACGCCGGGCGGCGGGCGCGTCTATGTGCGCCTGGACGGGCCGATGGACTACGCCGCCTGGATTCGCAACTACAAGCTCGGGCGTTCCTTCGCCTCTAACGGCCCGGTCATCCTCTTTACCTTGGAGGGGCGCGAACCCGGCGACGAGCTGCGTTTGCCCGCCGCCGTTCATTCGCTCCGTCTCAAGGTCGAAGTGAAAAGCCAGGTGCCGCTCGACAAAATGGAGGTGATCGCCAACGGCAAGCCGGTGATCTCCGGCCCGGCGCTCCGGCTAACTCGAGAGATTCGGCTCGCGGAAAGCTCTTGGGTCGCCGTACGCGCCCTCGGCCACTGGCGCCGGCTCATCTTCCTCCGCGGGCGGCGGATAATATCGAAACATGGGTTCCACTGCCAACACCACCACCCGGCGGGCCTTTCTCGGCTCGAGCGGCAAGGCGGCGCTGGCCGCCCTGTCGCCGGCGGCGACTCGGGCCCTAGGCGGCCCCACGCCCAAGATGCGCCTGGCTATGGTCGGAACCGGCTCTCGCGGTACCGAGACCTGGGGGCGCAGCCTGATGCGCAGCCACGCCGACTATGTCGAGCTGGTCGGCTTCTGCGACATCAATCCGAAGCGGGCTGCCCGTGCGCCGGCCTACTGCGGAGTCACCGCACCGGTCTACGAAGCCAAGGACTTCGACCGGATGGTGAAGGAGACCAACCCGGACGCGGTCATCGTCACCACCACCGACTGCTTTCACGCCCACTACGTGGTCCGCGCGCTCGAGCTCGGCGTGAACGCCATCTGCGAGAAACCGCTGGCCACGGAGGCCGAACAGTGCCAGGCGATTCTCGAGGCCGAGGCGCGCACCGGGCGAAAGGTGATCACGACCTTCAACGCCCGCCACAGCAACAGCGCAGAGGAGATCAAGCGGATCCTCAGGAGCGGCGAGCTGGGCCGGATCCTCTCGGCGGAGTTTCACGAGTATCTGGACACCGACCACGGCGCGAGCTACTTCCGGCGCTGGCACGGCAAGAAGCGCTACTCCGGTTCGCTGCTGTGCCACAAGGCGTCACACCATTTCGATCAGATGAACTGGTGGTTGGAGGCCGAGCCGGTTGAGGTCAACGCTTTCGGGCGTGTCGCCTTTTATGGGGCGAACAACCCTTTCCGCTCCACCCACTGCCGCGCCTGCGCCTTCACCAGGCAGTGCGACTTTTACTGGGACATCAACCGGGACCGCAGGATGGTCGAGCTCTATGTGGCGGGCGAGGAGATCGACGGCTACCGCCGCGACGGCTGCGTCTGGGACAACGCCATCGACACCTACGACACGATGACCGTGGAAGTGCGTTACTCCAACGACGTACTGCTCAACTACAGCCTGAATGCCTATCTGCCCTACGAGGGCCAGAGTATCGCCTTCAATGGCCAGAAGGGCCGGCTCGACGTCCGTGTCTACCAGGCTCAGCCCTGGAAAGTGGAAGGGGAGGCGGAATTTCGCCTGACGCTCAACTTCAAGGGCACCAAGACATGGGTCGTGCAGTCCGAGCGGGGCGAACACGGCGGCGCCGACAGACGGTTGAAGGACCTGCTGTTCAAGCCGGCCACGCCGGACCCGCTCGGCAAAGCGGCCGGCAGTCGAGCCGGCGTGTTGTCAAGCCTGGTCGGCATCGCCGCACGCAAATCGATCGAAAACGGCCGGCGCTACCGCATCGACGAGCTGATTCGGTTCCCGCTCGTATGGGCCTGAATGCGCAACGGCGCCCGGCCTACTCCTCCGCCCCCACCTTCAGCACCGACAGGAAGGCCTCCTGCGGGATGTCGACCCGGCCGATGCGCTTCAGGCGGCGTTTGCCCTCCTTCTGCTTTTCAAGCAGCTTCCGTTTGCGCGTCACATCGCCGCCGTAACATTTGGCGAGGACGTTCTTGCGCATCGGAGGGATGGTTTCGCGCGCGATCACCCGGCTGCCGATCGCGGCCTGCAGGGCCACCTCGAACATCTGGCGCGGAATCAGTTTCTTCAGGCGGCCGATCAGCTCCTTGCCTCGCTCATACGCCTGGTCACGGTGGACGATGATCGATAGCGCGTCCACCGGTTCGCCGGCCACCAGCACGTCGAGCTTCACCATCGGCGCCGCTCGGTAACCCGCCAGGTGATAGTCCAGCGAGGCGTAGCCGCGCGAGGCCGACTTGAGCCGGTCGTAGAAGTCGAGCACGATCTCATTGAGCGGAAGCTCATAAGTCAGCATCACCCGCCCGGCGCCGAGGTATTCGAACTTCTTCTGGACGCCGCGCTTTTCCTCAAGCAGCTTAAGGATCTCGCCCAGGAACTCCTCGCGGGTGATGACCGTCGCTTCGATGATCGGTTCTTCGACCGATTCGATCTCGGCGGGGTTGGGGAACTTCGTCGGGTTATCGACCTCCACGAGCTGGCCGCCGCGCGTGCGGACCCGGTAGCGCACCCCGGGCGCGGTAGTGATCAGATCGAGGCCGAACTCGCGCTCCAGCCGCTCCTGCACGATCTCCAGGTGCAGCAGCCCAAGGAAGCCGCAGCGGAAGCCGAAGCCGAGCGCGGCGGAACTTTCGGGCTCGAAACTGAACGAGCTGTCGTTGAGCCGGAGCTTCTCCAAGGCCTCCCGCAGCTCGCCGTGCTGATGGCTCTCGACCGGGTAAAGGCCGGCGAAGACCATCGGTTTGATCTCTTCAAAGCCAGGCAGCGGTTCGGGGGCGGGATTGAGGTCGTCGGTGACCGTGTCGCCGATGCGCGCGTCGGAGACCGTCTTGATGTTGGCGAACATGAAGCCCACCTCGCCGGCAGTCAGCTCTTCACAAGGAATGGGTTTCGGCGACTGGTAGCCGAGCCCCTCGACCTCGAAGCTCTTGTTGTGGGCCATCAGCCGGATCCGCTGGCCGACGCGGATGGCGCCGTCGACCACGCGAAGCAGCGTGATCACCCCGCGGTAGGGGTCGTACCAAGAGTCGAAGATGAGGGCGCGAAGAGGCCCCTCCGGGTTGCCGCGCGGCGGCGGCGTTCGGTGGACGATCGCCTCGAGCACCTCGTGAATGCCGATGCCCTGTTTGGCGCTGACCTCGAGCGCGCTCGCCCCGTCCAGACCGATCACGTCCTCGATCTGCCGGCGGATCCGCTCCGGCTCCGCCGCCGGCAAATCGATCTTGTTGATCACAGGGATGATCTCCAGGTTGTGGTGGAGAGCCAGATAGGTGTTGGCCAGGGTCTGCGCCTCGACACCCTGCGTGGCGTCGATGACGAGCAGCGCTGCCTCGCAGGCCTGAAGACTCCGCGCCACCTCGTAGCTGAAGTCCACATGGCCCGGTGTGTCGATCAGGTTGAGCTGATAGGTCTGGCCGTCCTCGGCGGTGTAGTTCAGCCTTACCGCATGGGCTTTGATGGTGATGCCCCGCTCGCGCTCCAGATCCATGGAGTCCAGGACCTGCTCGGTCATCTCTCGCTCGGAGAGCGCTCCGGTGGCCTCCAGCAGCCGGTCGGCCAGCGTCGATTTGCCGTGGTCGATGTGCGCAATGATGCTAAAGTTCCGGATGCGGGAAGGATCCATGCGGTAAGATGAAGCTCAGAATACGATTATCCCATGCGGCTTTCGCCCGCCGCTCGCGGTCACGCCTATGGCCCACAACATCATTGAAGGATCGCTGAACGCCAAGGATCTGAAGTTCGCCATTCTGGTAAGCCGTTTCAACAGTTTCGTCACCGAGCGGCTGCTTGCCGGCGCTCTGGACGCGCTCACCCGAACCGGGGCCGATCCCGCCAACATCGACATCGTGCGCGTGCCCGGATCCTGGGAGCTGCCGGTGACGGCCGCCGAGATCGCCCGCCAGAAGCGGCACGACGCCATCATTTGCCTGAGCGCGGTGATCCGGGGCGAGACGCCGCACTTCGACCACATCGCCGCGGAGGCCAGCAAGGGCCTGGCGCAGACATCGCTCGAGACGGGCGTGCCGATCGCCTTCGGCGTGCTCACCACGAATACGCTCGAGCAGGCGATCGACCGGGCGGGCGCCAAGAGCGGCAACAAGGGATTCGACGCCGCCATGAGCGCCGTCGAGATGGGCAACCTCATGCGCCGGCTGCGCTCCGGATCCTGACCTGCTATGCCCTCGCGCCATCGTTCCCGCCAGCAAGCGCTCCAGATCCTCTATGTCTGGGACATGCGGCGCCAGCCGGTCGAGGAGATCGTCCAGTCGCTTCGCGGGGCCATGGCGGACGAGGAGACCCTGCTCCAGGCTCAACCCGATCCGTTCGCCGAGGAGCTGGTCCGGGGCGCCGTCGCGGAGGTGGGCGAGATCGACCGCCGCATTCTCGAGCACTCCGAACACTGGCGCCTGGAGCGGATGTCGGTGGTCGACCGCAATATCCTGCGCCTGGCCATCTACGAGATGCTGCGCCGGGACACGCCTCACCCGGTGGTGATCGACGAGGCGCTCGAACTGGCTCGGCGCTTCTCCGGCGAGCAATCGGTGGCGTTCATCAATGGCGTGCTCGACGCCGTGCGCCGGAGCCTGGTGGCGGAAACGGCGAAATCCTGAGGAGGAACCCGTGGCATACCGGTTTCTGACGTCCGAATTCGACGCCGGCGCTTGTATCCTCACGTTGAATCGCCCGGAGCGGCGCAACGCCTTGTCCATTGCGCTGATGGAGGAACTGATCGCCGCGCTCGATGAGGCCGCCTCCGACCGAAACGTGCACGCGGTCATTCTGGCGGCGAGCGGCGACGTCTACTGCTCCGGACACGATCTGGCCGAGCTGCGCGGCGGCGCCCTCGAGGACTACCGGCGCGTCTTCGACGTCTCCACGCGGCTCATGGGCAAAATTCAGGCCATTCCGCAGCCGGTCATCGCCGAGGTCCAGGGACTGGCGACGGCCGCCGGCTGCCAGCTTGTGGCCACCTGCGATCTGGCGGTGGCCGGCGAGCGCGCCGCCTTTGCCACGCCGGGCGTCCGCATCGGCCTGTTCTGCACGACGCCGATGGTGGCGCTCACGCGCGCCGTCGGTCGCAAGCGGGCCATGGAGATGCTGGTGACGGGGCGGACGATCGATGCCCGCACCGCGGCCGACTGGGGCCTGGTAAACCGCGTCGTGCCGCAACAGGAGCTGCGGCCGCAGACGCTGGCCCTGGCTCGCCAGATCGGTCAGGCTTCGAGCCTCGTGATCTCGCTCGGCAAACAGGCCTTCTACGCCCAGATCGAGCTCGATCAGGCGCGCGCCTATGCTTACGCGAAAGAGGTGATGGCGATGAACTCGCTTGCCGCCGACGCGCAGGAGGGCATCACGGCGTTTCTCGAAAAGCGGACTCCCTGCTGGAAGGGAGCGTAAAGTTGCGCTCAGGCGGAATCGGGGATTGAGTGTACTGTCCCCGATTTCTTGCGCGCCGCCAAATAGTAGAGCGCCGGCAGACCCACGAAGGTCAGCACCAGAGCCGAGGCCAGCCCGCCGACCACCACCGTCGCCATCGGCCGTTGCACGTCGCTTCCGATGCCTGTCGCCCGCGCCGCCGGAATCATGCCCAGCAGCGCCACCACCACCATCATCAGCACCGGCCGCATCTGCGCCACGCAGCCGTCGATGAGAGTCTGCCTCAGCTCCGCACCCGGCTGCCGGCGCCGCCGGCTCACCTCGGAAAGGATGAGCACGCCGCTCATGACCGCCACGCCGAACAGGCTCACGAAACCGACCGCCGCCGAAACGCTCAGGTTGATGCCCCGCAACCACAATAGCCCGATGCCCCCCGCGAAGGAGAAGGGCACGGTCAGCATCACGATCAGGGCGTCGCGCGTATTGCGGAAGGCAAAGAACAGCAGCACAAAAATGATGAACACGGTCACCGGCAGCGCCACGCTAAGCCGCGCCCTCGCCCGCGCCATGTTCTCGAACTGCCCGCCCCAGAACACCCCGTAGCCCTCCGGCAGGGGAACCTCCCGTTCGATGCGCTGGCGCACCTCCCGGGCGAAGCCGCCCTGGTCGCGCCCGCGAACGTTGGTTCGCACCGAAACCAGGCGGCGGTTCTCGCTCCGGGCGATAATGGACTCCCCGTTGACAATGCGCACGGAGGCGAGCTGCCCCAGCGGCACGCGCGCCCCGCTCGGGGTGGCCACCAGCATGTTGGCGATGGCGCGCGCGTCGGCGCGCGCCTCGGGCACGTAGCGCACCGTGATGTCGAACCGCCGCTCGCCGTCATAAAGGGTGCTCACGGTTCGCCCGCCAATTGCCAGCTCGATGAGCTCTTGCAGATCGCGGACGCGCACGCCGTAGCGGGCCATGGCGGCGCGGTTCACCTCGATCATCAGTTGCGGCTGCCGGTCCTCCTGCTCGATCGAGGTGTCGGCCGCACCGGGCACCCGGCGCACAATCTCGAGCGCCTGCCTGGCCAGCTTGCGCAGGGTGTCCAGATCGGGCCCGGTGAACAGGATCGCCAGATCGGCGCTCGAGCCGGTCACGGCCTCGGTCACCGTGTCGATGATCGGCTGGGTGATGTTGTAGGTGGCGCCCGGCACCCGCTCGGCAAACAAACCGGCCAGATCCTCTACAAGCATCGCCCTCGTACGTCCCGGCGGCCACTCCCGATAGGGTTTTAGCGTCATCAGAAACTCGATCCGGTTCGGCCCGAACGGGTCCGTGCCGGCGTCGTTGCGCCCCGCCTGCGAGGCCACATCGCGAATTCCGGGCAGTTTGGACACTTCGCTGCGTACGAGCTCGGCCACCTGGGCGGACTTCTCCAGCGACGTCCCGGGAGGCAGATTCATCCGCACCCAGACGGTTCCCTCGTCGAGCGTCGGCAGGAACTCCGTGCCGAGGCGAAACGACAGCCCCACGGCCGCCGCCACCACCGCCGCGGTGGCGCCCAACACCAGCGCCGGGGCGCGCAGAACCGCCTCCAAAGTGCGCCGATAGAGTCGCGCCAGCGCGACGATCAAAGGGTTGTCCCACGTGCCGCCCCCGTTCTTGAACAGGAAAGTGGAGAGAGTCGGCACCAGCGTCATCGAGATCAACAAGGCGCCCAACAACGCCGAGCAGACGGTGAAGGCCATCGGGGTGAACAGCCGGCGCTCGACGCGCTCGAGCGTGAACAGCGGCAGGTAGGCCGAAATGATGATCAGCATCGAGAAGAAGATGGGCGACTCCATCTCGAAGGCCGCATCCCGGATCGCCAGCAGCGGCTGGCCGGCTTCGCGCCGCTCCTTCAGCCGGTGCAGAATATGCTCGACCATCACCAGCGAGCCGTCCACGATGATGCCGAAGTCGATCGCTCCAAGCGACAGCAGATTGGCCGGCACGCCCGCCAGGTGCATGCACAGGAAGGCGAACAGCAGCGACAGCGGAATGGTCAGCGCGGTCAGAATCGCCGCTCGCGCGCTGCCCAGGAAAAACACGAGCACGAGCGCCACCACCAGGAGCCCCTCGGCCAGGGTGCGCGAGACCGTACGCAGCGTGTTGTCCACCAGCTCGGTGCGGTCATAGATCGTGCGGATCTTCACGCCCGCCGGCAGCCGCGTCCGCTCGAGCTCCTCCACCGCCTGGTGCACCAACTTCAGCACCTCGCTCGGGTTCTCGCCGCGGCGCATCAGTACGATCCCCTCCACTCCGCCGGTGCGCCCGTTCAGCCCGAAGATGCCCGTGCGCGGCGCCGCCCCCACCGCCACGCGCCCCAGATCCTTTACGTAAATCGGCACACCGCGCGCTTCGCTCACCACGCTGTTTTCGATGTCCTCGACGGAGCGCAGAAGGCCCACGCCGCGCACGGCGAGCGACTGCTGCCGGTTGTCGAGCAGCGCGCCGCCGGCGTTCTGGTTGCTGGCTGCCACCGCCTCGGCGATATCGCTCAGCGTGAGCCGGTATTTTTCGAGCAGGAACGGGTCCACTTGAATCTGATACTGTTTCACCAGCCCGCCGAACGGGACGACGTCGGCAATGCCCTGCACCTGCAACAGCCGCGGCGCGATCACCCAGTCCTGAAGTTCGCGTAACTGCATCTCGTCGAGGTGCGGCGCTTCCAATGCGTAGCGAAACATCTCGCCGATGGGGGTCGCCATCGGCCCGAGAACCGGATCGAGTCCTTCCGGCAACTCCACATTGCGCAGCCGTTCGAGCACGAGCTGCCGCGCCCGGTAGATGTCCATATCGTGCTCAAACGTGAGCTGGACGAGCGACAGTCCGAAGATCGTGCGCGAACGCCGGTTGATCACGCCCGGCGTGTTGTTCAGAGCGCGCTCGATGGGAATGGTCACCTGGCGCTCGACCTCTTCGGCCGCCAGGCCCGGGGCCAGCGTGATCACATCGACGCCCGGATCGGAGATGTCCGGGTAGGCCTCGATCTTCAGTTGTCGGAACGCCCAGATGCCGGCAAAGGCGAGGAAAATCGCGCCGACCAGCGTAAAAAAGCGCTGCTCGAGCGCGAAGCGGAGCACCCCCCTCATCGTGGCGCCTTCTCCCCAGCCCAGTGCAGAACCTCGCCTCCGCCAAGAAAAACCAGCCCTTGCCGGATCATCGGCCGCAAGCGAGGCAAAGCGGCGCGCAGCTTCTCCTCGCGGTCGACCGCCAGCACCACCACCGGGCGATCCGGCGTCGAGCCGAACAGACTGTCCTGGGCCAATTGGTGGGCGGCGCCGTAGCCCAGTTCGCCTTTAAGCACCGTTGCGCCGGCGATGCCCTCCTCCATCAGCACACGGACCACCGCCTCATACAGCGGGATCCGCGGATCGCCCCAGGTGTCGCTTTCGTCGAAAAACATCCAAAGCATTCGCGCCGATTCCATTGCCTAACTCCCGCGCAACAGCATGGCCCCGTCGACGACGATCCGAGCGCCCGGCCGCAGCCCCTCGAGGATCGGAATGAAGTCGCCGGAGCGTTTGCCCGTCTTCACCGGCGTCACCCGGAATCGGCCCGGAGCCTCCTCGACGAAGACCGCCTCTTGTCCCTCCATCTGCACCACCGCGCCGGCCGGCGCCACGGTCACCACTCCCACTCCCTCGGCATGCCGCACCACGCCGAACATCTCCGGACGGAAGCGCCCGGAGCGATTGTCGAGCTCCGCCCAGACCTTCAACGTGCGGTTGGTCGGATCTACGCTATCGGCGATGCGCGCCACGCGGCTGAAGAACACTTCACCGGGAAACGCATTGAGCCGCACTTCGAAAAACTCGTTCGGGTGGACCAGCCGAATCGAGGTTTCCGGTACGTCTGCGGCGACCCAGACCGTGCTCAGGTCTGCGATCGTCATCACGGGCTGGCTGGTGTCCATGCGGTACTCGCCCGCCACCACGTTGAACTCCGTCACCTTGCCCGACAGTGGCGCGCGCACAATGACACGGGGACGGACCTGTCCGGGCTTGAGCCCGAGCAGCTCGAGCCGAGCCAGGGCATGCTGCCGCGATGTCTCGGCCTGCGAGACGGCGGATTTCGCCTGCTTCAGGGTGGTCTCGGCGGCCAGCACCTCCTTTTTGGCGATGGCGTCCCCGCGATAGAGGTCGAGCACACGCTCGTAATCCTGCTGGGCCTTGTTCAGCTCCGCCTTGGCGGAGGTCAGCGTCAGCTCGGCGCGCAGAAACTCCGCCGCTGCCTGATCCGCTTCGGGGCTTTCCAGCGTCAGCAGCGGCGTGCCTTTCTCCACTGCGTCACCGAATCCGACGAAGACCTCCACCACCCGCCCCGGCACCGGCAGCACGACGCGCGAAATCCGGTTCGGGTTGAACTCGACCTTAGCCGGCGCCGTGAACTCTTCCGTCGGCAGGCGCTTCAACGTCACCTCTTCGACGCGGATCTGGCGCAGCTTCGGCGAGCCCGCCGCAATTTCAATCACACCGTCGGCGCGCGGCGCCGGCGGGGCCGCCTCCCCGACCGGCGCCTGGCGACACGCCGCGAGCGCCGCCGCCAGCGCGAGGAGTCCCGCTTTCCTCACGGCGCCTCCCTGGCTGCGATCGCGTCGAGCAGGTAGAGCGTGCGCGCATACTCCACCCGCGCTTCGTTGTAAGCCTGCATCGTCTCCGACAGCGTTCTCTGCGCATCCAAGAGGTCAATGAAGGAGGCTTCCCCCCGCCGGTAGGAGAACTCGATTGTATCGCGCACCCGCACCGCCTGACCCATCATCTCGTTTTCAATCGTTCTCAAAAGCTCGCGTGCCGTCAAATGCTGCTCCCAGGCCGCCACGGCTTCGGCGCGAATCTGCTGTTCAAGCGCACGCAACCGCGCTGCCGCCTGCTCCCGCTCCTGTCGCGCCCGCTCGATTTCGCCCTGGTTTCGGTTCAACAAGGGGAGCGGGATTTCGAAGCGAAAACCGGCCGTCTGTCCCGGGAGCGGCCCCACGTACTGCTTGTGGTGGGCGAATCCGAAGTCGACGTTCGGCAGCGCCAGTGCGCGTTGCAGGCGGAGCTCGGCATCCAGCCGCTCCCGTTCGCGCCGCAAGGCCGCCAAGTCCGGCCGTGCGGCGAGCGCGGCCGCGACCAACTCCTCGACGCCCCCGATCGGCTCGTCCCGGCGTAGCTCGGCCGACACGTCGAAGTCCGCCGCGGGCGCCGGACGTCCCATCAGCCATTGCAGCCGGACAGCCTCCTGCCGCACCCGGAGCTCGGCCCGCCGCAACGCGTTGCGGAATTGCAATGCCGCCACCTCGCTCCGCAGCAGTTCCACCCGGGCGATCTCACCGGCCTCATAGCGAGTCCGGTTGATCTTCACCAGATTCTCGAAGGTCGCCAGGATCTCACGGAGGGTGCGCGCATTCTCCTTGGCCAGTACGAGGTCCAGAAATGCGTTCTGAACATCCAGAATCAACAGGCGCCGCGCCTCGAGGAAACCCTCCCGCGCGCCGGCCGCTGCCTGCCGCGCTGCCTCCGTCCGCAAACGGCGCTTGCCGGCCGTCTCCACCTCCCAATGAAGGACCGAGGTGGTCTCGGCGGGGCCCGCGGCGCCGTCTCCGCTCCCAAAGCCTGCGCCGAGCACATCGAGAAAATTGTTCTCGACGTTCAACCGGGGGTTCGGCCGCAAGCGCGCCTGCAACAGGCGAGCTTCGGCAATCGTGATGTCGAAACGCCGCGCCGCAAGCGACAGGTTTCGGGCCAATGCCTCAGCGACAACCTCCCGGATCGTCATCGGCGCCTGCGCGGATAACGGCGCCGACACCAGCGCCATCAACCAGAGTCTGGCAACCACATCCTTATGGTAGAGCACCGGCTTCACCCGGCCGTCGCAAACTGACGGCACGCTCGCCCCAGGAAGGGCTGGGACGGCGGCGCCGCAGCTCACGCTTGTCGGCGCGGCGCCCATCGCCAAGATCAATGCCGCGTTTGCGTCTTGACACGCCGGCCCGTCATGCCACAGACTCGAAGGAGAAATTTCATCTCGGGGGTGAAATCGAATGCCGCAACTCACACGGGCTCGCCTTTCCCTCAGCCGAACGCTCCTGGCCGCTCTGCTCGCCTGCGCTTCGGCCCACGCCCAAACCATCACCGGCACGATTCTGGGCTCGGTGCGAGATGTCTCCGGAGGAGCCATCGCAGGCGGCACGGTCACGATCACCAACGAATTGACCGGCGCTTCGTTCCGCACCGCGACGAACGAATCGGGCGACTTCATCGCGCCGAACCTGGTTCCCGGCACCTACACCGTGACGGCCGAACTCGCCGGCTTCAAGCAGGCCGTCGCCAAGGAGATTCGGTTGCTCGCCAATCGCGCCGCTCGCGTCGATTTGACGCTCGAGCCCGGCGCCGTCACCCAAACGATCGAAGTTCAAGCGACGGCCCCGGTGATCAACTCCGAAAACGCCACCATCGGCAACATTCTGGAGGCGTCGGTGATCACGGCGATCCCGCTCAACGGCCGCAGCATCGACCGCCTGATCCGGATCTCGGCGGGCGTCACCACCGATAGCGCCGCCAACCCGCGCGTGGCCGGCAGCGGCTACTGGGGAGGCATTCAGTTCAACGTCGACGGAGTCACCTACAACGACACGGGCAACGGCGGCGGGGTCTACTCGTATCGGCACGGCCTGACGACCTTCCCCTCCATCGACTCCCTCAGCGAGTTCAAGATCGACTCGAATAATCAAAAGGCGGAGTTCGAAGGTTCAGTGGCCGCCACGATCGTCACCCGGAGCGGCACCAACGAGCTGCACGGGTCCTTGCTGTGGTTCAACCGCAACAAAGCCTATGCGGCCAAGAACTTCTTCGCCACGGGCCTGCCCAAGCCGCCGTTCAACCGCAACGAATTCGGTTACGCCGTGGGCGGCCCTATCGTCAAAAACAGGACCTTCTTCTTCCACTCCTACGAGGGTCTCCGGGAACGGACCTCGCCCACCTACACGCTTTCGGTGGCGACGGCCGCCATGCGGGACGGCGATTTCACCGGCCTGCCGACTCTGGTCGACCCTCTCAACGAGCAGCCCTTCCCGAACAACCGCATTCCGGCGACGCGCATCGACCGCCGCTCGAAGGCCCTGCTCGATTGGGTGCCGCTGCCCAACCTTCCCGGCACCGGTCCGGCCGGCACCATCTCCAACTACGTTTTCAACAACAAGAACATTGCCGACGTCAATCGCTACCTGGCGCGGATCGATCACCGGTTTTCGGACCGTGATTCCATCTGGGTGAATCTGAACTACTCGAAAGGCGATCCCTATTTCGTCGCTCAGCCCTACCCGCCGCGCTACGGCTCCTGGCAAAGCGGGGGCTACTCGGTGCAAAGCGCCAACGGCACCTACATGCGCAACTTCAGCCCGACGGCCCTGAACGAGTTTCGCTTCGGCTTCCTCCGCCAGGTGAACTATCGGCTGGGCATGAACAAGGACTTCGATCCGCGCTCGCTGTTCCCGGATCTTTATCCGGTCCCTTACGGCGGTCTGCCTCAGATGAACATCACCGGGCATGTCTCGATCGGCGACTACGGTGTCGGACCCGAGGGGGCGAATCCGCGCCGCACCCGCCAAATCACCGACAACTTCACGCTGATCCGCGGCAAGCACACTTTGAAGATGGGCGTCGACATCGCCAACCACCGCGCGGGCGGCTTTCCCGCCACGCCGGGTCTGGGCGGCTGGGCCGCCAACCAGGCCGGCTTGGGCCGCTTCTCTTTCAACGGCCGTTACACCAACGACAATCTCGCACGCGCGGCCCAGCCGGCGCATGCCTTCGCGGATTTCCTGCTCGGTTATCCGAACTTCACCTACCGCTCGACCTCGAGTCCGCCGCTCGGGCTTTACTCGACCCGCTACAGCGCGTTTATTCAGGACGATTTCCAGGTGTCACCGCGCCTGACCCTGAACCTGGGCGTCCGCTACATGGTCCAGACGGCGTGGAAGGAGCGCGATCGGGCCATGGCCAATCTGGATTTCGCCTCCAGCAGGTTGGTCATTTCCGGTGACCGCCTTCCCTCGCTCGCCATTCCGCGGCTCGTCCAGGCCTATCCGATCACCCTCGCCAAAGACGCAGGGCTGCCCGAGGACCTGATTCAGACCGACTTCAACAACATCGGCCCGCGGGTGGGCATCGCTTTCCGGCCCTTCCGCGACAACCGTACGGTCGTTCGGGCCGGCTTCGGCACTTACTATAACTTCCTGCCGGTCTTTATCGGCTATCTCCAACTCGGTCTGAGCAACCCGCCGTTCCTGCTGGCCGAAACCTTCGAGGCCTCTCCCGGACGCGCGCCCTCGCTGACCTTGGAGCGGCCGTTCCCGGGCGGCGGAGCCATCTCGCCCAACCCGAGCATCTTTGCCGTTGAGCGGAACGCGCGGAACGCAGAGTCGTATCAGTGGAACCTCACCATCGAGCGAGAGATCCGGCCTCGACTTGGAGTTCGCGCCTCCTACGTGGGCAACAAATCAACGCACCTGCCCTATTATCAGGCGGAAATCAATCTGCCGCGGGTCCAGCAGCCCGGCGCAATCCAGCCCCTGCGGCCCTACCAGCCGTGGTCCGGCGTGCAGGTGCTGGCCACCGGCGGCGATTCGAACTTCCACCAGTTGCAGCTCGAGGCCATTCAGCGCTACTCAAACGGTTTGACCTTCCAGATCGAGTATTCCTGGAATCGGGGGCTCGATAACGTCCCCATCGTCGGAGGAGCGCAGAATCCTCACAACGTCCGGGCCGACCGCGGCAATTCCGAGCAGGTGCGGAGGCACATCTTCACCGCCGCTTACAGCTACGAGCTTCCCTTCGGGCCGGGCAAGCGTTTCGCCAATGTCCGCGGCGCGGCCGGTCATCTGCTTGGCGGCTGGCAAGTTGCCGGCATCACGTACCTCCGCACGGGACCGCCGTTCTCGGTCAGCTTCAGTCCGACGCTGCCGGGCTGGCTCGGCGGGCGAGCCGACGTGTTGCGCGATCCCAGGCTGCCGCGTTCGGAGCGCTCGATCTATCGCTGGTTCGATCCGACGGCGTTTGCGCCTCCGGCGCCCTATACCTGGGGGAATTCAGCGCGCAACATGCTGTTTTCACCGGGCGACATTGTCTTCGATGTCAGCGTGCTCAAGGACATCTCCTTGACCGAGCAGATGAAGGTGCAGTTCCGCGCGGAGTTTTTCAACCTTCCCAATCATGCGAACTTCGGTGGACCGGGCGCCAACATCTCGGTTCCGGGAAGCGTCGGGCGAATTACCAGCGCGGGCGCACCGCGCGAGATTCAATTCGGCTTGAAGCTTCTCTTCTGAGGCACGAGCGTTCGAGAAAGAGCTCCGGCAAGCGGGAATCGGTCCCGCTTGCCGGACCGCAACTTCCCTCTACTGGCGCTGGAGCCGCACGGCGGTGTCCGTCGCCAGATTCTGCACCCGGAGCGTGACCTCGCCCGCGGCGTTTGCGGTGACGGACTCGGTCCGCACCGACGAGCCGGTGTAAGTGTTGTACCAGGTGGCGCGATACGTGACGCCGGGCGAGCTCATGGGAATGGTTACCGTGCCGCTCACTGCCGGAATCGGGAGGCCATCCACCACCGCCCGCCAGGTGTGCCGCCGGTTGTCGATCCAAAGATGAGCCCGGCCCGCGCTGGTGTCCTTTTGTCCGAACGCCCGCAGGTCCGGATTCGAGCTGCGAGCCGCCGCATCGACATAGCGGCCGTTGTTGAGCGGAACGCCCGCCATGAAACGGTTCCAGTTGCCGTAGAGCCTGTGCAGGCGATAGTCGAAGATATTGTCGGTGTACCAATAGAGCGGGTAGACGCCGCCGGGGCCGCACCGGGCCCAGATCATCTTGTGAAGCCAGATGCCTTGCCGGTCACTGCGCAGCCCCGGGTCCTCACTATCGGTATCCCCCGGGGCATTGATGCCCTGCTCGCCCCAGGTGGCGGGTTTGCCCCAGCGTATGGCCAGCGAGGCGCGATCGTATTCGGCGAAGAAGCGGGCCGAGTCGTTGGCCAGCTCCTCGCGCGGCTCGATCCAGCCGGCGCGCACGTAAACGTGAAAGTCGACGTTCGAGATGGGAGCGCTGAACGGAGCTTTCCAAGCCTCCTCGGCGAAGGTGGCCCAGGTGGAGGTCGTGGCCGGATGCGGGTTGCCGTCCCGGGCGGCGAGCTCCGCCAGGCGGGCGGCGAGACGGAAATGCGACGTCGGCCCGGGAGCCTCCTCGTTGACGAGCTCCCAGCTATGGATCGACCGGTAGGCGCCGAAACGGGCAAACAGGTACCGCCACCACGCCTCGTGCAGCCAGCGGTTCGGGCTTCCCGCCTCGTTATTGAAGTTGCCCGGATTGCGGTCGGCCAGGCCATCGGCTCCCAAGTGATTCAGCAAGAACTCCTGCTTCTCGCTAATTACCAGCCGGAGCGTGATGCCGAGCCTCGCCGCTTCCTGAAGGATGACATCCATGGCGGCGCTGCGCCGCGGATCGAAAGACAAATGTGAGTTGAAGCGCGGGGTGAGCATGAGCTGCGGGCCCAGCGTGCCGCCGGCGAGGAGCTCGTGGAGCGCGATCTCATCGACAAAAGCTCGCCCTCCGGTCGTGTTCTCCAGGATGACGGCAAGGTTGGGCAGCAGGTCGGAGTTGGCGGTGAAATCGGCGTAGGCCAGGTGCCACGGCGTGTCGCCGGCGACGTGCGGGATCAGCACGGGCAGATCGGCCGTCTGGCCCGGCTCCGGCCAGCCGACGAATTTCAGGCACACGCCGAAGGGCTGACCGGCGCGCTGCGGGCCGGTGACGCCCTCGGTGCGCCATCGCACCCGCACGCGATAGCGGCGGCCCGGAACGAGGCTCGGATGCGAGGCGGCGAATCCCTGAAACATCAGCGGATTGCGACTGTCCAGCAAGAGCGCAGCGAGCCCGTCGGCCCAGGCGCTTTCAAGCGAGAGCCCGCTCGCCGGCACCGTGCCCTCGTACGGGAGCGTGCGTGAGGTCCAAGGTGCCCAGGCCGAACCCCAAATGTGCCCGGAGATCCACCACCGGAACATCGTCTGGTTGCCCGAGCCCACCTGGTTCAGCTTTTCGATCAGGTCGAAGGAATAGCGGTGCGTGTCGGAGCCGATGCCGCTGCCGCCGCCCAAAAACGGCGTACCGTCGGCATACTCGAAATAGCGCGAGTCCCGGGCGGAGACGCGGACGGGCCCGCGGTTGAGAGGGTTGGAAGGTTGCGCTACGGTGAAGGAGCGCACCGGGCTCTGCGCCGTGCCCCGCGCCTCGCGCACCTCGATGCGGTACTGCCAGGTGCCCGTCTGCGGCGGCGCAAAACGCACGGTCCAGACCGGCTCCCCTGTCGGGTACATCCATTCCTCGTTGGATTTCAAGGCGCGCTCGTAGCGCTGCTGAAGGAAGCCCGGGCGGCGCAGCACGGTGGTCCAGTTGTCACGGGTGAAAAGCGCCTCTACGCTGATCCCGTCGACAAATTCCACGCCGCGCGGCGGCCGTGGATCGTAGGGGAACTGCGGATGCGTCGCCGCGCTGCCGGCGATGCGGAAGCGGATTTCGAGCGGCTCCCAGCGCTCGCGCGGCCCGTGCTCGGTGATGTCGGTGACGGCCAGGGTGGTCGTCGGCACATAGCGGACGCGGCGCTCCGCCGTGACGATGCGGCGCGCGGCGTCACGCGCCTGGACCAGAATCCGGTTCCAGCCCGGACGCAGGGCGATCGTGGCGCTCCAGGCGG
>Ga0197142_1001516_pt1 | contig 21208 bp, 20 predicted proteins | sample GBS60_MetaG_FD_148614 | JGI IMG/M metagenome (GOLD analysis project Ga0197142, IMG submission 148614) | Sediment microbial communities from Great Boiling Springs, Gerlach, Nevada, United States - GBS 60_MetaG | ecosystem: Environmental > Aquatic > Thermal springs > Hot (42-90C) > Sediment... | reverse complement strand
AACCAGGGCCTGATCCGGGCGGTGGAGAAGTTTGAGTACAAGCGCCGCTTCAAGTTCTCCACCTACGCCACCTGGTGGATCCGCCAGGCCATCAACCGGGCCATCGCCGACCAGGCCCGCACCATCCGCATCCCCGTGCACATGGTGGAGACCATCAACAAGCTCTCCCGCACCTCCAGGCAGCTCCAGCAGGAGCTGGGCCGGGAGCCCACCTACGAGGAGATCGCCGAGGCCATGGGCCCGGGCTGGGACGCCAAGCGGGTGGAGGAGACCCTAAAGATCGCCCAGGAGCCCGTGTCCCTGGAAACCCCCATCGGGGACGAGAAGGACAGCTTCTACGGGGACTTCATCCCCGATGAGAACCTCCCCTCTCCCGTGGAGGCCGCCGCCCAGAGCCTCCTCTCCGAGGAGCTGGAAAAGGCCCTCTCCAAGCTCTCCGAGCGGGAGGCCATGGTGCTCAAGCTCCGGAAGGGGCTCATTGACGGCCGGGAGCACACCCTCGAGGAGGTGGGGGCCTACTTCGGCGTGACCCGGGAAAGGATCCGCCAGATTGAGAACAAGGCCCTCCGCAAGCTCAAGTACCACGAGTCCCGCACCCGCAAGCTCCGGGACTTCCTGGACTAAGACCCCAGGGGAAAGCGAGCCACCTCCAGAAGCTCCCCCTCGTTCTGGCTCCTGACCAGGGCCACCTCCTTCACCAAGAAGGAGCGGCGCCTGGGGATGGGGAGGGTTTCCGCCAAGGCCTTGGCCTCTTCCGAGGAAAGCCCCAGGGCCAGGGTGAGGTGGGGGATGTAGCTGGGCCCCTCAATCTCCTTGAGGGGCGGGGCCAGGGCCTCGAGGGCGTGGTAGAGCCTCTGGAAGGCCCTCCCCCCGTAGGCCCGGAGGTAGACCACCCCCTGGGGGAAGAAGCCCCAGCGGCCCAGGCGCACCCGGAAGGGGGCGTGGCCCCGGAGGATGCCCGCCAGGGCCAGCTTCAAGGCCTCCTCCTCGTAAGGCCAGTCAAAGGGCTGGCGGAGGTTCAGGTGGGGAGGGCCGAAGCCCCGCACCCCGTGCGCCTCCATCAGGCCCTCCATGAAGGCCCGAAGGTCCCCCGGTGGCCAGACCAGGACCCCGTACACGGGGCCAGTATACCCTCCGCGTTCTCTAAAGTATCTCCAACCTACCCCGGTAGACCCGGGCCACGGACCTACCCCCCTCCCACAGGGTGAGGTCGGCCCGCATCCCCGCCTGGAGCCTGCCGTAGTCCTCCCAGCCCGCCGCCTGGGCCGCCCCCAGGGTGTGGGCCTGGAGGACCTCTTCCGGGGAAAGGCTTTCCTCCGCAAGGGGGTGGCGGGTGGCCGCCTCCAGGTTCAGCTCGTACCGGGGCGGGGCCACGGGGGCGTCGGAACCGAAGGCCAGCGGAAGGCCCGTGGCCTTCAGGCTCCGGAAGCGGAAGGCCTCGAGGGGGGAAAGGCCATAGGCCCGCACCAGGCGCTGGTCCTCCAAAATGTGGAGGGGCTGGAGGGATAGGGCCAGGGGAAGCCCCAAAAACCGGGGAAGGGCCTCGTCCCGCACGTGCTGGACGTGCTCCATCCGCAAAAGGAGCCCCTTTCCCCGGGCCAGGGGGGCTAAGCGGCGAAAGGCCTCCAAGACCCCTTCCACCGCCCGGGTGCCGATGGCGTGCACCGCCAGGGTGAACCCCGCCTTCAGGGCGGCCTCCCCCTCTTCCAGGAGGGCCTCCAGGGGGTCCAGGGGCATGCCGAAGGTGCCGTCCGGGTAGGGCGTGTGCATCCAGGCGGTGCGGCTTCCCAGGGCCCCGTCGGCGAAGAACTTGACCCCGGCCAGGTGGAGGTCCCCGTACCACCCCGGGGTCCTCCCCCGCCAGGTACCCCGGGGAAGGGCCCACCAGAGCCTCACGGGGAGCTCCATCTCCAAAGCCCAGTCCAGGGCCTCGAGGGGCTCGTAGCCCATGGCGTGAACCGCGGTGTACCCCCGCCTGGCGAAGTCCAGAAGACCCCGCCTGAGGTCCTCGGGGGAGGGTGGGGGGAGGTGGGGAAGGAGCATCTCCTGGGCCCTTTCCAGGAGGAAATAGGGGATCCCTTCCCCGTCCCGGAGGAAAGCCCCGCCCTCCGGGGGATCCGTGCCCGCCCCTAGCCCCGCCTTCTGGGCCGCCAGGCGGTTGATCCAGGCGGCGTGGTGGTCCCGGCTCCTAAGGAAGACGGGGTTCTTGGGGGCCGCCCGGTCCAGGAGGCCTGGGGGTGGGGGCTCGGAAAAGAGAAACCCCTGCCCCTCCAGCCAGGCCCCGGGAGGAAGGACCTTGACCCTTTCCGCCACCCGCCGGGCCACCTCCTCAGGGTCCGATAGACCCGAGAGGTCCAGACCCCGAAGGCCCACCCCCCAGTAGAGGGGGTGGGCGTGAGCGTCCTGAAGGCCAGGGGTGATGGCCTCAAAGAGCTGGCCCCTTCTTCCCGCCTCCACCCGGGCCAGGTGTTCCCCCTCCACCTGGAGGCTGACCCTGCCGTCCGTGAGCCACATGGCCCCAGTTTAGCGGGACATATTACCCTTGACTAAAGCGGTGGCGGGGGTGTCAAATAAGGCCGTAAGGGGGTGAGCTGTATGAAAAAAGCCCTTCTGGCCCTCCTGGCCCTTGGCCTCATGGTGGCCTTTTCCAACAAGGAGGCCATCCAGAAGGAGTGGGAAGGAAGCGCCCACAACAACGGGGTGATGGGGGCCAAGAGCCTGAACCTGGCCACGGTGGAAGCCCGGGGCGAAGGGGCGGCCCACTGCGCCCGCTGCCACAGCGAGCAGGGCTTTTTGGCCTGGCTGGAGCAGCTGAAAAAGGGCAACCCCGGGAACCTGGTGGGGCCTGACGGCAAGCCCGCCACCCTGGATTACCTGAAGGGCCTGGGCCTCACCCGGGACCAGGTGAAGCCCATCACCTGCAAGGCCTGCCACGATGAGGACGGGGACCTGCGCCTGGTCCACGACACCCCTATGCTCCCCGCTGGCTTCCAGGCCACGGCGGTGGGGAGCGCCGCCCTCTGCATCGCCTGTCACAACACCCGTAACGGCCGCATCACCTGGAATGCGGAGGACCCGGGCCGCTACACCTCTCCCCACGCTTCCAGTGAAGGGGACGTGCTTTTGGGCAAGAACGCCTACTTCGTGGACGACACCCGGGAGTGGCCCAACCCCCACGCCTTCTTCACCGGGAACGCCTGCTCCACCTGCCACATGAGCCTGGCGGGCTCCCAGGAGTACACCAGCCACACCTTCAAGACTCCCGAGAACCTCTGCGCCTCCTGCCACGGGGCCCAGTACACCAAGGAGATGGTCCAGGAAAGCGTGGAGCACCTCCTCTCTCTCCTCCGCACCCAGGTGAACGCCCGGGTCCTCATGGTGCGGGACCGCATCAAGACCGTGCGGGCCTACAATCCGGATAACGGCCAGTTCACCCCCAACGTGGCGGTGAGGGCCCCGGTGTACCGGGTGGACATCCTCTCCATCGCCGGGCAGGTGGCCTTCAAGATGACCCTAACCGACGGCACCGCGCTCTACAGCCAGCTCGCCGACATCAAGGACGAGAAGGGCCAGCCCGTCTTCGCCACCCAAGACCCCGTGGTGCGGGCGGCCTGGAACTACCTCCTCATCCAGAACGATGGCTCCAAGGGCGTGCACAACCCCACCTACGTCCGCCAGGTCCTCCTGGCCACGCTGAAGGCGCTCCAGTAAGCGCCTACTAAGGAAGACTTTTCTAAGTTTTAGCGCTTCTTTGGGGCCCCCGCCGTGGCAAGAGCCACGGCGGGGTCATCAGTCCCAGGCTTCCCGTAACATGGGGGCGTGGAGCGCACCTACCTTTACCGGGGCCGCATCCTGAACCTGGCCTTAGAGGGCCATTACGAGATCGTGGAGCACAAGCCCGCCGTGGCCGTTGTCGCCCTCCAGGACGGAAAGATGCTCTTCGTGCGCCAGATGCGCCCCGCCGTGGGCCTCGCCCCCTTGGAGATCCCCGCCGGGCTCATAGAGCCAGGGGAGGACCCCCTGGAAGCGGCCCAAAGGGAATTGGCCGAGGAAACCGGGCTAAAGGGGGACCTCACCTACCTCTTCAGCTACTACGTCTCCCCGGGCTTCACCGACGAGAAGACCCACGTCTTCCTGGCGGAAAACCTGAAGGAAGCCCAGGCCACCCCGGATGAGGACGAGGACATAGAGGTGGTCTGGATGCCCCCCGAGGAGGCCCTGGCCCGGCACCGGCGGGGCGAGCTGGAGTTCTCGGCCACGGGGATCGTGGGGGTGCTTTACTACCATGCTTTTCTCCGAGGTCGCTGACGTCCCCAAGGGGCCCAAGGTGGTGGCCGTGGGGTCCTTTGACGGGGTCCACCTGGGCCACCAGCACCTCCTGCACCAGGCCCTCTCCGAGGCCAGGGCCCGCCGCCTGCCCCTTCTGGTCTACACCTTTGACCCCCCCACCAAGGTCTTCACCCGAGGAGAGGGGTTTTTGATGGACCTGGAGGAGAAGGTGGAGGCCCTTAAGTCCCTGGGGGTGGAGCTGATCCTGGCCGTGCCCTTCAACGAGGAGTTCGCCAAGAGGAGCGCCGAGGCCTTTTTGGAGGACCTAAGGGCCCTCGAGGCCGAGGTCCTCTACGTGGGGGAGGACTTCCGCTTCGGCCAGGGACGGTCCGGGACACTGGAGGCCCTGGAGCGGGTGGCCCCGGTGCGGGTGGTCCCCCTCTTGGAACTCGGAGGGGAGGCGGTGAAGAGTAGCCGCATCCGGGAGCTCCTCAAAAGGGGCCTGGTGGAGGAGGCCCGCCACCTCCTGGGAAGGCCCTACACCGCTTACGGGGTGGTGGTGGAGGGAGACAAAATGGGGCAGAAGCTGGGCTTTCCCACCGCCAACCTGGCCGTCCACCCCCTGAAGGTCCTCCCTCCCGGGGTCTACGCCGTGGAGGCGGAGGGCACCTTTGGGCGGTACAGGGGCGTGGCCAACGTGGGCCTCCGCCCCACCCTGGGCGGCGGGGAAAGGCGGCTTGAGGTCCACCTCCTGGGCTTTTGGGGGGACCTCTATGGGGAGGAGATGCGGGTGCGCTTTTTGAGGCGCCTCCGGGAGGAAAGGGGCTTTCCCTCCCTGGAAGACCTCAAGGCCCAGATCGCCAGGGACGTGGAGGAGGCCCGGCGGTACTTTGGGCTTTAGGGACCTCCTTCCCTGGCCTCCGGGGCTAAGCTAAGGGAGTGGACTGCGCCGAGCTGGCTGAGGCCCTGGCCGAGACCCAGACCCGGGAGGAGGCGGCCCGCCGTACCCTGGCCCTCCTGGAGGAGAAGGGGCTCATCGCCTGCGGGGAGGCCTACTGGGTGGGCGAGGGCCTGCGCCTCTTCCAGATGCAGGCCTGCCGCACCCAGTGCCCCTTGGTGGGCCGCTCCCGGGAACTGGCGGAAGAGGCCCTGGCCCAGGGGAGGCCCGTGACCCAAGGCTCCTTGCTGGCCCTGCCCGTGGGCCAGAAGGGCAGGCCCCTTCTGATCCTGGTCCTGAACCTGAAGGAGGGGGCCCGGCTTCCCGAGGCCCTGCCCGCCCTCCTCCTCCTGGCCCTGAGACGCTCGGCCATGGGCCAGGCGGCCAGGTTCCTAAGGGCCCAGGAGGAGGAGCGCCGCCGGGTGGGGCGGGAGCTCCACGACGGGGTGGGAAGCCTCCTCACCGCCGCCCTCCTCACCCTCAAGGTGACGGAGAAACGGCCCGAGAAGCTCCCCGAGGCCCGGGCCCAGGTGGCCGAGGCCCTGGAGGAGGTGAGAAGGCTCTCCCGGGAGCTCCGCATGCCCCTTCTGGACGACCTGGGCCTCGAGGCGGCTTTAAGGCGCTACCTGGAGGAGTACGGAAAAAACGGCCTCCGGGTGGAGGCGCGCCTCCAGGTCCCCCCCCTCCCCAAGGAAAAGGAGGTGGCCCTCTTCCGGGTGGTGCAGGAGGCCCTCACCAACGTCCTGCGACACGCCAAGGCCCATGGGGTGAGGGTGGCCCTCTGGGCCGAGGGAGAAAGGCTTTTTGGCCTGGTGGAGGACGACGGCCGGGGCTTTGACCCGGCCAAGACCCCGCCCTCGGTGGGAATGCTGGGCATGCAGGAAAGGATCCAGGGCCTGGGGGGGAGCCTCCACGTGCGCTCGGCCCCCGGCCAAGGAACCCGGGTGGAGTTCGGGGTGCCCCTATGAGGGTGGTGCTGGTGGAGGACCACCACCTGGTGCGCAAGGGGCTCAGGCTCCTCCTGGAGGAGGAAGGGCATGAGGTGGTGGGGGAGTACGGCCGGGCCGAGGAGGCCCTGGAGGCCCCGTGGGAGGCGGACGTGGTCCTTTTGGACCTGAACCTCCCCGGGATGGGGGGCCTCGAGGCCCTTCCCCACCTGGCCCAGAGGGCCAAGGTCCTGGTGGTCTCCATGCACGACGAGCCCCTCTACGTGGCCCGGGCCTTCAGCCTGGGGGCCAGGGGGTACCTGCCCAAGCACGCCCTGGACCAGGACCTCCTGGAGGCCCTGGAGCGGCTGGAAAAGGGTCTCCGCTACCTGCACCCAAGCCTCACCGAGGCCCTCCTGGAGGCCCAGACCACCCCGGGCCCGGAAGCCCTCTCCCAGCGGGAGCGGGCCGTGGTGGCCCTCTTGGCCCAGGGCTACACCCTCTCCCAGGCGGCGGAGAAGCTGGGGGTTTCCGTGAAGACCGCCTCCACCTACAAGCAGCGAGCCCTCAACAAGCTGGGCCTCATGGACACCCCGGAGCTGGTGCGCTGGGCCCGGGAGCAGGGCCTGGCCTAAGCACCAGAGCCCCAAAGAGGGGACATTCGTCTTAGGAAGGCCTCCTACAGGAAGGGGAGAAACCCTCCGTCTTGTGAAAGAGCTCGCAAGCACTAAGGTGAGGCCAGGAGGTGAGGCATGGAACTCCTGGGCTGGGTGGTGGCCGGACTCTTCGCTCCCCCTGGGGAGGCCCTCTGGAAGGAGCTTCAAGGGGGCACTCTGGAGGAGGCCCTAAGCGAGCTCAAGGGAACCCCGGTAAGCCTTCCCCACCCCCCCCTCCCCGCCCTGCGGGAGGCCTACACCGCCCTCTTCATCACCAACCCCCAGGGGGTTCCCGCCCCGCCCTACGCGGGCTACGCCAAGGACGGGGTGCTCCTGGGGCCTTCCCACCACGCCCTCTTGGAGATCTACCGGGAGAGGGGCCTCGAGGTGCGGGAGACCTGGCGGGACCTCCCGGACCACCTGGCCGCCTTGGGCGAGGCCATGGCCCTCCTCTCCCCTAGGCGCCCCGACCTGGCGGAAAGGCTGGCCCGGGAGTTTCTCCATCCCTGGCTCAAGCGCTTTGGCGAAGCGGTCAAAGCCCATGACCCCACCGGCTTTTACGCCCGGGCGGTGGAGCTTTTAGCGGAGGTCATCCATGCAAAGACGGGAGTTTCTCAAGCTTAGCGCGCTGGGAGCCGGAGCCCTAGCCTTAAGGGGAAGCGGCCCCGCCAAGGCGGCCCCTACCCCCTGGTACGCCAAGGAAGTGAGGAGCGTGTACCAGATCTGCGAGGGGTGCTTCTGGCGGTGCGGCATCGTGGCCCACGCCGTGGGCAACCGGGTCTACAAGGTGGAGGGGTACGAGGCCAACCCCAAGAGCCGGGGGATGCTCTGCCCCCGGGGCCAAGGCGCCCCCCAAACCACCTACGATCCCGACCGGCTGAAGCGCCCCCTCATTCGCGTGGAAGGGTCTGAGCGGGGGGAGGGGCGGTACCGGGTGGCCACCTGGGAGGAGGCCCTGGACTACGTGGCCCAGAAGATGCTGGCCATCAAGGAGCAGTACGGCCCCGAGGCCATCGCCTTCTTCGGCCACGGCACGGGGGATTACTGGTTCGTGGACTTCCTGCCCGCCGCCTGGGGAAGCCCCAACGCCGCCAAGCCCTCGGTGGCCATCTGCACCGCTCCCAGGGAGGTGGCCTCCCAGTGGGTCTTCGGCCGCCCCATCGGCGGGCACGAACCCATAGACTGGGAGAACGCCCGCTACATCGTCCTCATCGGCCACCATATCGGGGAGGACACCCACAACACCCAGCTCCAGGACTTCGCCCGGGCCCTAAAGAACGGGGCCAAGGTGGTGGTGGTGGACCCTCGCTTCTCCACCGCCGCCGCCAAGGCCCACCGCTGGCTTCCCATCAAGCCCGGCACGGACACCGCCCTGCTTCTGGCCTGGATCCACGTCCTCATCCACGAGGACCTCTACGACAAGGAATACGTGGCCAAGTACACCAAGGGCTTTGAGGAGCTGAAGGCCCACGTGAAGGACTTCACCCCCGAGTGGGCGGAGAAGGAGACCGAGATCCCCGCTCAGGTGATCCGGGAGGTGGCCCAGGAGATGGCGGCCCACAAGCCCAAGGCCGTCCTCCCCCCCACGCGGCACACCGTCTGGTACGGGGACGACACCTACCGGATGATGGCCCTCTACTACGTGAACGTCCTCCTGGGCAACTACGGGCGGCCAGGTGGCTTCTACATCGCCCAAAGCCCCTACCTGGAGAAGTACCCCACACCCCCCCTGCCCCTGGAGCCCGCCGCCGGGGGGTGCTCGGGGCCTGGGGGCGGGGACCACGAGCCCGAGGGCTTCAAGCCCCGGGCGGACAAGGGCAAGTTCTTCGCCCGCACCACCGCCATCCAGGAGCTCATTGAGCCCATGATCACCGGGGAGCCCTACCCCATCAAGGGGCTCATCGCCTACGGCATCAACCTCTTCCACTCCATCCCCAACGTCCCCCGCACCAAGGAGGCCCTGAAGAAGCTGGACCTCTACGTGGCCATAGACGTCCTGCCTCAGGAGCACGTGATGTGGGCGGACGTGATCCTGCCTGAGGCCACCTACCTGGAGCGCTACGACGACCTGGTGGCCGTGGCCCACAAGACCCCCTTCATCCAGCTCAGGGTCCCCGCCCACGAGCCCCTCTTTGACACCAAGCCGGGATGGTGGATCGCCCGGGAGCTGGGAATCCGGCTGGGCCTAGAGGCCTACTTCCCCTGGCAGACCATTGAGGAGTACCTGGACACCCGCCTCCAGAGCATCGGCTTTGACCTGGAGACCATGAAGTCCATGGGCACCCTGGTGCAGAAGGGCAAGCCCTGGCTGGAGGACTGGGAGAAGGAGGGCCGCCTGCCCTTCGGAACCGCCTCGGGGAAGATTGAGCTCTACTGCCAGGCCTTCAAGGAGGCGGGCCACCAGCCCCTTCCCGTCTACACCCCGCCCGAGCCGCCCCCCGAGGGCTTCTACCGCCTCCTCTACGGCAGAAGCCCCGTGCACACCTTCGCCCGCACCCAGAACAACTGGGTCCTCATGGAAATGGACCCCGAGAACGAGGTCTGGATCCACACCCAGGAGGCCCGGAAGCTGGGCCTGAAGAACGGGGACTACGCCTACCTCATCAACCAGGACGGGGTAAGGGAAGGCCCGGTCAAGGTGAAGGCCACGGAGAGGATCCGCAAGGACTGCGTCTACCTGGTCCACGGCTTCGGCCACAAGGCTCCCCTGATGAAGGTGGCCCACGGCCGGGGAGCCTCGGACAACTACCTCCAGACCCGCTACAAGCTGGACCCCATCTCCGGCGGAGCGGGCCTCAGGGTGAACTTCGTCCGCCTGGAGAAGGCCAAGAAGCCCAACCTCCCCTCCCTCACCTCCCTGGCCAAGCGCCCCTTTGACGAAAGGAGGATGTGATGCCCCGCTACGCCATGACCATAGACCTAAGCCTCTGCGTGGGCTGCGCCGCCTGCGCCGTGGCCTGCAAGATGGAAAACCAGGTCCCCCCTGGGGTCCACCGCCTCTGGATCCGGGAGCGGGAGCTGGGGGTCTTTCCCCACCTCACCGTGGAGTTCCGCCCCGAGCAGTGCCTCCACTGCGCCAACCCCCCCTGCGTGCCCGTCTGCCCCACGGGGGCCAGCTACCAGACGGAGGACGGCCTGGTTCTGGTGGACCCGAAGAAGTGCATCGCCTGCGGGGCCTGCGTGGCCGCCTGCCCCTACGAGGCCCGCTACCTGCACCCCGCCGGGTACGTGGACAAGTGCACCTTCTGCCAGCACCGCCTGGAGAAGGGGAGGCTTCCCGCCTGCGTGGAAACCTGCCCCACGGGCTGCCGGGCCTTCGGCGATCTGGACGACCCGGAAAGCCCCGTAGTGAAGGTGCTGAAGGAGGCGGGAAGGGTGGATGTCCTAAGGCCCGAGCTGGGCACCAAGCCCAAGCTCTTCTACCTGAACGCCCCTTCCAAGAAGGGGCTCAGCCGGGAAAGCGAGGTGCGCCATGACTGAGTTCTACGGCCTGCCCAACGCCGGAGAGTTCTGGCACTGGACCAACGCCCTCCACTTCATCCTGGTGGGCCTGGCGGGGGGTGTGGCCTTTTTGGCCGCCCTTCTCCACCTGCAAAACGCCAAGGAGGCCCGTACCCTGACCCTCTGGGCCTTGGGCCTCATCGCCCTGGACCTCTTCGTCCTCTGGGCGGAAAGCCCCGCCCGCTTCCGCTTCACCCACGTCTGGCTCTTCCTCACCTTCCACCCGCAAAGCCCCATCTGGTGGGGCTCCTGGGGCCTGGCCCTGGCCTTCGTGAGCGGGGGCCTCCTCCACCTGAACCGGGGCCCCAAGGAGGCGCTCAAATGGGTCTTCCTGGTAGCCAGCCTGGTGGCCCTGGCCTACCCTGGCCTGGCCCTGGCGGTGAACCTGAACCGACCCCTCTGGAACGCCCTCATGGTGGCCCTCTTCCCCATCACCGCGCTCGCTTTGGCCCTGGGGCTGGCCCTCCTCCTCAAGCAGGGCTGGGCCAGGCTTCCCTTCCAAAGCTTTCTGGGCCTTGGCCTCTTCCTGGCCGCTCTCTACCCCTTCAGCCTGAGCGCCGAGGCCCGGGCCCACTTCCTGGAGGAGGGGGGCCTCGCCTACGGCCTCCTCCTGGCCCTGGGCCTTGGAGCCTTCTTCGGCAAAGGCCTCGCTCCTTGGCTCGGGCTTCTTTCGGCGGCTGGCCTGAGGGCCCTCATGGTCCTCGTGGGCCAGTGGCAAGGACTGGGTCTCTAAGGGGGTTTTGGCCCCCTAGGGAAAGGAGGTAAAGGATGAAAGGCATGAAGAAGCTGGCTTGGTTGGGTCTTCTGGCGGCGATCCCGGTTCTGGCCCAGGCCACCACCGTCACCTTCTCCGCTTCCACGGTGCGGGAGCTGGGCAACTTCCTCACCGCCCTGCCCGCGGACTTTTACGGCATCCAGCCCGCGGCGGCCAAGCAGATGATGGACACCCTGGACGTCTTCATCCTGGACGTGCGGGAGAAGAACGAGTACGAGGCGGGCCGCATCCCCGGGGCGGTCCACATCCCCATCCGGGAGCTCCCCAAGCGGATGGGTGAGATTCCCAAGGGCAAGCCCATCATCGTCTACTGCGGCATCGGCCACCGGGGAGCCATGGCCCTGGTCTTCCTCAAAGGGCAGGGCTACAACGTGAAGAGCATCCTGGGTGGCCTCAAGGCCTGGAAAGACGCCCAGCTTCCCGTGGAGAAGTAGCCGGATAGGCTGAGGGGGCGGGTTTTGCCCGCCCCCTTTAGGGTTTACCCTTCCTGGTCAAAGTAGGTGAGCCTGAGGGTCTTGTTGGCCCTGAGCTCGTCCAGGCGGCGGACCGGGGTGGTGTAGGGGGCTCCTTCCAGCCACTCCTTGGGCTTCTTAAGAAGCTCCCCCATGGCCTCGGCGAAGGCCTCGAGGGTCTCCTTGTTCTCGGTCTCCGTGGGCTCCACCATCAGGGCCTCCTTGACGATGAGGGGGAAGTAGACCGTGGGCGGGTGGAAGCCCAGCTCCAAAAGGCCCTTGGCGATGTCCAAGGCCCTGTAGCCCTGGGGAGGCTGGGCCACGAACTCGTGCATGGAGGGCCCGTCGTAGGGGATGCGGTAGCCCTTTTCCCTCAGAAGCTCCTTCAGGTAACGGGCGTTCAGCACGGAAAGAGCGGCGGCCTTCTTGAGACCCTCTAGCCCCAGGGTGCGGATGTAGGCCCAGGCCCGGACCAGGGCCAGGAAGTTCCCCTGGAAGCTCCGCACCCTTCCGATGCTCTTGGGCCGGTCAAAGGCCAGGTAGAAGCCCTCCTCCCCCCGCTCCACCGTGGGCACGGGCAGATAGGGGGCCAGGTGGGCCTTGACCCCCACGGGGCCCGACCCCGGCCCCCCGCCCCCGTGGGGCACGGTGAAGGTCTTGTGCAGGTTCAGGTGGACCACGTCAAAGCCCATGTCCCCGGGCCTGGCCCAGCCCATGATGGCGTTCAGGTTGGCCCCGTCGTAGTAGAGCTGGACCCCCGCCTCCTTGGCCAGGCGGGAGATCTCCAGGATGCGCCTCTCAAAGAGGCCCAGGGTGTTGGGGTTGGTGAGCATGATGGCGGCCACGTGGGGGGAGAGCTCCCGCTTTAAGGCCTCGAGGTCCACCTCCCCGTCGGGCCCCGAGGGCACCTCCTTCACCTGGTAGCCCGCCATGCTGGCGGTGGCGGGGTTGGAGCCGTGGGCGGAGTCCGGCACCAGGACCACGCGCCTGGTCTTCCCCTCCCCCCGGTCCTCGTGGTAGGCCCGGATGATGAGGATCCCCGTGAGCTCCCCGTGGGCCCCGGCGGCGGGCTCTAAGGTGATGGCCTCCATGCCGGTGAGGGCCTTCAGGTACTCCCCCAGCTCCCACATGAGCCTGAGGGCCCCCTGGACCGTCCTCGGGTCCTGGTAGGGGTGGAGGTGGGCGAAGAGGCGGGCCGCCTCCTCGTGGAGCTTGGGGTTGTATTTCATGGTGCAAGACCCCAAGGGGTAGAAGGTGGTGTCCACCCCCACCTGGCGGCGGGAAAGCCCGGTGTAGTGGCGCACCAGGGTGAGCTCATCCACCTCGGGCAGGCGGGGAGGGTCTTCCCGCAGGAAGGCCTTGGGGATGAGGTCCTCCGCCTTGGGCACGGCCTTCACCAGCTTGAGGCCGCGCCGGCCTTTCCGGCTACGCTCGTAGATCAGGGGGTACATAGCACCTCCTTCAGGGCCTCCCGGAAGGCCAGGAGGTCCTCCTCCTCGTGGAGCTCGGTGGCGGCGAAAAGGGCCAGGTTCTCCCCGTACTCCCGGGGCACGGGCGTGGCCCCGTGGAAGCCCCGCTTTGCCAGGGCGCTTCGCACCTCCAGGGGGTCCTTGGGAAGCCTCAGCGCGAACTCCTGGAAGAAGGGCTCGGGGGTGAAGGCCTCCACCCCGGGGACCTCCAGGAGGAGTTCCCTCAGGCGGTGGGCCATGGCCACCCCCTTCAGGGCCACCTCCTTAAGGCCCAAAGGCCCCAGGGCCGCCAGGTACATGGCCCCCATGAGGGCGGTGAGCTGGGCGTTGGTGGTGATGTTGCTCTTGGCCTTGGCCCGCCTTATGTACTGCTCCCGGGCCTGGAGGGTGAGGATGAAGCCCCTCTTGCCCTCCACGTCCACGGTCTCCGAGACCAGCCTCCCGGGAAGCTGGCGCACGAAGGCCTTCTTGGTGGCCAAAAAGCCGAAGTGGGGCCCGCCAAAGCCCATGGGCAGGCCCAGGACCTGGCCGTCCCCCACGGCGATGTCCGCCCCCAAGGCCCCGGGGGGCTTGAGGAGGGAGAGGGAGAGGGGGTCCACCACGGCCACGAAGAGGGCCCCCGCCCGGTGGGCGGCCTCCGCCAGGGGGGAGAGGTCCTCGAGGGCCCCCAGGAAGTTGGGGTTCTGGGCCACCACCGCCCCCACCCCCTCGGGCACCTCCGCCAGGGGCGTCCTTCCCCCTTCCAGGGGGAGGGTGGTGAGCTCCGCCCCCACCGCCTCCAGGTAGGTCTTCAGGACCTCCCGGTACTCGGGGTGGACCCCCTGGGAGACCAGGACCCCCATCCGCCCCGTCTCCCTGAGGGCCAGGAGGACCCCTTCGGCCAGGGCGGTGGAGCCGTCGTACATGGAGGCGTTGGAGACCTCCAGGCCCGTGAGCTCGGCCATCATGGTCTGGTACTCAAAGGTGGCCTGCAACACCCCCTGGCTCACCTCGGGCTGGTAGGGGGTGTAGGCGGTGAGGAACTCCCCCCGGCTTCCCAGGGCCTGGACCACGGGGGGAACATAATGGGCCCTGACCCCGCCTCCCAAAAAGGCCTTCCCGGCGGGAAGGTTTTCCCCGGCCAGGCGGGCTAGCTCCTCCAGGACCCGCCACTCCGGCAAAGGCTCGGGGAGGTGGATGGAGGGATTCAGGATCTCCTCTGGCAGGTGGGCGTAGAGGTCCTCGAGGCTCCCCGCCCCCACCTTCTCCAGCATGGCCCGGATCTCCTCTTCCGTGTGGGGCGTGTAGTCCATAGGCACATCCTCCAACAAAATCCCCGGGCCATTTGACCCGGGGCCACAGAAGGGCCTTCCCGCCCTAAGGCGCGGGCACGGGGAAGGCCCGCCCAAACCACACCGCCTCCTAGGCGCTCTCCAGGGACGCCTGGTAGCCCTCGGCGTCCAGAAGCCCGTCCAGGTCGGCCATGTCCCGGGGCTTCAGGCGGAAGATCCAGCCCTCCCCGTAGGGGTCCTGGTTGATGAGCTCGGGGTTCTTCTCCAGGGCCAGGTTCACCTCCACCACCTCCCCCGCCACCGGGGCGTAAATATCCGAGGCGGTCTTCACGCTCTCCACCACGGCGATGGCCTCCCCCGCCTCCACCGCCCGGCCCACCTGGGGAAGCTCCACGTAGACCACGTCCCCCAAGGCGTCCTGGGCGTAGTCGGTGATGCCCACCAGCACCGTGTCCCCTTCGGGCAGGGCCCATTCGTGGGTCTTGGTGTAAAAGCGGTCCTTGGGTATGTCCATAGCGCCTCCTAACCCCCGCTATTTTAGCGGCACAAAGGGCAAGGGGCTAAGGGCGGCGGGGACCGCCCGTCCCCGCACCTCCACGTGGAAGGGGCCCTCCGCCTCCTTCTCCACGTAGGCCAGGGCGATGCCCTTCTCCAAAAGGGGGGAGTAGCCCCCGCTGGTCACCCGGCCCACGGGGCGCTCCCCCAAGAGCACCCTATACCCCTCCCGGGGAATGCCCGTCTCCAGGACCAGGCCCAAAAGCTTTTCCCGGCAGGCCCCGGAAAGCATGGCCTCCTTACCCAAAAAGTCCTTTTCCCTCTTCACCACCCAGGCCCAGGGGGTGCAGAGGGGGTTGGTCTCCTCGGTGAGCTCGTGGCCGTAGAGGGGGAAGCCCGCCTCGAGCCTCAAGGTGTCCCGGGCCCCAAGGCCACAGGGCCTGGCCCCCGCCGCCACCAGAGCCTCAAAGACCGCCTCGGCGTCCTCCGGGGCCAGGAAGATCTCAAACCCGTCCTCCCCGGTGTACCCGGTGCGGGCCAGGCGGGCAGGCCTGCCCGCCACCTCCGCCTCAAAGACGTCGTTCTTCTTACGGGAGGAGAGGTCCGCCCCGGTGAGGCCCTGGAGCACCTGGGCCGCCTTGGGCCCCTGGAGGGCGAGAAGGGCGGTGGCCTCGGAGAGGTCCTCCAGCTCCACCTGAAAGCCCTGGGCCAGGGCCTGGAGGTGGGCGAAGTCCTTGGCGATGTTGGCGGCGTTCACCACCATGAGGTAGGCCGCCTCCCCCAGGCGGTAGAGGTAGATGTCGTCCACCACGCCTCCCCTTTCATGGGGGAGCATGGAGTACTGGGCCCGGCCCACCCTGAGCCGCCCCACATCGTTCACCGTGGCCCACTGGAGGAAGGCCAGGGCCTCGGGGCCCCGGATGAGAAACTCCCCCATGTGGCTCACGTCAAAGAGCCCGGCCTCCCTTCGCACCGCCAGGTGCTCCTCCACGATGGAGGTGTACTGAAGGGGCAGGGCGTAGCCCGCGAAGGCCACCATGCGCCCCCCGTGGCGCAGGTGGGCCTGGTAAAGGGGGGTCTTCTTCATACGGGGCTAGCATACCCCCGAAGGCGCCCAAGGAGGGCCAGGAGGGACGCCCCCCTCCCCCAGGAAAGCCTAAAAGAGCTCCCGCCTTAAGGCCTCGGCGGAGTTGTCCTCCAGAACCTCTTCCCGCTTGGTGGCCCAGGCGGGGAAGGGGAAGTGGAGGAGGAGGGGAACGGGGATCTCCGGCTGGTGGAGGATCACCGCTCCCTGGGGCAGGATGAGGGCTCTTTGGCGGAAGGAGGTGGGGAGGTAGCGGTACTCGGGCCTCTCCGCCTCGGCGGCGTCCAGGCGGCCCACCACCCGGATGGCGGCGTTCCCCACCACCCTGCGCTCCACCTCGCTGGCCGTCTGCTGGGCCCCCATCAGGATCACCCCCAGGGAGCGCCCCCTCTCGGCGATGTCCAGGAGGATGTCCTTGATGGGGCCCTCCTCCTCCCGGGGGGCGTACTTGTTGAGCTCGTCCAGGAGGATGAAGATCCGACCCCGGTACTGGCCTCGCTCCTTGCGCTCAAAAAGGTCCTTGAGGAGGCTTCCCACCACGAACATCTGCGCCTGGGGGGAGAGCTTGGCCAGGTCCACCACGTGGACCTGCTCCCCCTTGAGGGGGTCCGGGGGGTTGCCGGGGCGGTCCCCCCGGACGAGGTGGCTCAGGTTCTCCACGCTTGCGCGCAGGCGGCGGACGAAGGCCTCGAGGGTACCCCGGGCCTGCCGGGCCACCCACCTCTTATCCCCCTCCCCTTCCCCCGTCTCCGGGCCCAGGAGCTTGTACTCCACGTAACGCACCAGCTGGGCGAAGCTCTTCAAGCGCACTCTTCCCAGGTCATCAAAGGAAATCTCCTCGGGCAGGTCCTCCTCGGGCCAGTCCTCCACCAGGAGGTGGGGCCCCTTCTGCTTCTCCGCCAGGGCCTTTAGCCTCTCCGTCACGTGGGCCAGGAGGAAGCCCAGGTTGGTCATGGCCGAGCGGTCGGTGAAGAGGAAGGGGAGGAGGCCCCGCTGGCAGAACTGGACCAGGTCCCAGTGGTAGGCCCGCACGCCCTCCAGGCGGGTGTCCAGGTCGGGCACGTACCCCTCCTTCTTGGGGGGGGCCAGGAAGGCCACGCTCTGGAAGGGCGTGGCGGGAAGGCCCAGGCGCTCGTAGGCCCTCCTGGCCTCCTCGGTGAGGCGGTTGTTGGGCCTGTCCAGGAAGAAGAGGTCCTCCCCCTTGACGTTAAAGAGGAGGACCTTGGCCTGGTGGGCGTCCTCGAGGACCCCGCTTTCCAGGAGGCTTTTGAGGAGGAAGGTGGCGTAGCTGGTCTTGGCCGCCACCCCGCTGATGCCGCTGATGTTCACGTGCCCCCCCTTGACCCCGTTCAGGAACTCCAGGTTCAGGTAGGCCACCTCCCCGTTCTTCAAGAACCCCGCGGGGAGCTTGGTGCTCCCCTTCTGGTTTTTCATGGCGTCGTAGTAGAGGGCGAGCTCCAGGTTCTCCCCCTGAGCCAGGTAGACCGGGGAGCCCGGGTCCGGGGGGAAGAACTCCTCGGGGAGGATGCGGGTCACGCTCACGTGGGCCACATAGGCCAGGCTCACAGGAATCCGCCCCTCCACCGCCAAAAAGGTGTCCGTGTCGTAGGCCTCCCCCTCGTGGAGCTTGGCCACGTGGTCCACCATGCCGAAGTAGCGGACCTGGCCCACCTTCGGGTGAAACCCCTCCACCACCACCAGGTCGTCCAGCCTTAGGAGCCCTTCTCCTTCCACGCCCACCCAGAACTCCAGGGGAGTGGCCTCCCGCCTGCCCAGCACCACGCCGATCCGCTCCACTACCCACCTCCCAGATGCCGCCTTAGGAGGCGCTCCACCACCTCCTGGCTTCCCATCCTCCTGCCCAAGGCCCACTCCAGGGCCCCGATGGGGGCGAGGTTCTGGGGGGCCCGGGGGTCCTTGACGGGGTGGGAGGCCAGGGCGGGGAAAAGGCTCAAGGAGAGGTCCGCCAGCTCGGAAAAGGGACCTTCCAGGGGGGTTTCCACCCGAAGAAGCCCCGCCTGGGGCGGGCGCACCCGCTCAGGGACCAGGGGAAGCCGCAGGTACCAGCTGGCGAGCTCCCTCCCCTGCCGCCGGACCCGGAAGGCGGGGGTCCTCTCCCCTGGCTTCAGGACCTGGAGAAGGGCCTCCTCCCTCTCGGGCAGGTAGCGGACCCAGTGGGTCTTGATGTAGCCGAGAAGGGCTCCCCCTTCCCTCTTAAAGCGCACGGGCCCGTCCACCACCAAAAGCCCCCCGGAAAGCCCCCGGGCCACCTCCTTTTCCAGCTCCTCCCGGGCCTTCTGCAGGCCCGCCCGCAAGGAGGCGTAGTCCGTGCCCTCCGCCGCCACGGGCTCGTAGCGGAGCTCCCCCACCCTAAGGGGCTCCCCAAGCCCCACCCCCACCCGGCGCACCGCCGGGGGGAGGAGGACCATCCTCCCCCCCTGGGACACCAGGGCCCCGGCGGCCACGCTCCCCAGGAGGGCCACCCGCTCCCCCTGGGCGAGGAGGGCCTCCTCCCGCTCCTTGCCGTCCACGAAGTAGAGGGGCTCGGGCCAGGGCCTGGGCTGGGCCCGCCTGGCCTCCCAGGGGGACTCCAGGGGATGGAAGGCCTGGGGTTCGGGGGCCCCCTTCAGGACCTCCTCCTGAGCTAGGCCCCCGGGCCTTAGGGCGAGGAGCCGCCACACATCCCTAGATTACCGGGGCGGGGCGGTAGGGCAGGTACTTTGGCTCCCAGAAGCGCTCCCGCACGAAGGCAAAAAGCCCCTCCAGGTCCAGCCCCCGGATCCTCTCCTCCTCCGCCACCCCCTCCTCGAGGGCCTTGGCCATGACCCGGGCGGCCACGTAGGGGGAAACCTCCCGGAGCTTGGCCACCGGGGGGTAGAGGAGGTCGGGGAAGTGGGCCTGGGTGAAGTCGTAGAGGGCGTAGGCGGCCTCGAGGACCATCCCGTCCGTCACCTCCCGGGCCCGGGCCAGGACCGCCCCCAGGCCCAGGCCGGGGAAGATGAAGGCGTTGTTCCCCTGGCCCACGGGAATGGTCCGCCCCTTGAAGCCCACAGGGGGAAAGGGGCTTCCCGCGGCCACCAGGGCCTTTCCCTCGGTCCAGTAGATGAGGTCGTCGGGGAGGGCCTCGGAGGCGGAGGTGGGGTTGGAGAGGGGGAAGATGACGGGTTGGGGCGTGTTCTCCAGCATGGCCCGGACCACGGGCTCGGTGAAGCTTCCCCCCTGGCCGGAAAGGCCCAGGAGGACCGTGGCCCGGGCGTTTTCTATCGTTTCCAGAAGGCCCGGGAAGTCCCCGGCGAAGCGCCAGCCCGCCACCCTCTCCGCCTTTTGCGCGTAGGGCTTCTTGTAGGCCTCCATGGCCCGCCCCTCCACCAAAAGCCCCTTGGAGTCCAGGACCAGGACCCTGGCCCGGGCCTCCTCCTCGGAAAGGCTCTCCCGCCTCATCCCCTCCCTGAGGGCCCAGGCCACGCCAATCCCCCCGGCCCCAGCCCCGTAGACCACCACCACCTGGTCCTTGAGCCTTTCCCCCTTGAGGCGGCAGGCGGAAAGCACCCCCGCCAGGGCCACCGCCCCCGTGCCCTGGATGTCGTCGTTGAAGGAGGGCACCACCTTGCGGTAGCGCTCCAACACGGCGAAGGCCGTCTCCTTGCTGAGGTCTTCCCACTGGATGAGGGCCTTGGGGTAGCGCCTCTTCACCGCCTCCACGAAGCGGTCCAGGAAGCGGTAGTAAGCTTCGCCCCGGAGGCGCCTGTGCCGCACCCCCAGGTAGAGGGGGTCCTTGAGGAGGTCCTCCCGGTCCGTGCCCACGTCCAGCTCCACGGGCAGGGTCTTGTCGGGCCCTACGCCCCCCACGGCGGTGTAGAGGGTGAGCTTGCCGATGCTGATGGCCATGCCCCCATACCCCTGGTCCCCGATGCCCAGAATGGCCGAGGAGTCCGTGGCCACGATGAGGCGCACCTCCTCCAGGGGCACGTTTATGAGGGCCTCCTCCACCTGGTCCATGTCCTGGGTGCTCACGGTGAAGCCCCGGGGGTAGCGGTAGATGTGGGAGAACTCCCGCACCGCCTCCCCCACCGTGGGCGTGTAGAGGATGGGGAGCATCTCCTCCAGGTGGTCCACCAGAAGGGCGTAGAAGAGGACCTCGTTTCGGTCCTGGAGGTTCCTCAGGTAGATGTGCTTCTCCAAAGGGGTGGGCTGGAGGCGGTAGCGGCGGTAGACCCGCTCCTTTTGCTCCACCAGCGTGTTCACGTAAGGCGGAAGGAGGCCCAGGAGCCCCAGGGCCCTTCGCTCCTCCTCGGTGAAGGCGGTGCCCTTGTTGAGGAGGGGAAGCCGGAGAAGGAGGAAGCCCTTCACGTAGGGCTCCAGATACCTCTCTCCCTTCTCGTCCCGTTTGACGTCGTAGTAGCGGCTGATGGGCATGTCCCCACTTTAAGCCAAAAGGGGGGACCCTTGTCCCCCCTAAGCCCGGGCAAGGCCTAAACGTTGAAGCCGAACATGCGCATCATGCGCTTCCCCTCCTCGGTCATCTTGGCGGGGGTCCAGGGAGGGGTCCAGACGAACTCCACGTTCACCCCCTGGACCCCGGGAAGGCGCATGACCGCCATCTCCGCGTCCGCCTTCACCACGTCCTGGGCGGGGCAGCCGATGGCGGTGAGGGTCATGGTCACGTCCACCACGCCGTTTTCATGGACCTCCACGTCGTAGACCAGGCCCAGGTCCACGATGTTCACGGGGATCTCGGGGTCGTAGACCACCTTGAGGGCCTCGAGGACCTGCTCCTTGGTGGGAAGCCCCGCCTCCTGCCGCACCTCGTCCATACCCCGAGTATACCTGAGCCTCTCCCTCCTTCTGCTACAATGGCCCTGGTTGGGGAGTAGCCCCAAACCGGCTTCCCGTCAGGACGGGCCTTTAGCCCCGGGAAGCCGGGGGCGAAAGGCCCGGGCGAGACCACCGCGGAGGCGGTGGTCCTTTTCTTTGGAGGTGGAGCGTGGAAGCCGGCGTGATCTCGGTGATCCTGATCCTGATTGTCCTGGAGGTGATCCTCTCCGCGGACAACGCCCTCATCCTGGGGGTCTTGGTGCAGAAGCTACCCGCGCACCTGAGGCGCAAGGCTCTCTTCTACGGCATCCTGGGGGCCTACGTCCTCAGGGGCCTCGCCCTCCTCTTCGCCGCCTTAGTCATCAAGCTCTGGTGGGTCCAGGCCCTAGGGGCGGCCTACCTCCTCTACATCGCCCTCAAGCACTTCCTGAAACCGGAGGAGTCCCAGGCCCCCCCGCCCCTAGAGGTGAGCGCCGCCCAGTTCTGGAAGGTGGTGGCCCAGGTGGAGCTCATGGACCTGGCCTTCGCCGTGGACTCGGTCCTGGTGGCCGTGGCCCT
>Ga0197142_1001515_pt1 | contig 21213 bp, 22 predicted proteins | sample GBS60_MetaG_FD_148614 | JGI IMG/M metagenome (GOLD analysis project Ga0197142, IMG submission 148614) | Sediment microbial communities from Great Boiling Springs, Gerlach, Nevada, United States - GBS 60_MetaG | ecosystem: Environmental > Aquatic > Thermal springs > Hot (42-90C) > Sediment... | reverse complement strand
CGTGGTAGGTAGACTGGGAAGAGCTGGCTGACCACTGAGATGGAGTATGAGGTGCTTGTCACCACTATGGCGCTTCTCTCCAGCACATCCCTAAGCTCCTTCACCAGCGTTGCAATCGTGAGGCTGGGCTCCGAGGTTATCTTCTCCACATCCCTAAACCATTCATCACGGAGCCTGTTCAACTCCCTAAAGTATTCAGAGTCCCGATAATGTCTTCTCGGCGTCAGCTCCATAACATATGCGAGAATATCCCTCAGGGCAGTCTTCGCATCGGCCACTACACCCACCTCGACAGGGTAGTTCTTCCCAATCTCAGCCGGGTCTATGTCAACTTGGATCAGCTTTGTCGGTGGGATGTTAAACGTGACACCCCGCTTGTATGAGCTGGCGACAAACTCTGTAAACCTGCATCCTACAGCCAGCATTACATCCGCCCTAGAGGCTATAGCATTACCGACAGACGATCCAGGAACCCCGGGATAATAGGCACAGAGGGGATGATCCTCAGGTATCACACCCTTCCCAAGCCCAAGCTCCGTAGTCAACACAGGTATCCCAAGATACTCGGCCAGATCCTGGAGTTCATCGCTTGCCCCAGCGTGGGCCACACCACCCCCAGCCAGGATGGCCGGCCTAGAGGCGTTAACCAAGAGCTGGGCGGCCCGCCTCAAAGCCTCTTCATCACCCCTGATCCTTCCATGTGGTCTCCGGCTAGACGGTTCAGGTATCTCAGCCTCAACCTCCGTCATCGCCACATCCATGGGTATGCTGATGTGAACTGGCCCTGGTCTCCCAGCTAGTGCGAGCTTGAAGGCTCGGTGGAGTGCGTCTGCTATCTGCTCCACGTTGGTTATCTGGAAGCTGCCCTTCACCACAGGCCTGATGATCGAGTTAAAGTCACCCAGCCCACCCCTCTCCACAGACTGGAAGGTGCCGTAGCCTGCGAAGTATGAGGAGACCTCGCCTGTGATGAGTATGAGGGATGAGGAGTCGACGTAGGCCGTGGCTACTCCGAGAATGGCGTTGGTTGCTCCAGCGCCAGCCGTGGTGAAGACTACGAGGGGACGGCCCGATGCACGGAAGTAGCCGTCGGCTATGTGGCAGGCTCCCTCCTCACTCTTGGCCTGTATGATGTTAAGCCCCCTCTTCCCCATAGCATCGACAACAGCTGATATTGCATGACCCGGAAGCCCAACCACATATGGAACCTCCTCCCTAGCCAGATACTCGGCCACAACCTCAGCACCATACATGCCTATCAACCCTCGTCAAACATATTTAAGGTCTTCAGAAATCTTATTAGCACCCTTTGAGATTATTTCATGAGAAATATGGTGCAGATTAGGGGAACAATTCTTGCACCGTTTTTCCTATGGGCTGTTGGCGGAGTCATAGCCTTTCTTGCGATAACAGCTGCGGTCAACCCGGCCGGACCGTTCATGGGAGTGGCCCAATCACCCCTCCGAATCGCATACTGGCATGGCTATGTCTTCCTAGTTGAACTACCAATAGCACTTCTACTCCTAATGGCTTATTTGAGGAGGGAGGAATGGAGGGCCCCACCGGGACGATATGTGCCTGGCAGGAAATATCCAGCCCTCTCCACATGGCATCTCACAGCCATCGCCATAATGGCGGCCTTCTACGCCGGGACAGGGTTCATAGTAGGCGTGACCAACATAGACATCGTAGCCCTAGTCACAGCACTTCTAGCCGTCTACTTCGGACCGCTGGTGGCATTGATATCGGTGATTGTAGGTGCGGTGATAAGATTCGCTTTAGGAGGTCTTCCTTTCGTAGCTCCCGCAGGCATACTTGCTTTCGCAGTCTCGGATGCATGCCGCTGGGCCATCATAGGCAGCGTATACTGGTTTCTGGTGAGGGCTAGAGGCCGTGGTGTGAAGACCGCTGGATACTGGTTGATAATGATACCGGTGGCCCTGCTAGTCCACGGCGGCTCTATAATCATGAGCTTCTGGGCCCAAGGCCCCCTTGAATGGGTGGTGGGCAATATCTCCTTCATGGCGTTCTGGTATCCCACATCCATTATCTCCTATGTGATAGGGATGGCCGCAGCTGAGGGTCTTCACAGGGCCACAGTTAGAACGCCGACAACCGTGAAAGCATGACATATGCCGTTGAGATACGAGATTACTCCCTCACTTTTTTGGGGCAGTCTCGGAAGGCACTGAAAAACATAAACCTCAAGGTTAGGGCGGGTGAGGTATTGGGTATTGTGGGGCCGGCGGGCTCGGGGAAGACAAGCCTACTCCTCTCGCTAAACGGCGTGATACCCAATGATATACCAGCCCTGCAGGAAGGCAGCATTATCGTAGACGGTGTCAACACGATGGAGCATGATGTGGCCATACTCACCAAGCATGTTGGGGTAGTCCTAGACACACCTGACACCCAGCTCCTCGCCGCAACGGTCTACGATGACGTAGCATTCGGCCCATCCAATCTAGGGCTTGCAAGGGATGAGATCTTGAGGAGGGTGGAGAGGGCTTTGGAGGTCTCAAGGCTTAAGGGGAAGGAGCTGCGCAACCCGCTCCAGCTCTCCGGAGGCGAGCAGCAGAGCCTGGCCATAGCCGGCATACTGGCCATGGACCCGCCGATAATCGCCTTCGACGAACCCCTGAGCATGCTGGACCCAGTCGGAAAGGAGACGGTGATCAAACTCCTGAAAAACATAGCCCGGGAGAGAAATAGGACGGTGATCATTACGGAGTCAGGCCCAGACCTCGAATATACTCTGCCATTCTTTGACAGGATTGTGGCCCTTAGAGATGGGGAGATGGTGGCCGAGGGTGATCCGGAGCAACTAGTGGCCAGTGGTGTTCTAGAGATTATCGGCGTCGGGGAGCCGCAGGTCACAACCCTGTTAAGGAATCTCATATCCCAAGGTCACGCTGTGAGGGTGACTGCCAATATGGATTTTGCAGCCTCCCAGTTGTCGGAGATTGTAAACGGCAGGGTTCTAGGTTCTTTCAGAGAGAGGCATAATGCTGGTGTCGGTAATATTATTCTCAAGATGGAGAATGTCAGATACGTATATCCAAGCGGTGTTGAGGCTTTGAAGGGTGTGAGCTTGGAAATACGTGATGGTGATATGATAGGGCTTGTGGGAAGCAATGGTTCAGGTAAGACAACACTATGCATGCATGCTGTGGGCGTTCTCAAGCCCACAAACCCAGATGGGAGGGTTTTGGTGATGGGCCGTGATACCAAGAATATGAAGCTGAAGGAGATAACAAGACATGTTAACTATGTCTACCAGATACCGGATAATATGCTCTTCCAAGAGAGGGTGGATGATGAGATCGCCTTCGGCCCTAGGATGATGGGGTTCACACCATCTGAGACAAGGAAGGCTGTTGACGCTATGCTGGAGCTGTTCAGCCTCGGAGACTACAGGGACTCATATATCATGCATCTTCCACGGAATGTTAAGCGTCTCCTCTCACTAGCATGTATTGTAGCCACAGGGCCCTCACTGCTCCTAGTCGATGAGCCAACCACAGGTCTGGATAGGAAGACATCGGAGAAAGTGATGAATATACTGGAGATGCTGAACAGGCAGGGTGTGACAATAGTGATAATATCACATAACATGGAGCTGGTGGGGAGATATTGTAAGAGGGTTATTGTGATGGATAATGGACGGATCCTAGCCGATGGTCCTGCTAGGGAAGTCTTCGCCGATGATGAGAAACTACGCTGTGCTAATCTCAGGCCTCCTCAGATTATGAGGCTATTCAAGATGGTCCCCCAACTGCTTCATTACAATGTTTTATCCTTGGAGGAGGCTATGGAGGTCTTCAGTGGGATGGGTGGGTGAGATGGCTGTATTCCTAGAATACGCCCACAGGGATACTTTCTACCACAGGCTTCACCCAATAACCAAGCTGGTGATAACCCTCACCCTATTCATACTGGCTGGCCTCTACTGGGATGTGAGATTCCTCCTCCCAATAGCCTTGATCGGCCTACTCATATCATACATAGCAAAGGTCCCTGCAAGATGGTTCCTAGCCATCGTGGGTATAATGGTATTCCTGATACCCTTCGTCATAATAGGCGTCCTAACCCAAGTTAACCCACTCCTCTTCAAAGTATATCCGAGAGAATTTGTCTCAAGGGAGTTCTTCACAGTCACACTTCCGGTGATAGGTAAAGTGGGTGTGACATGGGGTGGACTACTTTGGGGACTGGCTTTCGAGCTGAGAATACCCATCATACTTCTCTGCATCTATCCCTTCATATACTCTACATCATTCAACGACCTAGTGAACGCCCTCAGCAGGTACAACGTCCCCTACCAACTCCTCTTCATACTAATGGTGGCTTACAGGTTTGTCCCAGTCACCGTGAGGGAGACGATGACCATCATAACAGCCTTGAGGCTTAGGGGCTGGGAGGTGGGCTCCAGGAACCCGAAGATAGTCTTCCAGAGGTTTCTCCCACTCGCCTTCGCCCTAGTGAGAACACTTGTGAAGATGATCGACGAGGTGAACACAGCGGCGAGGATAAGGGCTTTCGGAGCGTCTAAATATACTCCCATCAGACAGTTGGAGATGCAGACTCTAGACAGGATTCTAATAGTCTTCAGCCTCACCCTACTCGTCCTAGCCGTCTATCTACTCTTCACACAGAACATGGGCCTGATATGATCTCTAAAACACATATAGTCTCCTGTCTCCTACACCATATGTGCAGGTTAATAGAGATGTGGAGAGGGCTTTAGCCTTCCATGAGCTCACCAAGCATTCTTACATCAGTGTGAGAACCACAGCCCACTGGCTCGACTGGGCCAATAGACCATACCCCTTCAAGATCTATCTAGACCTCCCAACCATTAGCCTGCCCAAGGATTTTCCAAAGCCGGAAACTGACACGTTAAAAACCCTCTGCGAAAAAGCTGATGGCGTGTCAAGGCGTATAGACATCCAAACCCTAGCCTCACTGCTATACTTCACTGCGGGCATTACGAGGGAGAAGACATACCCCGATGGGAAGATCTATTTTAGAGCAGCCCCCGCTACAGGAGCCTTATATCCAATAGAGGTCTACGTGGTTGCAGGCGATGTGGACGGCCTAGAGCCCGGAGTATACCACTTCAGCCCAAGGCTTTTCGGACTAACGTTGATCAGGGCTGGCGACTACAGGTGGGAGCTGGGCAGTTCTTCATCCATGGATATAATGGAGTCACAGGCCACCCTCATATTCACCTCCATAGGATGGCGCAACGCATGGAAGTATAGGGAGAGATCCTACAGGCATTGGTTCTGGGATTCGGGTGTCATGGTGGCTAATCTTCTCGCTTCAGCGGCCGCTCTAGGTGTTAGGGCTAGGATGGTGATGGGCTTCATAGACTCCGCCGTCAATAGGATTGTGGGTGTGGATGGTAGGAGGGAGGCATCCATATTGCTTATACCGCTTGGGAGAGGTGTGAAGGCGGCCCAGAAGACTGTCGCCGATCCCGTTGAGCTTAGGACAGCACCCCTTTCCAAACATGAGGTTGAATATCCGGAGATATATGCGGTGCATGAGGCCTCGTCACTCAACAGCGCTGTTGAGGTTGATGAATGGGTGAGGCTGGCTCAGCAGCCTTCGGATGATTGGAGGGTTGATGTCAGGCAGCCTGTCATCCAGTCCTCGAAGCCCCTCTGGCAGACGATCCTGAGCCGCGGGTCTACACGTAGATTCTCCCAAGAGCCTATCAGCGAAGGGGAGCTGAATACCATAATAGCTTGCAGCACATATCCAATTGACGCCGATTTCATACCTGAGGGAGGCTCATACATCTCGATCTACCTGATAGTCAACAGCGTTGAAGGTCTGTCGCCTGGAGCATATTTTTACGACAGGGTTGGTGGGCGGCTGGAGCTTCTGAAGAAGGGTGGTTTTAGACGTGTGGCAGGCTATCTCTGCCTAGAGCAGGCCTTGGGGGAGGATGCCTCTGTAGTCTTTTTCCTAATGACCCATCTCGGGAGGGGGTTGGAGAGAATGGGGAATAGGGGGTATAGGGCTGTGCAGCTGGAGGCAGGTGTGATGGCCGGTAGGATATACCTAGCATCCTACTCCCTCGGACTGGGCGCCACTGGCCTCACGTTCTACGATGATGATGTCACAGAGTTCTTCTCGCCCCATGGTGTGGGGAAAAGCAATTTGATTGTGGTGGCGGTGGGTAAGCCTGCATATAAGGCGAGGGCTGGGCGTATAATTGCCGGCGTAGATAAACAGTAAAATTTAAATATCATTATGAATAATCAAATCGAAAACCTTTTTTCCTACCATATCGCAAGTAAATACGATAAACATGATAGGGATAGTTGAAACAGTGAAAACCGCCATAGCCATCAAGCCCTCCAAGTGGACCATCATAGCACTGGCTGTAATGGGTGCTATGATAGCCCTACAGTTGGTTGCAGCAGCCTACGCAGGTCCATCGATAGATGGAGGATACCGGATATAGATACGGCGACTAGTTCTCCCATCATCCACCTTTTTTTATATATCTATGGTTGCCAATCGCTTCATCTCCTCTATGAAGAAATCTATCTTACGCCATCCATCATCCCCGTAGCATTCTATGGGGATAGCCCTTACCGCTATGGTATCAAGCCGTATTCCGATGAGGTTATAGGTGCCATACAACCGTAGGTTTAACGTGGCTGGTGTGTGGAGTCTCATGATAGCATCTTCTTCAGTGATAAAACGGCTGTACATATATTGTCTGGCTTCAGGGGGCTCATCGAAGTCTGGATGCGCCATCATCAATGTTATTCTCACATCATCCCATTTAACACGTCTTATCGGTATGTAGCCTGTGATTAGACGCCCCTCCACATGTTTCTGCCTATGATAGCTGATTAGCTGCTGCGAATGCCCTGTCATGGATGATAATTTCTTCATCCTTGTCGTTGGGTCCAACTCCAGGTTGACCAGTATAGATAGGTCTAGAGGGTCTACATTGACTGGTTCCTCATGGGTTGTTATAGGTATCTTGGGAGGCGTGAGTCCGTTTAGCTCACTGGACCATTTACCCTTTGAGAAGTCATACATTCGCACCCAGTCGGCAGTATATTGGCCGTCAATTATCCTCAACAGCCTATACGTCTGGATCAGATTGTTATCCCTCAGTTCCTCGAGCAACATTTTATAACGCTTCAACTCCTTCAGCGGTAAGACTGTCTGGAAGAGGTATTCGTCCCGGTTTTCCAGTCCCGCAGTGTATACCGTGTAAACCGATTCAAACCATCGGCGGAAATTTTCCCATGATCTCCCAGCTTCCAATCTCCTCCCACGTCTAATGAATACTAGGTATGGGTTTAGGCCCAGAGCTACATAATCCACTACTGGGAGAAACCTGAAGCCAAGTGAGTGGAACCTTTTGAGATAGAACCTGCAAGTCTCTACGGGGAGGTCGCATTCGGCGGCTATCCTAGGAACCCTGACAGGCCCCCATCTCATAGTGGCCGCAATCACCCTAGCCATAGCTTCCCGCATGGGGGGAGAGCCCAGTTTCATGACTTAGATAACATCCTATTCCTATATTTGTGTTTAGGTATTCCCAAAAAAGGTCTTTAAGTATTCTGCTAGATGCCAAGCCTTTATAACACCGTTGCCAAGCTGTGGACTCGGTGGCCCAGATTGCACGCCATACATGTCGAATCACTGGTGAAGTCGTTTGGAGGGAGGAGGGCTGTGGACGGCATCTCATTCCAGGTTGATGAGGGTGAGGTGTTCGGCTTCCTAGGCCCTAATGGGGCTGGGAAAACCACAACGATCAAAATACTCACAACACTGATAAAGCCCACATCAGGCTTTGTGGAGGTGCTGGGTTATGATGTTCTCCAGCAGGCTGATGAGGTGCGTAAGAGGATTGGGGTTGTTCAGCAGCAGGAGAGCTATGAGCTTAACCTGAGTGTTGAGAGGGCTCTCGACCTGTATGGACTCATGTGGGATGTCCCCCGGAGATTGCGGCGGGAGCTTCTCGAGGATCTTCTTGAGAGATTTGGGCTGGGTGAGGTCCGGAAGGTGAAGGCTGGAGAGCTTTCCATAGGTATGAGGAGGAGGCTTCAAGTGGCCCGTGAGTTTATGCATGACATGGACCTACTGTTCCTGGATGAGCCCACGATAGGCCTCGACCCAATAGCTAGAAGGGACACTCTGAACTTCATCAAGAGAAAATCCGATGAGGGGGTGACGGTATTCCTGACAACCCACATCCTCGAGGAGGCTGAGTATCTATGCAACCGTGTAGCGATGATAAACAAGGGAAGGATATTGGTTGTTGATACACCGCAGAATTTGAAGAGGTTTTTCGGCGGCATTAGGAGGGTTGAGATGCGTGTTAATGGGATGATGCCCGTGGATTTTGTTTCTAGAATTGGAAGTGATGACTCTGTGGAGTCAGCCCAGCTTACAGACCCCCAGACAGTCACCCTAGTGACGAAGAGCCCTGGTGAAGCCCTCTCCAACATGCTGAGACTGGCTGAGAAATTCAGACTCGAGGTTGTATCGGTATATGCGGCAGAGCCCAGCCTCGAGGATGTATTCATAGATCTCATGCGTGGTGACAACTGATGCACTCCATACTTAGACTCACACTCCGGGCCTTCATAAGCTCCCTAGACAAGGCGACGCTCTTCTTCATCCTAGTCTTTCCAGCCTTCTTCATCTTTGTGATGGGGTTTGCCTTCACTGGTATTATACCCGACTTCATAGTGGGGGGCGCTAAGCTGAGCTACCCTGTTTTCCTAGCGTCAGGGGCCGTGACATTCACCGTCATCAACAGCGGGATGACTGTGGGGGTGATTATCTGGTTTGATAGGAAGTATGGTATGTATGAGCAGATATTAATGGGGCCGTTCAGGAGGTATGAGTATCTGGCCAGCATTATTCTGGCTACTATTCTCGTAAGCCTCCTGAGTGCGGGCCTCGCATTCCTCATAGCCCTACCCGTTCTCATACAAGGTGGGCTGACATTCCAGGGCTTCCTCTACGCTGGACTGGTTCTGATTGTGGGTTCAGTCCTTTTCGGCTCCATAGCCATAATCCTCTCCGTAAGGCTGAGATCCAGCGAGTCCTTCCAAGTCTTCAATAGTTTCATCTTTTTCATCATTCTCTTCACGAGTAGCGTGTTCTATCCGACCGAGTATGCACCCCAGCCTATTCACATAATATCGCTGGTGAATCCATTAACATATCTAGCAGATATTTTCAGGGCTGGTCTCCTAGGACTGGCCGACCCCATGCTTTTCCTCAAGATATCTGTTCTAGCTGGAGAGAGCCTGATACTCCTCATCCTAGCTGTGCTGATGTTCAACAGGATAAGGGTTTAGAATCCTTTTATCCAACCGTATGCCACTGAAGAGCGTTGTGGTCAGAGGTTAGGGTAAGGGATGTGGTTAGGAGGCCCTTAATCAGTGTGGATGCCTCCGATACTGTCAAGTATGTGGCCAAGCTGATGGTTGAGAAGAATATTAGCGGCGTTGTAGTTATGGATAATGGCAAGCCCGTGGGCCTTGTGACTGAGAGAGATCTAGTCTCAAAGGTGCTGGCTAAGGATAGGAATGCTGCTGAACTTAAGGCCGGGGAAATCATGAGCAGCCCCCTCATCACAGTGGGCATAGATGCTAGTCTTAGTGAGGCGGTGGATCTCATGAACAGGCATAGGATTAGGAGGCTGGTGGTCGTTGAGGGTGGGAATGTGGTTGGCATATTCACCCAGCGGGATATTCTCGGGTTAGAGCGTATCTGCGGCTACTGCACCAAGTCCATCAAGCCCAGCCTAGTCACCAGGACTGGAGAGGGGGATGTAATAGTCACATGCTCATGCGGTGTAGCATATCATCTAGACTGTGCTAAGACCGTGGTATACTGTCTCAACTGCTCCAGGAAGATTGTCACGGAGATTATCTATCCAAGGCCCGAGGACACAACTGGCGGGTAAAGGTTTTTGAGTGTGGGGTAGCCTCAGTCCAACCATGGAAAGACCTGCTGTCCTCTCCTACTATCCCTTAGATACCGACCCTGAGAAGATTCTCAGGGATGTGGCTGATGTCTACTATTCTGGCCAGCCCGGTTTTGAGGAGATACTACCCCGTGTGACAGCAGTCATATGTATAGATCTTCCAGTTGAGCATCTCAATAAGATGGGGCGTCTCAGGATGATCCAGTCCCTCTCGGCCGGTGTTGATACTCTTCCCTGGCATTCTATACCCGCCGATGTGATCGTCTGCGGCAACATGGGCTCCAACGCCGAGTCTGTGGCCGAGCATACATGGGCCCTCATACTTGCTCTCTCTAGACGTCTGCATCACTATCTACCCAAGGTTAGGGGAGGTGACTTTAGTAAGAGTGGTGAGAATATAGTGCTATGGGGTAGGACGCTCGGGGTGATTGGCATGGGCTCCATAGGCAGACTTGTTGCTTCCATCGGAAAGGCTTTCGGGATGAGAGTTTTAGGGGTCACAAGATCCGGCAGGAGTGTAGCCCCATGTGATTTTGTCGGGGGTGAGGAGAGCCTCGAATATGTCATCAGGGAGAGTGATGTCCTTGTCATCGCATCGCCACTTACAAAGAAGACTAGGGGTATGATCAACCTTGATAGGCTGAGAATGCTGAAACCCAACGCTATATTGGTGAACGTTGGGAGGGCTGAGATAATCAAGAGAGAGGATCTACTGGCGTATCTCAGGGAGAATCCGGAGGCGAATATAGCGACGGATGTATGGTGGGGTTTTGAAGATGGCAGGCCTGTGGAGAGGGAGCTTATCCACTATCCCAACTTTATCGGGACACCGTGGGTGGCCGGCGCCTTCGGCTCATCAGAGGTTCTCAAACACATGAAGAGACTAGCGGCCGAGAACGTGGCCAAATTTCTCAAGGGCGGGCAGGTCTCCAACATCATAGACAGAGAGGATTATATCTAGTCTGTGTAGGAGGGTTTTCCACCGCAGAATCTTGTGATATATTCTACGACAAGTTCTGTGGCTCTCTCAAGTTTTTCACCTGGGACTTTTGGAGCGCCGCAAACCATGATAAGCGTGTTGACTGTTTTCTCGGTGACTTTCGTCGTTTCAGCATCTCTGTAGGGGTATATTGCTATGAGCTTCTCTCTATCTTGGACGACGATCTCCTTCCCCGTCATCGTTTGTGGGTGATCCATCCCTATCCCGTAAAAGAGTTCTCCCTCCCTAGCTCTTCTCATAAGTAGGTTCATCTTGAGGAGGTCAAGGTCGAAGGCGGCGATAGGTATGAGAGCCTGTACCGATGCTAGGTTGTAAGCGTCCACGAGTGGGTTGACTCTTGGGAATGGTTTGCCAAGCAGCAGTCTCCGCATTAATGCTTCTGCTGAGGGGCGTGTTTTTGTGGGGTCGAGGCCTATGCGCCAGAAGAAGTCTCTATAATATCTGACAAGCTCTACATCCTTCAGTGAATCGAGGCTGTAGTTGCTTCTGACCCTCCTAGTGACTGATTCAATCTCATCGTTGAGGGTATCGCTGTTGGAGGATTTCACCCTAACATTTGATAGCTTGACCAGTCTAACCTCCAGGCCTGGAAATTCCTCTCTTATGTTAGGGGATATTTCCAGCCACATCTGTTAGAGCTTGAGGGTGTTTCCGAATCGCTGAGAGTAGGCTATCTGCTCGAGGGGTAGGCGGTTCTTCCTCCCTATCACCTTTTTAGCCGGGTAGCCGAATCCAACTACAACCGCTATGTCATATTCGCCGGGTATGTTGAAATGTTGTCTCATCCTCTTCTCATCGTATCCTGTGTAGATGCGGGAGCCCACACCCCTATTCCAAGCAGCTAGCTGCATGTGGGTTATGGCCCGACCCGCATCCAAGAGATGCCACGGATACTTGGGTGTGGTGAGGACTATTATGGCGAAGTTGCAGTCCTTCACCCATTTTCCAGTGGTGCTTATCTCGGCCAAGGCCTGCAGGTCTTCAGGGTTCTCAACCAGTATGAAGCGCCAGTGCTGGCTGTTCATCCCGCTCGGCGCTAGGCGGGCTGCCTCGAGTATCTCCCTCTTCACATCCTGCGGCACCGGCTTCCTCTGAAAATCCCTGATCTCCAGCCGGGTTTTTATGGACTCGAAAGTATCCATGATCTATCATGTGAATAATGTTTAAAAAACTTTTCGCCTAGGGATCACACAAGACGCCCATCCTCAAGCCTCAACACACTATCGACATACTCTTCCAAACTGGGGAGATGACTTATGATAAACACCTGCCTAAACCTCCTCGACAGAGTATGTCTCACATAATCTAGTATAGCTGCACGCCGCCGCTCATCGGAGCTGGCTAGCGGCTCATCAAGGAAGAGGAACTCTGGCTTCACATTCTTCACCTCTGGTATGAGGGCTAGGGCGAATGCGAGTCTGAGTGCGAGGAGAAACTGGTCTTCAGTGCCTCCTGAGAAGACATCTTTTACACGATACTGGCCAGCATCAGGGTCCCAGACATGTAGGTTGAAATCCTCATCCAACAGGGCGGCCCTATACCGGCCGTCTGTGAAGACGGGCAGGATGCTGGCCAGATACTCTTGGACGGCTGGTTTCACCTTAGCCCTGAGGTTTTCGGCTGTATCCTTGAGGGCTTGGAGTGATATGTTGAGGATCTGGAGTCTACGCTCAAGCCTTTCCACATCCATGCGCTTCTTCTCCATCTTCTCCACCACGTCGCCCCTCTCCATCAGAAAGGCCCGGATACCATCCAACTCCATCCCACATCTCCGCAGAGCCTCGTTGACCTCTCCCAAACCCCTCACAAGCCCCTCCCTCCTCGCATCAATCTCACCCAGAAGCTCACGAGTGAAGACAACACCCTTTGGAAGCTGTGGGATGTTTATCCCGGCGGCCTCCCTTTCAAGATTCCCCGCATCTTCAGCCATCTTTCTGATCTCAGCATCTGTGGGAAGGCGGCTTAGCTGTTCCAGGACCCTGCTACGCATGGCCCGGAGCCTTTCCAGATCGCTGAGCATGTACCTCCATCTCTCAAGTATTCTCTTACAACTCTCTATAGTTAGCCGCTCCTTCAGCAGTTCGGGGAAAACCCTGCCAGCAGTCCCGGCCAGCTCCTCCATCGTTGCCTTAAGCGCTGCAGTCATCTCCTCAGCCTGATGGGCCACCCCGCCTGCCAGCCTTCGCGCCTCAGCCACCCTATCCATGACGCTCACCGCATCCATGTCCCTCACCAGCCTCCTGACTCCAAGACCTATGAGCAGTATTCCGGCGGCTGCCAGCCCAAAGCCCAAGTAAGGCTGGGAGAGGATGAAGGCGATCAGGGATGTGATGAGTGAGGCAACCCCTAAGGTCGTAATCCTAAGAGCAGATCGGCCGGTCATAGTCTGGGGTTTGGCGGAGTTTTCTAGGGCGGCGGCCTCCTCATCGTATCTGCGGCCGAGGGCATGTAGCTCGTCAATCCTTGATGAAATGTCCATAGCCCTCTCCAGCCTTTTCTGGAAATTGTCTAAGAGACCAGCTGTGCCGTCAACAATCCTTAACATGGATAGCTTTTCATCCACCTGGGCTAGCTCGGCTGAGAGCTGGTCTATCTGGGACTGTAAAATCGCCATCTTATCCCTAATCTGGCCCGCCCTCATCAACAAGCTCTCCCTCCTCCCAGCCTTCTGATCATACTGTGTAAGCAGGCTATGGAGCCTGGACACTTCAGACAGCTCCGCCTCCATTTCTCCACGCTTCAGCTCCAGACTAGCCATCTCCTCCAAAAGCATCCTCTCCCTATCCCTCTTCTCCAGATACTCCCGGTGCATTCTCTCCAGATTCGCCAGCTCCTCCCTCTCAATCTCGAGAAGACCACGCCTCTTCGGACTTCCCATAATATTCCGCCTCTCCTCATCAAGCTCCTCCATGACTCTGTTGAAGCCTTGGAGATTGAGAAAAACGTTGACGATCCTAGTTCTATCATCTCTGTCCATCTCCAGTAGTCGGCCCAGCTCATTCTGGGCCACAACCGTCGTGGATAATATCTCCCAATAGGTTATACCGCCTAGAAGCTCCACAACCTTCTCAGTCACATTCTTCTGCCCAACGGCAACCTCCCCTACACCACCTCCGGGATCTACACGGTACAACATCGCCTTAGAAGCACCCCGACGCTGGATAGTCCTCACAACCCTGTAGGTTTCATCTCCTACCGAGAAGTCAAGCGATACAGAGGCCCTCTCCATACCATATGCTATGAGATCCTCATTCCGACCGGCCTGAGGTTTAACGGGCCTCCCATAAAGGGCATAGAGGATGGCATCAATTATCGACGACTTACCGGCCTCATTAAGCCCCTCTATCAGAGTCAAACCCTCGGGAAAACTCATATCCAGCTTCAGGTTCTTGAAGTTCTGCGCCTCAAGCCTCTTCAGAACTACCATAAACCCTCAGCCTCAAGCATCGAAACAGTCAGCCTATAGGCCTCATCCAAGACATCACCCTCGAAGCCGCCATCCACCCTGAGCTTATGAAAATAATTTCTAAGCTCCTCAAGCGGTGTTGTGTACTGGAGGCCCCCCACCCTCTCGGATCTCCTGAACTCAAGTCCGGAGTCATCCACCACCAGATGGAAGAACCTGTCTCTATTTTCGAGAACTATGTCGGATCTTCTGTAGTCAAGCATCTTCTCAGGAGCTACCACACCCTTGAGCATCAGCCTGCAGATCAGATTCTTGTCAGAGAATTTCTTGAGAGTGTTCGACACCTGCTCAGTAATATCTCCCTCACCTATCACCAGCTCCACAGTCTTAAAAGGCCTAGCGCTCGTCGGCACATGCTCCACCATAACCTCGCCGTCACCCATTATCTCAGCCCAGACAAACCCCTTAACCTCATCCTCCTCAGCGAACGAGGCCCTCTCGGTGCTGCCCGGATAGACTATGGTTGTTCCGCCATGTTTTTTTACTTGATGTCTGTGGAGGTGGCCGGCTGCAACGAGGCTGATATCACTCGGTATTGTGGAGAGCTTTACATGTGGCTGGTCGTGTATTGGTGCAAAACCCTCTATCGCTTGATGCATCAGAAGTATCTTGAGGCGGCTGCTGGATGGTGTGTAATCTAGGCTGAGGACGGTATCTTGGATTGGGTTGCAGCTTATTCCATACACTGTGACATCCAAATTATCAACCGAGTAGGTTATATGCTCCGGCTTCTCCAGGTTCTGGAAATAGTGGATATGGCCGGAGCTGCCATACTCCATTAGGGGTGAGACTGCATCGTCTAAGCTTTTGGGTGTGTCATGGTGGCCGCTTACAGCGAGTATAACAACTCCAGCAACGCTGAGCTTCCGAAACCACTCCATAACCCTCGCCCTTACATAGTTGCTGGGTCTGAGGCTGTCGAAAACATCACCCCCCAACAGTAGAAAGTCAGGCCTATTGGACAGGGCGTACTCCATCACCTCCTCAAAGCATCTCAGATGGTCGCCCCTCCGCTCTGATCGCCTCGGCCCGAATGAAAGAGCTGAAGGATCCAAGTGATTATCAGCGGTGACCAGCAGCTGGACTGTTGATTTCATCGGCTATGGGCCCCCGCTCTCACAAGCTATTCTTCACCCCAGGCTGGTATTAAAAGCTCTGAAGATTAAACGCATTCTAACTTCCGGGGCATGAGACATAATGATAAAAGGAGAAAAGAGGGGAAGGGGGTTTGGCTGGCCACACCAAGCAACAACATCTAGGAAACCTAAAAGGAGGCCGGACGTTATATATTAGGTCGTTGCACCCACAGAGAGGTGTACGTCATATTGCATACGCCCTCATAAAAAATAAAGGATTTGTCAGGCTTGTTTGAGCAGTTGCTCCGCCTCTTTCTCATCCATGGTCAGCGTTTCCCCGCAACTAGGGCAGGCGTATTCGATTTCCGCAGTATAGGAGTCCTTCCACTCGTAGTTGCCCCCGCCGTGAAGAGGTAGGTGTTGTATTCAGTTGCGTGAGCGTATAGGTAGTTGAACTCTTTCCCGCAGTTGGCGTATTTGAACATACCCGTAATCTGGCTCTCCCTTATTTAAACCGTCGGGGCCTCAAGGATGGGGTTTCACATACGGCCGCCGCCGACCACCTATATAAATGAGGTTGCGGGCTCCTTCACCCCCTCCCCCCCCTACCAGCTCTCCTCGTCCTCCTCGACCTCGTAGGTGAAGGCCTTTTGGTTCAGAAGCCTCCGCAGGGGCGCGACGAAGTAGCTCTCCGGCCTCCAGCCGACGACGATACGGGCTTCCATGAGCACCCTCTCCCGGTATTCCCTCTCCTTGCGGGCCTCCTCCTCCGTGGTGTGGACGCTGACGACCTCTTGGGCCCTTTCGTAGCCGTTGTCGAACTCCCAGACCACGGCGTATGCCTCATGCTCTGGGCATACGATGGCCTTGCAGTCCTTCACCCATATCATCTCGTCCTCGCGTTGCCCGCATAGGGCGCACTTCCCCCACTTAGGTTTGATAACCCTTACGACCGGCGGCTCGAAAACCCCCCTCATACCGCTACCAGAGGGTAGCACGCTTATAACCCGTCAAGGCCTCAGTCGGCGGGGCGGCTTTCGTTATGTTAGTCTGAAATTAGGCATGTTCACCGAAGGTCTTAACCGCCTTATTTAAACCTCATATCAGGAGCTTCAACAGCTTAATCGCCTTCTCCGTAACCCACTCGTCCATCGGCTTCAGGTGGCCATGCTGTCTGAAAAGCTCCCCTCTCGCCTCCGCCTCGCTGTCATGCTCCGTTACCACCAGCTCGAACCCCATCCCCAGCCTTTCGAGCAGGCGTTTTTCAAGCCTCTTCATCCCCCTCTCGAACTCCTCCCGAGTCAGTCGGTTTAGCTCGCCTTTCAGGACATACACGTAGAGCACGTCCCCTATCTTCGCCACGGCGTAAACCTTCGCTATCAGGGCGAGGTCGGCGTTGTTGTAAACCCATTCAAGAACCTTGATGTTCCAGAAAATCCCGCTCCTGCACCCCGTCTCCTCGGCCGCACAGCCCCACACATGCTCCGAATGATCCCACGTCAGTATCATGTCCCCGCCATGGAATACGCTGTCGGGGTTGAAGAGGCTGCAACAGCTCTCCAGCACTATACCCTTCCTTACACCCTCCGCCCGATTCCCACCATCCTCTAAAAACTCCTCAAGCCGCGCCTCCATGCGTTAAAATGGCTTCACGGCTTATATAACCCATTAAGGCCTCTCCCCATAACGGCCTTCATACACTCGGCCGCATGCGGCCTACCTGTCTGGTCGATGTGTTGAGGCCGGCGGCGCCGGCCGGGTATATAAAGGGGGTCAGGTCTTCCTTAATGGTTTATAAGCCTCCATGGGTGTTGTCTATTCATGGTTCCTTTTGGCCTTTAAGCTCAGGGATGAAGTTGTCGCCGAGGTTGTTGAAAAATAGTGTACACTTCATAACAGTCATCATGGCCGCGTTAACACTATACACAGCGGGCCACGGGTTAGATGAGAACACATTCTTCACCGTCACCATAAACATCGACGGCTCAGCGAAGTGGGTCGTTGAGCACAGGTATCCGTTGAAGGGGGAGGAGGACGTCGAAGCCTTCAAGGCGGTTGCCGCAAACGTATCGGCGGAGGTTTTAGGTAACTACCGTTCGAGGCTTGAGCAGGTTGTCAAGGAAGCCTCAGAGGCCGTAGGGAGAAACATGGAGTTGAGAGATTTTACGGTCAGGGCATACGACCTCCCCACGCCGACTGCGTACGTTGGTGTGGTTGTGCTTGAGTTCACGTGGACTGGGTTCGCCTCGGTTAAAGACGGTAAACTATACATCGGCGAGGTCTTTGTGGGAGGGCTCTCACTCGGCAGAGGGGAGACGCTGACCTTCAACTTACCTGAGGGTTATGTGGTGGTCGAGTCTTTTCCAAAACCCGACGAGGCAGATAGAAGCAGCTTGGTATGGTATGGGCCAAAGGCTTTCCCCCACCAAAAGCCCATGGTCGTCCTATCAAAATCTACGGAAAAAGACGTAACCGGACCGGTGAACGGTGTATTGATGTTTATGATTGTGGCAGCCTTGTCTACAGCGGGTCTGCTTTCAGCACTGACTGTACTGATTTTATCGAAACGGCGAGGCGGGAAAATCCCCGGAGATGGTTTTGAGGCTGTCTTAGAGGTGCTGTGTAGACACGGCGGGGTGGCCTCTCAGTCAACCATAGTGGAGGAGACGGGGTTCTCAAAGTCATCGGTGAGCATGATTCTCAGCGCCTTGGAGTCGTCGGGCCATATTGTAAGAGTCAAGAAGGGGAGGACTAAGGTTGTAAGGCTTGTGAGGTAACCAGCTTCACCTACCGCGTCTTCCTGGGGGTGAGGACTCCGTCGCGTTCCCAGGAGGAGTCTCTGTTGCGTTCGCCCCACGGCCTCTTCTAGGAGGTGTCTCCTCAGGTGGTCCGGGTGTCTGTGTCGCGTTCGCCACTTCCTCTCTGGCTTTTTCACCTATTGTCCTCGCCTCCTCAGCAACATGTCTTCCAAAATCTTCGTTGGCTCTCCGCAGCTCCTCAACCATTTCCTTGACGGCTTCAGGTATTTTACGTGCTAGCTCGCTCAAAACGTTCCCGAATTTCTCAGAGCTTTTGCCCAAGGCTTCAAGCTTCGCTGTAAGGACGCGGAGCCTTGAAACGAATTCCTCCACCGTTATCTCGCCAGCCCTGAACTGGTCCCTTAGCGCCTCCATCTCAGCCTTGACCCCATCCCGTAACCTCCTGCTCTCCTCGATGAACTCCTTTATCACCTGAAGCTTTTCCTCGGGAAGGCTTTTCATAACCAGCTTGTACTCGTATATGGCTCCCCGTAGGGTTTCTCTATGCTCCACAATGATGCTGCGGAGTTCTGCTGTTATTCTTCTTCCTATACCCAAGACCTCGTCGGCCTGCAGCGCCGGGACAGCTGCTAGGGTAAATAAAGAGGCCAGCACGACTGTGGCAACCACCGCTACTCTCATGTCGTCAACCCTGCTCTACCATCATTTAACCCGTTCTAGAATAGAAAAACCATAACACGGTTTAAGATGGTTCAGGACCGTTTAAACAATGGTATTTTAGGTGCCCGGCAGTGCGGTCTATGAAATGCCCGACATAGTGGTTTGCGTAAAGCAGACCGCCGACGTATACCAGCTCAAGCCCCACCCGGAAACCCTGGCACCACAGCTTTCACAGGCCCAGCCAAAAAACAGTGACTTTGACCTAAACGCGCTGGAGGAGGCTGTGAGGTTGAAGGAGAAACATGGTGGCCGGGGTGTGGTCGTCACGGCGGGCGCTGACGTTAAACCCCTGCTTGTGAGGGAGTGTCTAGCCATGGGGGCTGACGAAGCCTATGTCCTCTCACATAGCGTTATGGCTGGTGCTGACGGATATGTGACCTCCACAGTCCTTTCAAAAATAATTGAGAAAAAGTGGGGCAGTGGGACCTGATTTTATGCGGTGAAGCGTCGCTGGACGAGAACGCATACCAGACCGGGCCCATGCTGGCGGAGGTCTTCAACGTTCCCCACGTCTCATACGTAAACAAGCTGGAGTATGGGGATGGATTCCTCAAGGCTTGGAGGACGGTTGAGGATGGTGTAGCGGTCGTGAGATGCAGCATCCCAGCAGTCGTCACAGTTGGTCTGGAGATAAACACACCACGTCTACCAAGCCTGTTGATGATTAGGGCGGCGCAGAAAAACCCCTTGTAGAGGTTAAACCCGAGGAGTTGGGCTTAAACCCGGAGACGCTTAAGCCTCTGGCGGAGCAGCAACAGGTAAAGGCGTTGAAGACGGAGCGTAAGAGGAAGGTTTTTGAAGGAAAGCCCGAGGAACTAGCTGAACAGTTTGTTGAGGTAATCCTCTCCGAGGGCGTCGTCAGGAAATGAAGACCATAGTTTTTGGAGAAAAGCTGGAGCAGGCCGCAGGCCTTACGTCGTTCATAGCAGGAAGAATAAAAGCCGCCGAGACCTACACGGCTGTTTTAGACGAGCCGGGGGAACATGAAATACAGGCTCTGGGAAGGGCTGGAGCAGACAAAATAATAACACTCCCGCGCAAGGTTTGGGTTGAAGGCCCAGCCCAGACGGCCGCGGTGCTCTCCGAGGCTGTGAAGGAATTTGGAGCAGACCTTCTGGCTGTCCACGCCTCCAAAACAGGGATTGAAACCGCTGCAAGGGCTGCGAGAAGGCTTAACGCCGCACATGCAAGCGAGGCCGTTGCACTCGAGCCGGCCGATGGAGGTGTCAGGGCCTCTAGGCTGGTATTGGACGTGCCAGAGGTAGGGGTGGGGATAATAATAGCCTCGGGCAAGTCCGTAAGGCAGCTGACGCAGAGGCAGGGAAGGCTCGTCAGGCCGGTAGAGGGGAAGAAGGCCCGACTATATGTCGTTTACGGCAAAAACACCTACGAGTATAGCATATTTTTACGGCTGAGGGGTATCCTCGAGGGCTCTATCAGGCCGTATTGAGGCCTTAATAGTTTATAGGCCTATCCTGTAAGTTATCATACGGAATGAAACCCTTGCCTTTGGGCGTGGCTTCGTCCTCGTTCAGGATTGCGCCTCCGCTTATCAAGCCTTCTAAGCTTACTTACGTGGAGCGCGGGGGCGTGGGTAAAGGGCTGTCGGACGGCTGGGCGCTGAACTACTTGGTTGGGTGTAGTTTCGGATGTAGATTTTGCTATGTTGATGAGATTCATAAGAAGTTTGGTGAGAAGAGGGTGGGGGAGATAGTGTTCAGGGATTGGGGGGACTACATGGCTGTTCCCTCTAATCTCGACGAAGCTATCGAGGGGACGCTGTGGGAGAGGTGGAGAGGGGTGGAAGTCATGCTCAGCTCGACTCACGACCCCTACCTGCCCGTTATTCATGAGTGGACACGGAAGATACTGGAGAGAGCCCTTCCCGCTGGTGTTCATTTCTGCATACAGACCCGTTCTCCTTTAGTGGAGCGGGACTTCGACCTGTTGAAGAGGCACAGCGGTCAGATGAGGCTTCAGGTGTCTATCGCAACCTACAGTAGGGAACTGTCTAGGGTAATAGAGCCGAGGGTAAACCTCGATTTTGAGGATAAGCCTGAATAGGTTATATGTATGGGAGATAGGGGGTATGGGGTATGAAGCTGGGCGATTTAATCCTTTTGGCAACATACAGCCAGAACGAGATAAAGGGGAAGGTTAGGCTTATCTAATCTCCTTGGCTGTTGGTATGGATGATAGATATTTTGAGG
>Ga0197142_1001514_pt1 | contig 21219 bp, 19 predicted proteins | sample GBS60_MetaG_FD_148614 | JGI IMG/M metagenome (GOLD analysis project Ga0197142, IMG submission 148614) | Sediment microbial communities from Great Boiling Springs, Gerlach, Nevada, United States - GBS 60_MetaG | ecosystem: Environmental > Aquatic > Thermal springs > Hot (42-90C) > Sediment... | reverse complement strand
ACTTGTAGACGCCAAACAGCGCGAGCGCGAACAGCACAATCAGCGCAATCAGCGTGCCCAGCACCCACGGGTTCTGGAACTGGAAGCCGAACGCTTTACCCGCCAGCGACGCCGCCGTGCCCAGCACTGCGTACATCGACGCCATGCTGAGCGCATACAGCGCGCTGAGCCCGACGCGCTGCCCAACCTGCCCGCGCGATTGCATGCTGAAAAAGCCCAGCGTGATGGGAATCAGCGGCAGCACGCACGGCGTCAGGTTCAACGCTAGCCCGCCCACAAACAGAATCAGCGCGAACCACACCCACTGCCCTGTGCGGAACGACTCTTCCAGCCAGCTCGCCAGCCCGCCCGTGCCGCGGCTATACTCCACCAGTCCGCCGCTGGAAGGCGCGTCAGACGGTTGCACCACGCCGACTGCCTCGTCGTACTTGGGGTTCGGCGCGCCCTCCTTGTCGGCAACAGGCACGACAATCTCTATCGGCTGCGTGCGCGGCGGGTAGCACGCGGTATCATCGCACGCTTGGTAGCGCAGCGTCGCCTTGATGGTCAGCTTGCCTTTGGGCACTTTCTTGTCTAATGTCAGTTGGAAGCGGATGGGCACGCGCCCCTCATAGATTTTCAGTGGCTTGCCCTCCGAGAAGGCGAACGCCTTCTCGATGGGCTTCGGGTACTCCACTGTGCCGACTTTGTAGCCCTTGCCCGCCGCGAGTTTGAGTTCGGTAGGGATGAGGTAGTCTTCCGAGGCGGGGTTCGCGTTCACATGGTAGGGCTTGTCCACCTGCAGCACGACAACGCCGCTGACGGTCGCGCCAGGCGTGTAGGCAGCGCGCTCCAGAATCACCTCGTGCTTAAACTGAATCTGGCGCAACTGTGTCCATCCGAACGCCGGCAGCACCAGCCCCGCAATCCCGACCAACCACAGGCGTTTCATAGGGGATAGGATACCCGAAGGCTGTGGCGCTCTGGCGGCACCCTTGTCTCAACCTTTCGTGGCGATGGGGCGCGCAGGCATGCGTCCCATCTGTGTTATGCCGCAATCTTTTGTAATGCCTCGCGGGCGACGCGGTTCTCTGGATCGTACTCCAGCACCTGCTGGTAGTGCGCTTTGGCTTGCTCGGTGTAGCCCAGTTCGTAGTAGGCAATCGCGAGGTTGATGTGCGCCTCCACATAGCGCGGGTTGATACGGATGGCGGCGATGAACTGGTCAATCGCTTCCTCGTCGCGTCCCTGCGCGGTTAGCACCACGCCGAGTCGGTTGCGCACATCGGCGTAGTTGGGGCGCGCGTTCAGCACATGGCGGAAGCACGCTTCGGCGGTCTTCAGGTCGCCGCGTTGATAGGCTTCGTCGCCCCAGCGGATATACTCGGCATAGTTGTCCTGCGCGCCTTGCAGCATCTGCTCGAACACCTGCTGTGCCTGCGCAAAGCGCGACTCTCGATGTAGGTTAATCGCATCAGCGAATGTCTCTGGGGTGACACCCAGCTGCACCGCCCACTGCTGTAAGGTGGTCAGCCCCTGCTCGCGCTCGCCGCGGGCGTACTGCGTCAGTCCCGTCAGGAACCGTGCCCGCGCGAAGCTGGGGTTCACTTGAGTCGCCTGTTGCAGCGCGCGTAGGGCGTTCTCGTACTGCCCCTGACGATAGGCGGCGTAGCCTGCTTGGAACCACCAGTCGGCGTACTGGGGCGCGTAGTCGGTTGCCATCGTGAAGTAGGCGTAGGCGCGCTCCCAGTCGCCCTGATTGATGCGCCTGTAGCCCAACTTGGCGTAAGACTCCGCAAGGTATGCCCGTGCCAACTTTTGCACAGTGGGGTCGTCGCACTCGCGCAACGCCGCCTCAAACAGCGGAATCGCGTCGCTGTAGCGCTCCTCTTCGTAGCACGCCAGCGCGGAATCGTAGGCGGGACTCTTGCCTAAGCCCATAAATCGCTGTAGCGAAGCCATCGGATCTACCTCCGGTGCAATTATCGGCTTAGACACGGGCGTCCTTTACCGCGCTCCGTTTGGCACAAAAGTTGCTGTTAGGCAAATTGAGATTGCTGAAAGGGCGCTGTGGGATTGGTTGTTATACTGTCTGAAAGGAACGGCTGAGGCGTTTTGTGAGAGGAGAGTCGGCAGGGCGGGGAAACCCGCCCTGTTTTATTTTGGTCGCTCTACGGTTCGTGGGTAGCCCAGTAGCGGGCGCATGAGGCTGATTGGGAATTGGCGCGCCGTCTGCTCATAGCGTGCGGCAGCCTCTTCGAAGCGTTTGCGCTCGACAGCGATTCGGTTCTCGCTGCCTGTGATTTCGTCCATCAGGCGCACAGCCAGCCAGTCGCGCTGCAAGGCGGGGTCAAGCAGCAGCCGCTCGGCGACAGCGCGTGCAGTGTCGGGGTTCTGTCGCAGGGCGTCCGCCAGAGTCTGCAGTTTCTCGCGCTGCTGCTGGTTGGATTGTTGCATCAGTTGTTCCAAGCGAGGGAGCAGGTTCGCCTTGCGCTGCTGCACATTCTCCAGTTGGGCGCGTTTGAGTTGCACTTCTGTCCACGCGGCGCTTAGCGCACGCTGGCTGGCGAATAGCGCGACAACAAACAACGCGGCGAACATCCCGACCGCAATCAGCAGGTAGCGGAGCCGTTGGGCGCGCCGTTCGCGTTCCCGTGCCACTTTGCGCAGCGCCTCGCGCAGATGTTGCGGATCTACGCCGATTTCGGCGGCACTGGCTTCCAGTGTCTGCGCGTCGACGGCGTTCTCCTGCTCCTGTTGCAGGCGCACCGCCTCGCGGATGACCTCCTGCGCCTGTTCGTGGGTGAGTTTCTCCTCGTGCATTTCACCAACTCCTACCTGCGCCGCCGCCGCCCGAACTACCGCCGCCGAAGCTCTTGCCGCCCCCTGACGACCAGCCGCCCCCTGACGACCACCCACCGCCCGACGACCAGCCGCCGCCTGAAGACCAATCGTCGTCCGACGACCAGTTATCCGACGAACGCCTGCGCCCAGACGACCACCCACCGCCTGACGACCAGCCGCCCCCCGACGACCAGCCGCCGCTGGTGCGTCCCCACCACTCGTCGTCGAACCGCTTGCGTTTGGGCAGGATGCGCTCATGCTCTTCCGAGTAGTGGCAACGCGGGTTCCTACACTGACGCAGGATCAACTCCAGTCCTGTGCGCGTGTAGGTTGGTGCGCGTACCAGCCGCGCCGTCTCGCGCACAGTTAGCCCGCCACACTCTGGGCAGCGTCCGTAGGTGTTCAGCAGGGCGACTTTGCGAAAGATTTCCAGCGTGTTGCACGGCTCGCACCGCCACACGAGGTAGTTCACACTGCCCAGTTGCTCTTCGGTGCGCTGGAGTTCATTCAGGTAGGCGTCGTCCGCCTGCTCGTCCAGCAACTGCATGGGCTGCTGGCAGGTCGGGCACTTGGGCGGTCGCTCGCGTAGGGCGTACGCCAACAGCCCAATTGCCCCGCCGCCCAGCAGGAGGAGACCGCCGATAGGCAACGGGTTAGGCATCGGCGCGGGCGTGAAAGGTGCGTCGTCGGGGCGGGGGCTGTAGGGCATGCTGGGTACGCTCGGCTCGTACGCGCCCGACGCTTGGGCATCACGAATCCGCGCCGCTATCGCCTCCACGCCTGCAATCACCCCACCTGGGATGTCGCCTGCGCGGAAGCGCGGCACGACCGCCGTGTCCAAAATCTCGCCCGCAACGGCGTCGGGCAGAATTGCCTCCATCCCGTAGCCTGTTTCGATTTCCACGCGCCGATCGCCCAGCGAAACCAGCAGGAGCACGCCGTTGTCCCGCTCGCGTTTGCCCACGCCCCAGCGGTTGAACAGTTCGGTTGCATACTCTTTCGGGGTGGCGCCCTGCGTGCGGCGTAGGATGACCACGGCGACCTCCGCGCCTGTGTCACGCTCCAGTTGGTCGATAAGGCGGTTTAGCTGCGCCTTCTGCTCGGACGACAGCACGCCCGCCATATCCGTTACCCAGCCTCCGTAAGCCGCGCGCGGGTTCGGCACGCGCTCGATTGGCTGACCCCAGCTCAGCAGGGCGTGCATCACGACAAACAGGCTCAACGCCCAGCGTCCCCACAAGTGTAGCATCGTTCGTTTCCCCTCTATAGCTGCCCGTGCCTCCGAATCGAGGCAGGCTCGGCTCCAAAATATACCTGATTATCCCTACCGAACGCTTAGACACTTTGAGCACCAGCCACCAAGCACCCAGTGATTACGCTTTTCTGCCCTCACCTCCAGCCTCTCTTCCACCGTGTGGGCGAGGGGAGCTACGCATAGGGGCGGGTCTATCTTGTCAAGCATGAGCATAGATTTCAAAGTCAGTGGTTGATTCTGCCCAGTGGGTCGTGCTAAGTTCCCGACATGCGGTATACTCCATCTATAGGGCGCAAGAGGCGTCAGAAGGGATACGAAGGCACAGTTGGTAGCGGCGGGCGGATTCGAACCGCCGACCTACCGGGTATGAGCCGGTCGCTCTCACCAACTGAGCTACGCCGCCGTAAAAACATGGTGCGGACGGGGAGACTCGAACTCCCACAGGCTTACGCCCACTAGAACCTGAATCTAGCGTGTCTACCAATTCCACCACGTCCGCACGCGTATTAATATACCCAAACGCATGCGGGCGTGTCAAGAGGTCAGGGCGCGTGCACCCACCTCTTGACACGCCCGTGAGGGGTCAGGTGAGCGACCGTCCCCTCTTATCCGCGTCTCAGCCCTTGAACAGCGGCGCGAACACCAGTGCGACGATGCTCATGAGCTTAATCAGGATGTTCATGCTGGGTCCTGTGGTGTCCTTGAACGGGTCGCCGACGGTGTCGCCCACGACGGCGGCTTTGTGGACATCGCTGCCCTTGCCGCCCTCGTGCCCTTCTTCGATGTATTTTTTGGCGTTATCCCATGCGCCGCCTGCGTTCGCCATCATCAGCCCTGTGACGACGCCCATGCCGAGCGCACCTGCCAAGAACCCGCCGAGCGCCTCCGCACCGAGTACGAACCCGACCACCAGCGGCGCAATCACCGCAATTGCCCCTGGCAGAATCATCTCGCGCAGCGACGCAGCGGTTACGATGTCGATACAACGGTTGTAGTCAGGTTTGCCTTTGCCTTCCAGCAGCCCCAGCTCGCGGAACTGGCGGCGTACCTCCGCAACCATCTGATCCGAGGCGCGACTGACCGCTTTGAGGGTGAGTGCAGCAAACAGACTCGGCATCGCAATCCCGACCAGCAAACCAATCAGCGTGAGCGGGTTCACAAGGTTAATTGCTTTTAGCCCCGTCTGGCTCTGGTAGGCAGCAAAGAGCGCGAGCGCTGTAAGCGCCGCGCTACCAATCGCGAAGCCCTTACCAATCGCGGCGGTCGTGTTGCCCAGCGAGTCGAGCTTGTCGGTAATCTTGCGCACGCTCTCGCCAAAGCCCGCAACTTCAGCTATCCCACCCGCGTTATCGGCAATCGGACCGTAGCTATCGGTGCTCATCACGATGCCAATAGTCGCCAGCATCCCAACGCCCGCCAGTGCAATCCCGTACAGCCCGTTGGTCTCAAACGCGACCCAAATCGCCGCCGCGATGCCCAACAACGGTAGCACGGTACTCAGATAGCCAACGCCGATGCCCGACAGGATGTTCGGCGCGACGCCAAAGCGCGATGACTTGGCAATCTCGCGAATGGGCGGACCGCTCGTGTAATACTGGCTCACCGCGCCGATAAACACGCCTGCAAGCAAGCCCGCTACCACTGCCCAGTACGGCGCGAGATTGCCCACCAGCAAGTTCGTGATTCCCGCCGCGCCCAGCAGAAAGAGCAGAATCGACACAATCGTCGAGCTGTTCAGCGCGAGCTGCGGATCCATCCCGCGAAACGCGCGAATCGAGAACACGCCCACCACGGAGGCAATCAACCCGAGGGCAATCAGCGCAAGTGGGAGAATGATGTACGGCAGTGGGTTGTTGCTATAGAAGGTCACGGCAATCACGGCGGCGGCAATCACCGAGCCGACATAGCTCTCGAACAGGTCTGCGCCCATGCCTGCCGTGTCGCCCACATTATCGCCGACATTATCTGCCAGCACGGCGGGATTGCGTGGGTCGTCTTCGGGAATGCCCGCCTCCACTTTGCCCACAAGATCCGCGCCCACATCGGCAGCTTTAGTGTAGATACCGCCGCCCACACGCGCAAACAGCGCGACCGACGACGCGCCCATCGAGTAGCCCGTGAGATACTGCGCTAATGTGGCGAAGTTCGCCTGCCCCAGCAACACAATCAGCCCAATACCAAGCAGCCCCAGCGCAGCCACCGACAGCCCCATCACAGAGCCGCCTGTGAACGCCACCACCAACGCCTCACCTACCCCGCCAACACGCGCTGCCTCAGTGGAGCGCACCCCGCTGCGCGTGGACGCCTTCATCCCAATAAAACCCGCCAGCATCGAGCTAAACGCGCCAAACAGATACGCCCCGCCAATCCACGGCGCGGTCTGATAAAACGCAGCCGTCAGCACCACAAACAACAGCAGCGCAAACAGCGTAATCGCGGTATACTCTCGCTTGAGGAAGGTCATCGCACCATCATGAATGGCTTGCGCATAAGTGCGCATCGCTTCCGTACCGTCGGGACGGCGCGTGACCATCCAATAATTCAGTCCTGCTAATAAAATGCCCGCCCCGCCAAGCACGGGAGCGGCGTAAGGAACAATCTGCAAAACCTCCATAGTTGCCTCCTCCTTACTAAAGGTTGTGTTGCTCGCGCCTAAAGTATACCCGCTCCGCAAGTTCCCTTGCTGAGCAGGTATAATACAAGCGCGGTGGGTGAAAATCCCAAGCCTACGCGCCGATAATTCACGATGAATCAGGAGAAGCGAGATGGCACGAAAGTTGCTGTGCCGACGCATGGGATACCCGTATGGGAGGGAAGTATGATGAGATGGCTAATGCTGTGCTTGAGTCTGGCGCTGCTGGCGTCGCTGGCGGCGCAGCGCGTGGAAGGCGCGTACCGCCTCCACCCAGAAGATGTGATTCGGATTATTGTGGTTGGGGAGCCTGACTATTCCGCACCGCAAGTACTGATCTCACCCGATGGGAAGATTTCGATTCCCAGCCTTGGCGAGGTTCACGCGGCAGGGCTGACCACGACCGAACTGGAGCAGTTGATTGCGCGTCGCTTTCGTGAGCTGGACATTCTGCGCGAGCCGCGCGTGTCAGTGACCATCTTCCAGTTCCACCGTCCGCGCGTGTCGGTGCTGGGGTTTGTGCAGCGTCCAGGCACTTTCGAGTTCAAAGAGGGCGACCGAATCACGGACGCTTTGGCGTTGGGCGGCGGACCCATCCCCGAACGCGCACGCTTGGAAGATGCGTGGATGCAACGCGCCGATGGCACGAAAATCCAGTTGAACCTTTACCAACTGCTGTATGGGGGCGATACCAGCCTGAACATACCGATTAGCGACGGCGATGTGATTTACATCCCAGAAGAGACCCAGAACCGCTACTTTGTCGGCGGACAGGTCAAGCGACCGGGACTGTACACCTGGCGTCCCGGCTTGACCGTGCTGGACGCACTCTCGCAAGCCGCGTGGGAGACCGAACGCGCGCGTCTGAGCCAGACTTTCGTGGTGCGCCAGAAACCCGACGGCACTGAAGAGCGTATCCGCGTCGATCTCGTGCGCCTACTCAACAAAGGCGATATGAAGCAGAATATCGAACTCCAGCCCGGCGATGTGGTCTTCGTCTCAGAGACCAACACGCCGAACTACGACCAGGTTTATCGCATATTGTCGGTGTTTTGGATTTTGCGTCAGTTAGACTACGGTCGCTCGCTCTGGCGACCCTAACGAGGGAGGCTTAGACCATGAACTTGTGGCAAGCAATCAAGTTATTGAAGCGGCGCTGGTGGCTGATTGGTCTCATCACGGGCATCGTGACGGGCACGGTCTTTGCTTACTTCTATTCGCAGCCGCGCCAATGGGAAGGCTACGCCGTGATTGCAGAGTACCGTTCGTTGCAAGCGAACCGCACAGTGATCTACCCCGACCCCTACTCGCTGCAGGTAGACCTCATCACGCGCCTGCAGAATATTGCCAACATCGTGGGCAGCTATGGTGTGCTGCTTAGCACTTGGCGCGAGATCAAAGACAGTGGTCAGTGGGAGCCTGCCGAGCGTATCAAGCAAACTGTGCCCCCAAACGAGCAGGACTTCGCGGGCGTAATGGATCTGGTGCGCCGCACGGAGATCAAGCCCATCCCGAACACCGAGTACCTGAGTATCGTCATTAAAACACAAGGCGATATTGAGGTTGCACCGCGCCAAGCGCAGTATGTAATGGATGTGCTACTGCGTAAGTTCCAAGAGCAATACAGCGCGCTCAACAGCCAAACTGCCCGCCCCTCGCGCGAGTTCGTGGAGCAGGAATATCAGCAGGCACAGCGCGAATACGAACGCGCCACCCGCCAGCTGAGCGAGTACCTGAACCAGAACAAAGATGTCATCCAGTCGCAGAACCAGACGGGTATCCTACTGCAGACGATAGCGCGCAAAGAGCAAGATTTGTACGAAGCGGAGGTTACCCGTCGATCGGCTGCGGCGCGCTTAGCGCGGCTCACCCAACAACTGCGCCAAGAGGAGCGACGCCCTGGCGGGGGCGAATACAAACGGCTCAGCAAGGTTGTACGCACCAACCCGATTCTGCAGCAACTCCAATCCGACTTGGCGCGCATTCAGAACGAGCTGCAAGCGCAAATCGCGCAAGGGCGCGGCGACAATCACCCCGAAGTGCTGCGCATCAAGGGGCGAATCGAAGAGCTGGAACGGCAGATTAGCGAACAGCAGGCGATGATTCTCGACGCCGAGACGACCGGGCTGAATAACCTCTACGAAGCGCTCAAGCGCGAGTATCTGGATGCGGTTGTCGCATTGGGAGTCGCCGAGAAGCGCGTGAATGAGCTGCGCGGGCAACTAACGGAGTTGCGCTCGCGCCTGGAGGGGTTGCCCGAAAAACAGCGCATCGCGGAAGAGCTTGTCCTCAAGGTGCAGCTTGCCGAAGGTAAAGTGCGCCTCCTCAAACAAAAACTCGATGAAGCGCTCACCCGTGAAAGCGAGCTGCAGACCGCAGGCTTCGTGAAGATCATCGACGGTCCTGGAGCGCGCCCCGTGAACAAGAACCTGCCGCTGCGCGTCGGGCTCGCGTTCGCGCTGAGCCTAATCCTCTCTACAGGGCTGGTGCTGCTGCTCGGTCAGGTCGATCAGGGCGTCTACACGCCCAGCCAAGCCGAAGCGCTGTTTGGGATTCCTGTCATTGCCGCGTTGCCGCGCATGACCCGCGCGCTGCTCTCGCGCGACCGCGCGGAGCAGACGCCACTTAGCGCATCCTACCAACTGCTCTCTACCAGCCTAATGGGGGCAAACGGGCGGCTGAACGGATCGGCGATTGCGATTACGGGCGCGGACCCCGATGTGGGGCGCACTACCGTCGCCTACAACCTCGCACTCACACTCGTTCGGGACGGCGCACGGGTGGTGCTTATCGACGGCGATATGCGCAACCCACAACTGCATCGCCTCGTGCGCGCCGATGTGAGCCACCCTGGACTGAGCGACATCCTTATGGGCAACGCCTCGCTGGAGCAAGCGGTGCAGCAGACCGCTGTTGAAGGGCTGGTGTTCATCGGCGCAGGCGCGCCAGTAGACAACCCTGTGCGTCTGTTGCGCTCGCCCCAGATGCAGAACCTGCTGGAGACGCTCAAAAAAGTCGCCGACTTTATCATCATCGACACGCCGTCGGCAGCGACCTTCGCCGACAGCACCGTGATTGGGCTGGTAGCAGGCAATGTGCTGATTGTGCATGCGGCGGGCAATGGCATGAATGATGCCACCCGCGAGATGCTCTCACGCCTGCGCCAGCACGAGGCGAACCTCGTCGGCGTAGTGCTGAACAAGGTGCGCCTCGATGACAGCGTGGTGTATCGCCACTTCCAGAAAGGCTACACCCGCGCACTGGAGAGCCGCAACGGCGCAGCAACGCGCGCCGCGCTCCCAGCCGCCAGCACGCGCGTGGACGACTCGGAGCCTGAACAGACCACGCCACGCGACTAATCACGCTGATTCGGGGGGCGCAACTACGCGCCCCCTCTGAAAGGAGCTATGATGGCAAGCCGACCGAGCAGCACCGTCCTGGAGTCGGCGGCGGGCAAAGCCCGTCCCTGCCCGCACGCGCCCGAATGCTCGCCCTTCGCCGAGTATATCCCCGAAGTGCGTATCCCGCACGCCTTCTGGAAACGAGTGATCGATATCGTCGGCGCCACACTTGCGCTGATTCTCTTCTCACCTGTAATGCTCGTGATTGCTCTGCTCATCCGCCTCGAATCGCCTGGACCTATCCTGTTCCGCCAGATTCGGCTCGGACGCTATGGCAAGCCCTTCATCATGTATAAGTTCCGCTCGATGCGCTGCAACGCGCAAGAGCTGCAGCCGCTGATTATGCACATGAACGAGAAGCAGGGCGGCGCGTTCAAAATCCGCCACGACCCGCGCCTGACTCGCGTCGGACGATTCATTCGCAAATATAGCCTCGACGAGCTGCCTCAGTTGTTCAATGTGCTTAAAGGCGACCTGAGCTTGGTCGGTCCCCGCGCGATGGCGCCCTACGATGTAAATCGCTTCGATAAAGTGGAATACTATATACGGTTCGCTGTGCCGCAAGGCTGCACGGGACTGTGGCAGGTCAGCGGGCGCAGCAACCTGACTTTTGACGAGTGGATGCGGCTGGACATCTACTATGTGGAGAACATCTCGCTGGGGCTGGATCTCAAAATCCTGCTCCGAACGATTCCAGCAATCCTAAAAGGCGATGGGGCGTACTAACGAGCGGTTTTTGGTGACAGGAGGCGCGGGCTTTATCGGCTCGCACCTCACGCGATTCCTGCTGCAACACGGCGCGGTGCGCGTGCTGGACGACCTCTCGACAGGCACGCTGGACAACCTGCGCGCGGTGATGTCGGAGATTGAGTTTGTGCGGGGTAGCGTCGCCGATCCCGTGACTGTGCGCGACGCGGTAGAGGGCTGCACGATGATATTTCACTTGGCGGCGCAGGTGTCCGTGCCCCTGTCAATGGAGTTGCCTGTAGAGACCTTCGAGGTGAATGTGTACGGCACGCAGTTGCTGCTGGAGGCGGCGCGTCAGAGCGGCTGTCGGCGGTTTATCTTCGCCTCGTCGGCGGCGGTGTACGGCGATTCGCCGCGCCTGCCCAAACGCGAGACGATGCGCGCCGCGCCCATCTCGCCCTACGGCTGGAGCAAATACTACAGCGAGCTACTCTGCCGCGACTATTGGCGTGTGTTTGGGCTGCCAACCGTCTGCTTACGATTTTTTAATGTGTACGGACCGCGCCAGAACCCACGCTCGCAGTACGCTGCCGTTGTGCCGCGCTGGATTACCGCCGCGCTGACCAACCGCACACCGATAATTTACGGCGACGGGAAGCAGGTGCGCGACTTCATCTACATCGACGACCTATTGCAGGGTATCTGGCTGGGCGCGACGCACCCCGACGCCGTAGGGAAGGTGTTTAACCTCGCCAGTGGCGTGCGCCACTCGCTGCTGGAGCTACTGCGTGCCATCGAGCAGGCGGTCGGCTACCTGCTGATACCAGAATATCAGCCGCCGCGCGCGGGCGACATCCGCCGCTCCTACGCCGATGTGTGCCTGATTCAGCGCACGCTGGGCTATCAACCGCGCTACAGCCTACAGGAAGGCATCCGCTGCACCGTAGACGCCTACAAAAAGGAGTTGATTGCCGTATGAACCAAACGCGCGTTGCCCTGAATCCGATGAGCATCAGCATCGCCCTCGTGCAGGCGATGCGCCCGCACCAATGGATTAAAAACCTCCTGGTGTTCGCCGCGCTGCTGTTCACGGGGCAGTTTACCAACCCGACGCTGGTGTGGCAGACGGTCTTAGGCTTTTTCGCGTTGTGCCTAACGGCGAGCAGCATCTACTTGGTGAACGACATTTTAGACCGGGAGCGCGACCGCCACCACCCGAAAAAACAGCACCGTCCGATTGCATCGGGGCGGTTGCCTGTGCCTGTGGCGTGGCTGGGCGCAGTCGCCTCCATGCTGCTGGGGCTGGGGCTGGCGTTCTGGCTGCGCGTGCCGTTTGGCGCGATTGCGCTGGTCTACGCCCTCCAAAGCACGCTCTACACCTTCTACCTCAAGCACATTCCCCTGCTCGATGTGGGAGTTATCGCGCTGGGCTTTCTGTTGCGAGCAGTGTCGGGCGCGGTATTAATTGAGGCGTTTATTTCGCCGTGGCTGATCATCTGTACCTTTTTCCTCGCGCTGTTTCTGGGCTTTGCGAAGCGGCGACACGAGCTGGTCTCACTGGGGCAGGACGCCGTGAACCATCGGGGCGCGCTCGGCGACTACTCGGCAAGCATGTTGGAACACTTGTTAACCATCTGCCTGGGGCTGGCGCTGCAGTCCTACGCCATCTATGTGATTCTGTCGGAGACGGCGAAGGCGCATCCCAATCTCTGGTATACTTTGCCTGTGGTCACTTACGGGCTGCTGCGCTACTTTTTCGTGGTGCATCGGTACGATGCGGGCGGCAGCCCTGAAAAACTTATCGTCTCTGACCGTCACATTCTCTTGAGTGTGCTGGTCTGGGGCGCGATTGTACTGTGGGTGATGCGAGGGTAAGCATGCTACAGAAGACACGCGCACGGGTGCAAGCGTTGCCGCTGGGGTTGCGCCAGTTCCTCAAGTTTGCCACAGTCGGCGTGACGAATACTGCTATCGACTGGGGCTTGGCGTTCTTCCTCACTTACTATACGCCGCTGCCGCGGCTGCTGGGCGCAGGGTTTGTGAACCTCACAGGGATAGGGATTCGCCCTGAAGCTGCCGCCGTATGGTTTACAAAGATTATCTCGTCAGGCACCGCGACCGTCAACAGCTTCATCTGGAATCGCCGTTGGACCTTCCGCATCCGCGACAAGCATGCGCGTGCCCGCCAGTTCGCCAAGTTCGTGACGGTGAACATCATTGGGATGCTGCTCAACTCTACCATCACGACGCTGTTGGTGCGCCCGTTTCTCCCTGAGCCGCCGCGCCTGGCGTTTATGGCATGCCAAGCGACGGCAACCGCCCTCGTGCTGTTTTGGAACTTCTTCGCGAACAAGTACTGGACTTTTCGCGGCGCGTCTGGGGTATCTATAGAGGAGTCTTTAGACAGGAGGTAGCGACGATGGATCAGCTTCTGTTAGAGTTGAAAAAGCTGCCGCGTCCGCAGCCGATTTTGCTCGGCGCGGTGATAGCGTTTTTGGGCATGGTGCTCTACGCCTACCGCGAAGTGATTAGAGATTACTGGTTGCCGCGCTGGGGCGATGAGAACGGCTACTACTCGTATGCGTACCTTGTGCCGCCGCTTGCACTGGTAATGATTTGGATGCGTCGCGAGCAGTTGCTGCGCCTTGAAGCGCGTCCGTCGTGGTGGGGCGTACCGCTATTTCTGCTGGCGATGGGCATCCACGCGCTGGGACACTGGGGCTACTCCAGCTGGGTCTCCAGCATGGGCTTCCCGTTGCTGCTCATCGCAGGGAGCCTACTGCTGTGGGGCACGAAAATCACGCGCGTGCTGCTCTACCCGCTGCTGTTTCTGTATCTGATGATGCCGATGCCCTCTGTCGTGTTCGACGAAATCACCAACCCCATCAAGGTCTGGTCTACCGAAGTAGCGATTGCAATGCTTAGCCCCTTCTACAAAATCTTGCAGACGAGCCAAGTGACCTTCATGATGCCGTCGGGCTACGAACTGCATGTCGGCGTGGAGTGCAGCGGCTTCAAGGTCACAATTGCGCTCCTGACCTTTATTCTGTTCTTCTTCACAATTGTCGATATGCCGCTGTGGAAGAAGTTAATCCTGCCTGCGGCGTTGCTGCCGATTGCGGTGATTTCGAACGGCTTGCGGATCGCGCTGATTGGCGTAGCGGGGCACGAGTGGGGTTCCTACGCGGCGAAGGTAGCGCACGAGGGCTACGAGATGACCCTGCCCATCTTTGGCACAGTCAATATCCCCACGACGGGCGCTTTGGAGATACTCATCCCCTTCGTGTCCCTGTTCCTATTAGCGAGGTGGTTAGGATGGAAGAGATGAAACCCCCCCAGGAATCGACGGCGACGATTCAGGAGCCTGAAGTTCTAACACCCAGCGACGGCGCTGCGTCGGCAATCCCTGCTAACGGCGCGATGGCACAAGAGCCGCCAGCATCCGACGCTTCGGCGGAGGTCATCCAGCCGCGCCCTGCGCCTCCGATGGACTGGAAACGCTTCGGCGCGCCCCTGACAGTGCTGATGGCTCTCACCATCGGGCTGGTGTTGGCGATTCAGTTTATGCCGCGCCCGAAACCGTTGCAGGGAGGCAAGACGCTGGACAAGATCCCCAACACGCTGGGCGAATGGTCGCTGCTCCAAGAATACCCGATGTCTGAAGCCGCGCTGAACGAGCTGAAGCCCGACGAGTATGTCGCCCGCATCTATGTGAACTCGTCGGGCGAGCAGGCGGACTTCTCGATTATCGCCGGGTCACACACGGGCGCGTTCCACAACCCGCAGGTCTGTTTCCGCGTGCAGAACTGGGAGTTCGCCGAGAACGAGAGCATCACACTAAATGTGTCTGGTCGCGAGCCGATTCCCGCGCGTTTTGTGCGCCTGATTTCGCTGGACGGCATGCGGCGCGAGGCGGTCGGCATCTACTTCTACTCGACGCCGATGGGCTACCGCGACGATACCTCCAGCGCGCGTATCTTCCTACTGCTGGCGCGGTTAGCAGGCATGGATCAACAACGCGCCTACTTCATACGATTCCTAAAGCCTGCTACGGGTAACCCTGAACGCGACCGCGAGTCGGTCAAGCAGTTCGCCGAGCAGGTGCTTACCGCGATGCGTAGAACGAACCCCGAAGTGGTGCGGTAGCGATGGCGACCGAGCGCGTCGTGCTGCGAGCGGTGGACATCGAGTCGGCACGGCATGGCAGCGTGCGCCTCGCGCCGATGCGTTTCACCCTGGAACGCGGCGAACTGGTCGCGCTGTTTGGTCCCTCAGGCGCGGGCAAGAGCCTGCTTTTATCACTGATTGCGGGCGAGGTTGCGCTGGAGGGCGGGCGACTGGAGGTCGCCGACTTCGCGACGATGCCCGACCTGCCCGATGGACGCGCCCTGCGCACGACCACGCCTGCCAACTTCCTGAAACGCTACGCGCCCTCGTTCACCCGCGCAGTATATATGCTGGAGGTGCTGGGGCTGGGCGAGCAGATGGACGCGCCGCTCAGCGAACTCTCGGATGGGCAACGCCACATGCTGCGTGTCGGTGGCGCGTTGGCACAGCAAGCCCCCCTATACCTGCTGGACGACCCGTTTGACCGCGCCGACTTTGAACGCCGTCGTCGCTTGTGGCACGAACTGGATGACCGCTGCCGCTTCGGCGCGGCAGTGCTGTTCAGCACGCGCGACCCTGCCGTTGCCGAACGCGCCGATCGCGTGCTGATGCTCGATAGCGGACGCCTCATCGCCGACGACGCCCCTGAACGCCTCCTCGCTGCGCAGGAGGCAACCGAACTGGAGATCGAGGCGTGCGACCCTGAGCCGATTCTGGAGGGGTTGCAAGGCGTGGAGGTGCGTGTCGAGCCGCTGCCCGACGGCTACCGCCTGCGCCTGAATGCACCCGACACGCTCGCCTTGCAACTGCTGCAACACGGCTACGGCAACATCCGTGCCGTGTATGTGCGCCCGCCCAGCTTAGAAGACGCCTGGCAGTGGCTGCGCCTTAAAACGCGCGCCCTTAAGCCCCCACAGGAGTAGACGATGCATTTGAACGAGGAAGTCATCGAAAGCCACATCATCTATCGCGGGCGCGTGGTGACGCTGCGGATTGATACCGTGCGCCTGCCCAACGGCAACACGACGCGGCGCGAGATCGTCGAACATCGCGGCGCAGTCGCGATTGTGCCCCTCCTGAACCGCGAGACGGTGCTGCTGATACGCCAGTACCGCCAAGCAGTGGGCGAGACGCTGCTGGAGATTCCTGCAGGCACGCTGGAGCCTGACGAGCCGCCCGACGCCTGCGCCCGACGCGAACTCCAAGAAGAGACGGGCTACACTGCCCGCCAACTGCGCAAACTGTTTAGCCAGTACCTCGCGCCTGGCTACTCGCAAGAGGTGCTGCATGTGTACCTCGCGGAGGATTTGATGCCCGCTGCACAGGGATTGGACGCCGACGAACTGGTGGAACTCGCGCCCACACCCCTGCACGAGGTGGAGCGCATGATTTTGGACGGCACCATCAAGGACTCCAAGACCATCGCGGGGCTGCTGATGACCCTGCGCCTTATCGAGCGCACAGGTACCCTGTAGCCATGTTCACAGGCATCGTGGAAGCGACAGGCATAGTGGAGGCGATTACGCCTCACCCTGACGGTGGGGCACGGCTGGTGATACGCGCGTTTCCGATGGCAGTAGGCGAAAGCCTCGCGATTAATGGCGCGTGCCTGACGGTACAGCACGCGGAGGGCGACTGCTTGCATTTTGACGCCGTGCCCGAAACGCTGCGCCGCACGAACCTGGGCGATTTAAAACCTGGCGACCGCGTGAACTTGGAGCGACCCCTCACGCCCGAAAGCCGACTGGGAGGGCATTTCGTCCAAGGGCATGTGGACACGACGGCGCACCTTGTGGAAGTGCGCCCCGAAGGCAACGCGCATGTGATGCGCTTCCAACTGGACGACACTCGATATATGCGCTACATCGTGCCCAAAGGCTCAATTGCAGTGGACGGGATTAGCCTCACGGTGGTCGATGTCGGCAACGACTGGTTCACTGTGTGGATTATCCCGCACACTTGGCAAGTAACGAACCTGCACACACGGCAGGTTGGCGAGCGGGTGAACATCGAGACGGACATCTTGGCGCGATATGTGGAGCGGCTGTTGGAGACGCGCCTAAACTCTTCCGAACCGACTGCGGGCAGCTAAGCGCACAGCGTCCCACTGCAGACGCATGAGCGCACGCAGCAGCCGAATGCCTTCTTCGCACTCCTCTTGCGAGAGTGCGCGCGCTGCCGCGCCACAGAAGTATGCCAAACACTGCATCGGGCGATGCGTCTGCGGCAGGCGACAGCCCTGACAGGTCAACTCCGTGCAGCAGCCCGCTGCGTGCGGGACGCCCGCGTGCAGCAGCAGTCCCTGCGCCTGCGCAAGCGTGAGTCCGACCATTTGCCCTGTGCGTCGGCGCGCGCCCGTGTGTTCCGTGTCGGGCTGCTGTATCACCCGATCGAGAAAGGCGTCGCGTTCGCGCGTGCCTTTGCAGCAGTGTCCGCACGCCGCGCACACATGCGCGTGGCTGTTGCTAATCGCGCCCAGCCCGCGCTGAATCTCCATCCGCCGCAGGTTCAGTGCCGCCCATTCCCGCGAACACTGCAGCGAACGCATGCGCGTCTTGTGTGCTAAGAGCCGCGCTGCGTGGTTGCAAAAAATCTCCCACACGCGAAACAGCGGGCGCGAGTAAAACAGAAACACCAGGCGCGTCGTCCAGCGGGCAGGCTTCATGAGGTCGCCTCCTGTTGCGTTGCGCCGACCATCGCCGCGCCAATCGCCTCGCGCGCGAACGCCTCACGCGCAAACTCCTGCACAATCGTTCCCTTGAACAGCACGGCGATACGGTCGCAATGTTCCATCAGCTCGTCGAGGTCAAGCGCAATCACCAGTGCCGCCATTCCCTGCTGGCAGGCGGCTCGGATGGCGTCGTAGGTCGCCTGTGCGCCGCGAATGTCCAGCCCGCGCGTAGGGGCATAGGCAATTAGCAGGCGCGGGTTGCCATGCAAGGCGCGAGCAATCACCAGCCGCTGCTGGTTGCCGCCCGACAGTTGCAGGATAGGCGCGCGCAAGGAGGGCACTTTGACCTGAAACCGCTGGATGAGTTGCTCGGCGCGCTGGCGGATAGCGCGCGGCTTGAGCCAGCCATGCCTTTGCAGGTCGGGGTCGCGCTGCGCGCCCAGAATCGCGTTCTCCAGCACGCTCCACTGCGGCGCCATCATCCGTCGGAAGCGGTCATCGAACAGGTAGCGCACGCCTGCCTGGATGCGCCGTGCGGTACTCCAGCGATGCATCGGCTGACCCAGCAGCACGATTTCGCCCCGCGCGACAGGGCGCAGTCCCGCCAGCGCCTCCATCAGTTCCAGTTGCCCGCTACCGTCCACGCCCGCAATCCCTACAAGTTCGCCCGCCCGCACAGTAAGATTTAGCCCCTGCACGCCCCAGCCACCCCGATCGGAGGCGACAGAGAGGTCGCGGATAGTGAGGGTCTCTGCCCCCACTTCAACCCTCCCCGCGGACGGGGAGGGCGTTTCGGTTCCTCCCCCGTGTATGGGGGAGGTTAGGAGAGGAGCAGAGTCCTCCCCCACAATCCAGCGCGTCAGCGTCGGCGCGTCTACCTGCGCGATTGGCGCGTCGGCGACCTTGCGCCCCCCACGCAACACTGTCACGAAGTCCGCATAGCGCATCGCCTCGTTCAACTTATGCGTTACCAGCAGAATTGTGCGCCCCTGCGCTTTGAGACGCAAGAGCGTCTCGAACAGCGCGTCCACATCGCGCGGCGAGAGCATCGCCGTCGGCTCATCCAGGATTAGGATCTCCGCGTCGCGCCAAAGCAGTTTCAGAATCTCCAGTTTCTGTCGCGCGGCAACGCTTAGTTCAGCCGCGGGACGGTTCCAGTCGGGTTGGAATGCCAGCGTCTCGGCGAGTTGCTCGGCTTTGGCTTGCGCGGCGCGGCGATCCAGCCAGCCTCCGAAGCGTGTCGGCTCCGCGCCCAAAATCAGGTTGTCCAGCGCGCTTAGTTCGGGGATGACGCTGTAGTGTTGGCTCACCATGCCGATGTGGTGCGCAATCGCGTCGGCAGGGCTGCGAAACAGCACGCGCTTGCCACGCAGGTACACCTCGCCCGCGTCGGGCGCGTAGTAGCCGTAGAGAACGCGCATCAGCGTCGTCTTGCCCGCGCCGTTCTCGCCCATAACCGCATGCAGCGTGCCTGCCATAACCTGCAAGTCCACCGCATCGCAGGCAACCAGCGCGCCGAACCGCTTCGTTATCCCGCGCATCGAAATCAGCGTCGACGCGCCATCGATTGGCGCGGCAGGCGCATCGGCACGCAACACGGGCTGCGTATGCATAAACCTCCAATTCGTGCCCCGCGCCAAAATCCCTGCCGCAGGCTTGACACAGAGCCGCCCGATGTGCCATAATTTAGCCACGCTAAATATCAGGAGGCTTACGAATGACTGACGAAGTTCTCAAGGATGTTCCGTTGGGCTTGAGTCGAGAGCGAATCGAGCAAGTTGCGCGCCAGCGCGGCGAGCCAGAGTGGCACATTCAGCATCGGCTGGAAGCGTGGGAGCGATTTCTTAGCCTGCCGCTGCCCAGCCCCAAGCAGGAGGACTGGCGCTACACCGACATCACAACGCTTCACTTAGAGGATTACCCAGCGGTCGGCTGGCGCGACGCGCCCAAAGGCGACGCCCCTACGCAACTGCCCGCCTTTCTGACCGAGAACCCTACGATACGGGTTTATCACCGTGCGGGGTTCGGCTTCGAAGCGCACATCCCCGATGCACTGCAAGCGCAGGGTGTGCAGGTGCGCGACCTCTACGAAGTGCTCCTAAACAACCCAGAGCAGATGGAAGCCGATCTGGGGCGGCTTGCGCCTATCCCCGGCGACAAACTCACCCTACTGCACGCCGCTGCGTGGGACAGCGGGCTGTATGTTTACCTGCCACCGAATGTGCAAGTGGCGGGCGTCATCGAAATCATCCACTGGTTTGAGACACCTGGACTCCACTGCCCGCACACGATGCTTGTGTGCGAGCAGGGCAGCGCGGCGAACATCGTGCAGTCGTTTTTCTCGCCTGAAGGGGCGCAGGTGTTCGTGCTGGGCGCGGTGGAGGTGTTCAACAAGCCCAACAGCGACCTGCGCCACGCAATAGTGCAACGGATGGGGCGCGAGAGCCTGTTCATCAGCAGTATCGACTATGAGCAGCGTCGGGACAGTCGAGTGCTGTCGTTGAATGTGGGGCTGGGTGCGCGGCTGGGGCGCACCGTGCTGCAGCACCTGATGGTGGAGCCCGGCGCCGAAGCGCGCCCGCTGGGGCTCTTCTTCGGCGACGGCGCACAGCACTTGGACTTCCGCACCCTGCAAGACCACCGCGTGGGCAACACCACCAGCGACCTGCTCTACAAAGGCGCCCTGTACGACGAGGCGGTCTCCGTCTTTTCAGGGATGATACGGGTCCACCCGAAGGCACAGCACACGGACGCCTATCAGGCGAACCGCAACCTGTTGCTGAGCGAGAATGCGCAGGCGTACAGCATCCCGAATTTAGAGATTGGCGCAAACGAGGTACGCTGCACGCACGGGGCAACCATCGGTCCGATTCAGCCTGACGAGGTGTTCTACCTGCGCTCGCGTGGGATTGACCCCGCCGCTGCCGAAGCGCTGATTGTCATGGGCTTTTTTGAGGTCGTGCTGCGCGAGATTAAGCCGAGCGACCTGCGCCTGTCGCTGCAGAAGCTGTTGGCAAGCAAGCTCAAAGGCGACGCGCCGCGCTATTTCATGGATCTGGCGGAGTTGGAGGAGGAGGTCGTGGTCGGGTAGGCGTCTCGCCAGGCGCACTGTTATACCAATCGCCGAGCCAGAGTTCATAATTGCCCCCCTCCTTATGGTTCCCCCCGCTTCGCGAGGGGAACCGCGAGAGGCGCGCCTACTCGGTTCCCCCTGCGTGCAGGGGGAACCTTAAGGAGGGGGTCGTCAGTTACGCTTGTTTTTACGAACTTTGGTCGCGCGATTGGTATTATCCGCCCACGACCTCTGCTCAACTCAGTAGCCACTGCCGCGTTGCGCAGGCGGTGCGCCCCCGCCCGGCACAGGCGGCGCCGCCTGCACCTCGCCCGGACGCCCATTGCCTTGCACTCCGCCCGTCCAAGTGCGATACAGGAAAAAGCCTGCAATCGCCACTACGACGACGATAATCGCGATTACAATCCCTGTCGGTAGCTCCTGTTTCATCGATAACCTCCGAGTTTAGTCAGGTGAGTTCTCACACTCCGCTTGCGTGCGAAACCGCCCATCGCTCATTAGCACGGGATAGTACCCCTTCTCGTAGTCTTGACGATTGCCTGGCGTGTCGGTCGCGCGCGCCCATTTGGA
>Ga0197142_1001513_pt1 | contig 21220 bp, 24 predicted proteins | sample GBS60_MetaG_FD_148614 | JGI IMG/M metagenome (GOLD analysis project Ga0197142, IMG submission 148614) | Sediment microbial communities from Great Boiling Springs, Gerlach, Nevada, United States - GBS 60_MetaG | ecosystem: Environmental > Aquatic > Thermal springs > Hot (42-90C) > Sediment... | reverse complement strand
CCAAAAAGAATAATAGAAAAGACTTTTTTGATGATTAGAGTTGAAAGAAAGGCAAAAAAAAGATATAAAAGAGTAAAAAATATTTTGTTTAAAATTGTTTCAATCATAAGTTTATTATAATATACTATTTATTCCAAAGGTAATCAACAGTCTACAATCAACTAAAATTTGGTTTAGTTTAAAGGGGTTGTTTTTTGTGTTAAAATATTAACAAAAACTTAGGTGGTTTACACGTTTACCAGAAATTATTAGGGCTTGTAGCTCAGTTGGTTAGAGCGTGCGGCTTACATCCGCAAGGTCTCAGGTTCGAGTCCTGACAAGCCCACTTTTTCTTTTTTGCCCGGTCGTCTAATGGTAGGACAACTGGCTCTGAACCAGTTTGTGGGGGTTCGAATCCTCCCTGGGCAACAAAACAAATTAAAAATCAAAGATTAAAAATTAAAATTGAAAAAAGTATTAAGATGACTTACCAAAATTTTACCCTTAAAAATGGTCTTTCTGTAGTTTTGGTTGATACAAAAACCTTTCCAACATTTACCGCTATGCTTTTGGTTGGAGCAGGAAGTAGGTACGAGAGTAAAGAAAACAATGGAGTGGCTCATTTTTTTGAGCATATGGCGTTTAAAGGGAGTAAAAAATATCCTAACGCTTTAATTCTTTCTTCAGTAATCGAGGGTTTAGGTGGAATTTTCAATGCTTTCACTACCAAAGATCACACTGGTTATTGGATAAAAGCGCCAATTTCTTATTTTGAAACGGTCGTTGATGTTTTAGCCGATATGATTCAAAATCCATTGTTAATTTATGAGGAAATAGAAAGAGAAAAGGGAGTGATTATTGAGGAAATTAATATGTATGAAGACGAACCACAATATAAGGTGTGGGAGATTTTTGAAGAGCTTATTTTTAAAAATCATCCGTTAGGATATCCGATCACTGGTTTTAAAGAAACGGTAGCTAAATTTACTCGTCAGACATTTTTGGATTATATGAAGGATTTATATAAACCAAGTAACGTAATTTTAGTTATTGCCGGTGGTATTTCATTAGGTAACAGCTATAAATACTCATTAAAAAAATATATTGAAATTATTCAAGAGAAATTTAATTCTTGGGAAGATGGAAAAAAAGTTTCGTTTTTAAATTTTTACGATAGTCAAAATTCACCTCAAATTTTAATAAAAAACAAAAAAACTGAACAAGCCCATCTTATTTTAGGCTATCGTGGATTAAGCTATACTCATCCAAAAAGATACGTTCAATCAGTTTTAATGACAATTTTAGGAGGGGGAATGTCTTCTCGACTCTTTTATGAATTAAGAGAAAGGCGAGGTTTTTGTTATTATATTCATTCAGGGAGTGAACCATTTTCTGACACAGGATATGTTTATACTCGAGCTGGTTTAACTGTTAATGCAAAAAAAATTAATGAGGCTATAAAAGTGATTATCGAGGAACATCAAAAAATTGCTGCTGGAGAATTAAAAGATGAAGAAATAAAAAAAGCTAAAGAAATTACTAAAGGTCAACTGATACTATCTTTGGAGGATTCTCATAATTTAGCATCTTTTATTGGTAGAAAATTAATGTTTGATAAGAAAATTGTTAAACCTGAGGATATAATCAAAAAAATTGATGCGATTACTAGAGAAGAAATAATTGACCTTGCGAAAAGACTTTTTTTGAGGGAAAAATTAAATTTAGTTCTTCTAAGTTCAATTACTAGAGACAAAATTCTTCTTCAATAAAACTTTAATTTTTATTTTTGTTAAAAAATAAAGATTTATTATTTATTTTTATTAGTTATAAATATTAGTTATAAAAATCAAAATCAAAAATTGGTGAATTAAATTATTTTTATAAAATAAAAATTCAATAAATTAAATAATTAATTCTTGAAAATGGTCTATTTTAAATAACGCTCCAGGAAGTTTAAATGATGATACTAAGGGAGTAAAAACTGGTAATTATCCTTACTTTTTTAAAAGTGGTGGTTCAAGAAATTTTTACCGTTATGACTTAAATAAATAGTAATACTTGGAGTACAATATCGAGTTTGACTCCATCATTATTTTGGTGGATCAACTATGCCGACATTTTTAAAGTATACCATTGATGATAATAGTTGGAGAGTGTTGGGAAGTGTGTCTTTTACTCCTTATTTAGGGACAGATTGTGCTTATTACTCTGGAAAAATTTATTGTCAGACTGGTTACTACAAATCAGAGCTTTGGGAATATACTATCTCTTCTAATTCTTGGCGAAGATTACCTGATATTCAAACTAATTATGCTTATGATATTGGTTCCTATAATGGGGGTTCTTTAGAGATTGATCCTGTTAATGGAGTTTTTTACTCAATACCGGGACAAGGGCTTTCTTCGGTTTATCAATACATACCTTCTTTGTATAACTATCAAGCATATGGAAATTGGATATCACAGCCTTTAGATTTATCCTATGTTTCTTCTTGGATAAGCTTTATGTCAAATATTTCAATACAATTTGATTCCGCAGTTAATTTTGAAACGAGAACTTCAAATGATATGGAAAATTGGTCATCTTGGCAGATAGTTTCTGGTACAACTATTCATTCGCCCATTGCTCGTTATATTCAGATAAGAGTAAATTTTTTTGCTAGTTCTGATCGCAGTCAAACACCAGTTTTATATGATTTGACAATAAATTACACGGGTGATCAAAATCCTCCAACAAATCCCACTCATTTTATTGGAAAATCTAAGCAGGTTGGTGGTATAAATTTAACATCAGAGCAGAGTTATCCTTATCCTAATCCGTATTTTTATTTTACTATTTTTGGTATGTCGGTAGGAATTGGGATAATTGTTTTTTTAATATCCTTGGGTTATGGGATTGAGAGATTAATTATTAATTAAATATCTACTCTTGAAGAAACAAAGACTTTTGATGTTGTGGCTGGTGAAAATACTTCATTACGTCTTGATAAAAAAGTCTATTAACGAATAAAAAACATAAAAGATGTTAAAGAGGTAATTCCCTTATTTTCGGTTGTTGGTAAATTATCTTATAATAAAGCCTCAACTGATGTAATTGTTTATTCAGTGCCAAAAAGATATTTTGAAATAGGAAGAAAGCATTTAATTAAAGGAAAATATTATAGCGATATAATACAAGTTTTGACACCAAAAAAAATCAGTCAAAAAAAAGAAGAAAATGATGTAGCTGGAGTCTATACTAAATTAAAAAGAAAGGTTAAAATTTTTACGGCAGTTGATAATTAAATAATAAAATTTAATATTCAGCCGGAAGAAAGAGTTAGTGTTTGGGAAAAATGTGATGTAAAAAGCCGGTTTTTAGGTTATGCGGTTCGTTTAGAAAATGGTTATTAAGGAACTCAATTATGGCTCATCATTTTATCCTTTTTCTGATAATGGTTTGGTGGGTATTGATGATAAAAGCGGACAGATGTTTGGTTTATGGCTTAAAAGCAACTTCCCATTATTTCAAATTTCAATAAAAGGAAAAGATGAGTTTTTAGTCCCAATCATTGATATTGATGGTCAGCAAAAATGGAGTGAAGGTTGTATACCTCAGAATAAAATAAAAATTGAAGAAAAGATTGATTTTAATGGTAAGGTTTTAGGTGGAAAAACTTCAAGCATTTTTTTGAATTCTGCCACTCACTCTTCTAGTTTAGTTTTTCCTCAAGAAAAATCAATCACAAAAGCAACTGGTTTTTTAGATCATTTGACAGTGGTTGCTAGTTCTGAAGGTGGTATGGAAATAGTTAGTTTATTGCCTAATTCATCAGCTAAGAAAAAAGAGCAAGTGATTGATTTTAAAGAGGCGAAGTCTGGTGAAGTAGTTGTTTCTTTAGGGCTTTTAAATATTTTAAATATTCTAATTGATAAAGCATTAAAGACTGATTTTGATATATCATTGGTTTTGGTTAAAAATTTACTGCCAGAGGTTGAAGGAAAAGTTACGACTTTACCAGTAAGATACAAAGTGGTTGGTGTTTTAGATGACGCAAAGCTCATCTTATTTGTATATTCCTTTTTCTGATTTATATAAATTAGCCATTAGCAACATTTCTCAGTTAAAAGTTGTTTTGAATGAAAAAAATAATTTATCCAAAGTAAAAAAAGAGATTGAAACCATGGGTTTTAAGACCTTGTCAGTTGTTGACACAATAAAACAGATTGAAACTATTTTTGCTAATGTGCGTTTGGTTTTAGCTTTATTAGGTTTTGTGGCTTTATTGGTTGCGGTGTTGGGGATGTTTGATACCTTAACTGTTCCTTTACTTGAACGTACCCGTGAAATTGGTGGAATGAAAGTAATGGGTTTAGTTTCTTATGAGATTGAGGATTTGTTTTTGGCTGAGGCAATGATTATGGGGCTGAGTGGTGGTTTTGGAGGATAATTTTTGGGATTTTTAGCGGGGGGAGTTATTTTCAATTATAGTTTCAGCATTTGCTTTTACGTCACAGCGTCAATTTTTAGATTTGACTCATATTCCATTAAATTTTATAATTTTTTATAGTTTTTCTATCTTTTTTTGTGGAAATTTTTACCGGTTTATTACCCGGCCCAAAGAGCTAAAAAGATTTTGGCATTAAAAGCGATAAGACTATGAATAAAATTAAAAAATTCAATCCTAAGCCAAAATAAATTATTTTTAGGGTGAAGTAAATTAAAAATGAAAAAAACAAAATACAAAAAACAAAAATCTACTAACGATAAAAATTGGGTGAAAAAAATATTTTGACTATCTTTTTGCTTTTTTTTATTGGTTTTCTTATCATTTTTTTCTTGATAAAAATTTTCTATCAAAAAAAAGTAATTTCTTCTAACGGATACATACCAGAAAAAAATAACTCAATAAAAATTAATTTTAACGAACTAAAAAATTTTCTAGATTTAGAAAAGGCTTTTTATTTTGATCCTTTAAACTTAATTAGATGGATTGAAAAGCCAGATAAAACGATAGTATTAATTGATATTCGTGATAAAAATTCATTTAACAAAGAACATATCAAAGGTGCTATTAATTTGCAATCAATTAATCAGATTGTTGATTTATTTAAAAATAAAAAATTAACGGTAGTTATTTATGGAAATTACAGCAATGATCCTCAGACGAAATTTGTGGCTTATCAATTAATTAATCAAGGAATAAAAACCAAAATATTATCAATTGGTTACAATGAATTTCGTCATCTAAAAATCTTATGGTTACCTCAAAGTCTTTGGGATAAGATTAATTTAGAAAATTTTATTTAAATCAAGAATTAAATTGCTTAATTTACTCTTTTTTGAGAAAATAAATTATGGAATATTTATTTTATTTTTTTATCTTCTTTTTTGGGGTAACAATCGGTTCTTTTTTAAATGTTTTAATTGATCGACTGCCTCAAGGAAAAAAAATTACCGGCAGATCAGTGTGTGATTATTGTCATCACGCACTGTCTTGGTATGATTTAATTCCTATTATTTCTTTTTTTCTTTTAAGAGGTCGATGTCGTTACTGTATTAAAAAAATAAATTTACAATATCCGTTAGTTGAAATTTTAACAGGATTTATGTTTTTTTTTGTTTTTTTAACTAACGTAGACAGTTATCAAAAAATAAATAGTTGGCAAAATTGGTTGAAGATCATAAGCTTATATGGGATAATTTCTTGTTTTATTATAATATTTTTTTCAGACATAAAATATCAACTAATTTCTGATTATGTTCTTTTAGCATGTTTTTTTTTCTCATTTTTGTTTAATTTAACTAATTTAAACCAATTTAAACAATTTTTAACTAATTTTATAATTTCAGGCTTGATTGTTGCTTTTCCTATTTGGTTGATTTATTTCTTATCAAAAGAGAAAGCAATGGGTTTAGGTGATGTTTATATAGCAGCAATTTTAGGGTTTTTATTAGGTTGGCAAAAGGGTTTTTTGGCTTTGTATTTTTCTTTTGTTTTAGGTGGTATTATTAGTTTATTTTTGATTATATTCAGAAGAAAAGGATTAAAGAGCAAAATTGCTTTTGGGCCTTTTTTAGTCATTGGTGCTTTATTGATGTTATTTTGGGGAGAGGATATTTTTTACTGGATAGTTAAATTTTATTTTTATTGATTATAATATTAAGAGTATATAACATAACAGCCCTCGTAGCTTAATTGGATAAAGCAGGCCCGTCCTAAGGGCAAGACTGTCCGTTCGACTCGGACCGAGGGCACAAGTATAAATACAATATAGAAATTAAAAAAATAAAATAAAAAATGAATATAAAAAATTTAAAATAATTTAAAAATTAATAATTGTGGGTTATACAAAACTGTCAAAAAAACATTTAATTCGTTATCATCTTCATCGAGTAAAAACGAGTGAATATTTTCGTGTTTTGATTTTGCGTACGATTGGAAATTTTTTAATTTTATCATCACTTTTTATGATTGCAAAAACATTTTATCTGCCTATACGAGAAGAGCTAAGATATTTTTTTGAGCAAAAAATAGGAAAAAAATACATTATTGCAAAAGAAGAAAATAAAAGCGCAGAAGTTTCATCTCAAAAGGGTCTTTTAGCTAAAACGATTAATTTTAAAAATACGGAGATATTAATTCCTGTTGATACAAATTTTTCGATCGTTATACCAAAAATTGCAGCTAATGCTAAAATTATTCCCAATATTGATCCAACAGATGAAAAAATATATTTAGATGCTTTAAAAAAAGGTGTGGCTCATGCTGAAGGAACTGCTTTTCCAGGAGAAGGTGGTCATATTTTTCTTTTTGCTCATTCAACAGATTATTTTTGGAATGTTGGTTTTTATAATGCTGTTTTTTATCTTTTGGGTAAGCTAGAAAAAGATGATGAAGTAAATATTTTTTATAAAGGTCAGCGTTATGTTTATAAAGTGGTTGATAAAAAAATAGTTGATCCAAGCGAGGTTGAATATCTTACTAGAAAAACAAACCACGAGTTTTTAACTCTTCAAACTTGTTGGCCGCCTGGAACTACTTTTAAAAGGCTTTTGGTTTTTGCAGTAAGAAAAGTAGATTAATTTATTTAATATCAACTTCATAAATATCTGGTTCCGGGTTATTTTCTGGGTTAAAGTTAATCAAAAGAATAAGATTACCACTAGATGAAACTAAAAAAAAATCTTTTTCATAAGGTCCTGAATAAATAACTTTTTTATTTTCTCCATCATAATCAAAAACTGATATTTTACCTTTTTCATTAACTAATAAGCGTTTAGAGTCAGGATACCACATAAAAGAATTTTCTTTTTCCATTTTCCAATTTCCTATTTCATAATTTTTATCTTCTTTTTTATCATAAACATAAAGAAAATCTTTTTTTAACATTCTTTCTTCTTTTGTTGGGTTAGTCGATGGAAGACGTGGTCTGATAATAATGGGTAAATTTAAAGATTTTTTAGCTTGGTAGAAAACTTTACTATTGTCAGGAGAAAAGCTTATTAATTTAAATGATTCAGTAGCTATTTTTACAAAGTCTTCTTTAAAAGTTTCTAAAATTTTTTGAGTATTTTTTTCTTTTTCTTTTTGCCAATAATCAATAAGTTTTTCTTTTGAATTTGTAATGTCAAAAACACTTTGGTTTTCCTTTTCCAAAGAAATAAAATAAGATTTTTCTTTTAAATTTAAAATAGCTTCTTTAAAATCAGGAGAAAAATCGAAAGAAATTGTTTTCAAATCTATATTGTCGTAGGGAAGGTTATTTTTTTTAAGAATTAACTTTAGAGGTTCAAAAAAACTAATAGGTTGTTTATCTATGTTTAGTATATAAAAACCATCCTTTTCTAAATCATTTTTTTCAATATAAAGCAAGATCTTTCCTGTTTGATCTAGAGGAAAAGCTTTTTTAACACCTAAATTAGTTAATGGAGAAAAGTAAGGATTTATAGGAAATAAAAGTGCATCTAAAGTTACTACTAATTCGCCTTTAATTTTTACTTTTTTTTGCCAAGATGTATAACCTTCTTTTTTAACTTCCACATAATACTCACCTGGAATTAGATTTAGGTTGAGATCGGTTACTCCTTTTAATTCTTTATTAACATAAACTTTTGCAGCTTTGGGATTGCTTGAAATAGCCACGATACCAGTTGCAGTTACTGTCTTTTTTTGCAAATTTATTCTATACCCGCGTATATAGATAATGATTAGTAATACAATCAATAAAAAACCAAAAAAAAGTATTATGCGATAAAAATATTTCATAAAGATACAAAATATTATACTATAATTGTCTTATAAATGTTTTTAGATTGAATCTTTAATTATAATTTTTGATTTTTTTATGTTTTTTAATAAGAAAATTGGTATCGATTTAGGGACAGCTAATACTTTAGTATATATTGCGGGAGAAGGAATTGTATTAAACGAACCAACAGTAGTTGCTTATTCTTTGGAAAATAAAAAAATTTTAGCTGTTGGCAGTGATGCTTATGAAATGATTGGTAGGACTCCTGGAAATATTATTGCATCTAGACCAATGCGTGATGGAGTTATTGCTGACTATACAACAACTTTAGCGATGATTTCTTACTTTTTGAAAAAAGCAACCAAAGAAAAGCTTTTTTGGCCACAAGTTTTAATTTCTATCCCAGGAGGAGCATCTCAAGTTGAAAAAAGAGCTGTTGTTTCTGCATGTAAACAAGTTGGAGCAAGAGATGTTTACCTTATCGAAGAGCCTTTAGCAGCAGCGATTGGTGCAAAAATTCCTATTTCTCAGGCTTCAGGTCATATGATTGTTAATATTGGCGGTGGAACAACTGAAATTGGAATTATTTCTTTAGGTCAGTTAGTAGTTTATCAAACGATAAGAATTGCTGGGAATAAGATTGATGAGGCAATTTTAAATCATATGCGAAAAGAATACAATTTAATAATTGGAGAAAGAACTGCTGAAGAAATAAAGTTCAAAATTGGTAACGCTTTTATTGATATTAACGAAAAAGAAGAAAGAAAAATGGAGGTTAAAGGTAGAGATATTCAAACAGGTCTGCCAAAAATATTAGAAGTTGGTGAAAAGAGTATCAGTCAAGCAATTCAAAAACCATTAAAACAAATATTAGAGGGAATTAAAGAAGTTTTATCAAAAGCACCACCAGAATTAGCAGCTGATATTGTTGATCGAGGTATAGTTATTTCTGGAGGAACAGCTCTTTTAACGAATATTGACCGATTTATTACTTATCATACTAGTGTTGCTTCTTTTGTAGTTGAGGATCCTTTATATTGTGTAATTAGAGGTATTGGAATGGTAGTGGAACATCTTGATCAATTTAAAGAATCAATCCGATAGTAATCAAAATTAATAATTAAGAAATAAAAAAATAAAAAAAATAAAAAATAAATTATATCTTTTTAAATAAATATAGTATAATTTATTATTAAAATAATATAAAATACAATATTTAATAATTTTTATTGTTTTTTAGATACAATTTTTATTTAAAAAATTTGAACAAAAAAATATAAAAATCATCAACGATTAAATATTTTTTTAACTTATAGTATTTTATAATGAAAAAAGAAGAAAAAAAAATTTTAGGAATTAAAATTTTTACTCAAAACAAAAAAAATACCCTAGAGAAAATTAAAAAATACTTAAAAAAGTCTAGTAAATTTTGTCATATTATTTCTTTAAATCCTGAAAATTTAATTATTGCTAAAGATAATATGAGATTTAAAAAGGTTATTGAAACAGCTCAAATTCAAATTGTTGATGGATTTGGGATTGTTTTAGCAGCTCGCATTCTTGGTTTTGATATTTTTGAAAGATATCCAGGGGTTGATTTGATGGAAGATTTAATTAATTTATCTTCAGAAATGAGCTTAAGAGTGCTTTTTATTGGGGGCAGATTAAATTTAGCAAATAAACTTTCTAATTGCTATCAAAAAAAATACCCAAAAGCTAAATTTTTCGGTCTTAAAGGGATTTTGAACATTAAAAATCCAAAAAGAAAAGAAGAAGAGAGGATTTTTTCTATAATTTCTGATTTCAAGCCCCATTTAGTTTTTGTTGCTTTTGGCTCACCTTATCAAGAGATGTGGATAGATTTTCATAAGGATAAGTTTAAAGGTTGTGTAGTTATGGGTGTTGGAGGAGGATTTGATTTTCTAGGAGGAGTTGTGCCAAGAGCGCCATTTTTTATTCGTCGATTGGGTTTTGAGTGGTTTTTTAGACTTTTGGTTCAACCTTGGCGATGGAAAAGACAGTTAAGGTTGATAAAATTTTCTTGGTTGGTTTTTTTAGAATTTTTTAATAATTATCTTAAACGTAAGTTAAAAAATTAATAAAATAAAAAATAAAATATTCTTATCTTTTTTTATTTTAAATAATAATTTTTTAATTATTACAATAACTATAAGTGAATAATTTTTTTAATTCATATGAATTAATGATATAAGTTTATTTTTTTAAATTTTCATTGAAAAAAGAAATTTTAAAAACAATTCGATATTTCAATTTTTTTCACTACTCACCAAATTTTGAGGAGATTTATACTTTTTTAGAAAAAAAAACGACGAAAAAGAAATTAAAAAAGGCTCTAAAAATTTTAGAATTAAATAAAAAAATAAAAAAAATAAGGGATTTAAATAATATTATTCGTTATACATTTTTTGTTAATAAAAATACTATAGATAAGTATAGTATAAGAGAATGGGAAGTTGATAATTATAACGAAAAATATATTTTTTCCCAAGAAAAACTTAACAACTGGCGATTAAGATTATATTTAAAAATTTTATCTTTCTTTCCTCAAATTAAACTTATTGGTTTATCGGGATCTTTAGCAATGATGAATGCTAATAAAAATGATGATGTGGATTTGTTTATTATTACTGCAGAGCATAGAATGTTTACTGCTAGATTTATAGCGATAATTTTTGCAAAGATTTTTAACATTCATCGCTCTTACAATAAAAATCTTAATTTTCAATCTGGAACTTACAAAAACAAAGTTTGTCTTAATTTATTCTTTGATGAAGGTAATTTATTAGTGCCCGAATTTAAGAGAAATTATTATGTAGCTCATGAAGTGTTACAGATGAGGCCAATTTTTAATAAAGATTGTGTATATGAGAAGTTTTTATACCAAAATAATTGGGTTTTCGAATTGTTTCCAAATGCTAAAAAAATATTGTTAGGTAGTAAATGTAAAATATTGAGATTGAGTATTAAAGAAAAAAGATTACCTAATATCTTTAGCTTATTAATTAGTGCTTTTTTTAATAAAATAGAAAAAAATCTTAAAGCATTTCAACTTAATTTAATTAATCGTCATCGCACTAATGAGATTATTACAAATAATCAGCTTTGGTTTCATCCGGAAGATTTTTATAATAAAATTAAAAAATAAAAAAGATAATGAAAATAGCATGTTTTTTTTGAATTGTGATTAATATTAATATTTGTTGGTTATTTATAAAAAATAGTTTTTTAAATTTTAATTTTTAAAATAAATAAATTTATGCCGCAGTGGCGGAATTGGTAGACGCATACGCTTCAGGAGCGTATGGGACGAAATGTCTCGTAGAGGTTCGAATCCTCTCTGCGGCACATTAATACATGATTTTTTAAATATTCTGTATACATCTTATAAGAATTTATTTGTTAAAAATTACAATGAATAATAAGAAAGTTATATTTAAATAGGTTTAAGATTTTTTTCTTATTATTTCAGATTTTTGTGTGTCTTCAATATTATCATAGAAAGTGTCGGCAATTTTTTTAGGGTTATGAACATTTATAAGATAGTAATTGGTTTTATGAATGGGGCTATATAAAACTATCGTGCCATAGTTGAATAATTTACCCCAAATACTTTGTTCAATTGTTACTGAACTTAAACTTCTTAAAGTATAAATATCTTCTTTGATATTAAATATTCCTTTACGATGAATTATTGAATCTTCTCTTATTTCATAAGTATTATTTGCCCATTCTAAGGTTATTTTCACAATGAAAATAATTTTGATTAACGATAAAATAATAAAATAAGCAATTGTAATGTAGTTAAGAGATATGTTTTCATTAATTGCTAAGTTTGGTAGAACAAAAATAGTTTTAGGTAGTCGAATAAATAAGTACAAAAATAATATTAATATTTCTATACCAATAAGTTTTATAATTAAGAATAAATTACTTTGATGCACAATCATGTTAATAATATTCAATATTTATTATATAAAATTATATAATTTATTATATAAAATTATATAATCAAAAGTTATTGTTAAATTTAGATGTATCTTAAAAAATAACGCATAGTGTAAAATAATAAAATTTAAAAATTAAAATATTAAATTAAATAAGATATAAAAAAGGAGAGATGGCTGAGTGGTCCAAAGCGAGGGTTTGCTAAACCCTTGAGCCTTTTGGCTCACGTGGGTTCGAATCCCACTCTCTCCGCTTTTTATTTTTTTATTAATCAAAATAAAAAACCATATACAAAATAATCTATTTTTATAATCAATTATTTTTTTATAAGTTTAATAATTTTTAAGTAGAAGAAAATAAATTATTAGGCTTTTTATTAATTATTTCCATTCTTTTTAATGCTCTATCTTTTTCCCAAGGAGAAAAATTAGTTTTTTTAATCGCTTTTTCAATCACTTCTAATGTTTTATCATAGGTTTTTCTATCAACCGGGTAGGGGATACCATCTTTTCCACCAAAAGCAAAACTGTATCTTGCTGGATCTTCAAATGATGGTTTGGCGCCAGTAATAAGTTCGGCAATCAACGATAAAGCACGAATTGTTTTTGGACCAACACTTTCTGTCATTAAAACATCTGTTAAATTTTTATTTTCTTTTTGAAGAATGTTTTGAATTGATCTTTCCAATCTTGGAGTAAAGGTTTCTTGAAGAACCGGATGAGAATAAAATTCATTATCGGTTAAACTCAAAAGTGTCAATTGTCTTTCGCCTTTGTTTGTTTTTTGGATTAATTTTCTAACATGCGATTGTAAAGTTTTTTTCTCAGAAACAATTTTAATAATTCCTTCCCTATTGGCTAAACTTTTTTTGGCAGTTAAATTTAAAACTTTGGGCAAGACTACTTGTGATTGAATCCCTTGATGGGGCTCTAAAGTTGGATCAGTAATTTTTTCTGAGTACCAATGGTAGCGTCTTGCTTTTTTTACGGTTGTATTCATTCCTTGTTGGATGACAGCCCAGTGGCCTTTTTTGGTAAATAAAAAAGAATGATGATAGATCTGAAAGTTATCTTGAAGAAGAGCCGAGTCAACTTTGGCAGTAAGCCTTGATAAAAAGGTTAATTTTTCCGCTTGGAAAAATGAGAGATTGGCAAGTTCTGCTTTTTGTAAAATTTGATCGGGTGTTTTTCTTGAGGTTTTACCTTTACCACCGGTGACAAAAATTCCCAACTCTTTTTCCAAACCAAAAAGAGCGGTTTTTAAAGCACCAAGGGTGGTTGTTGTTAGTCCTGAGGCATTCCAGTCAAACGCCAAAACTGTCCCAAACGATTGAAACCAGACAGGATCGGAGAGTCTTTCTAAAAAAACCTCTGGCCCAAAGTACTCAACCATCAAGATGGCAATTGAGCGGGTTAATTTTACCATCCTTTCAAAAAGCCAAGGTGGACAGCGACCATAATCCAAACCAAAAGTAGCAATCCCACGGCGCATAAGAGTATTATATTAAAAATTAAATATTAAAATGCAAAAAAAGTATTATAATTATAAAATTTAAAATTGTCTTAGATGAAAAATAATTATTGTCAAATATATTTAGTTCGCCATGGATTAACTGATTGGAATGTCAGAGGTTTTCTTCAAGGTCAAAGCGATATTCCTTTAAACAAAGAAGGAGAGAGGCAGGCAGTTGAAGCGGCCAAAAAACATTTTAAAAAAATCAAGTTTACAGCAATTTTTTCATCTGATTTATTTCGGGCCAAAAGAACGGCTCAGATCATTGCTTTGGAAAAAAAGATGGCGGTTGAGACTTCAAAACTTATTCGTGAGCGAGATTTTGGGCCTTTTGAGGGAAAACATTGGCAAGAGGTGGAAAAAGAGCTTAGAATGAGTATTAAAGAGTTTAGGATTTTGTCAGATGAAGTTGCTAAAAAACTGGGGATAGAATCAGATAAAAAGATGATGGAGCGATTTTTGCGATTTTTAAGAGAAGTAGCGGTTGCTTATCGAGGAAAAAAAGTTTTAATAGTTACCCATGGAAGCGTGATGCGAGTTTTTTTGACAAAATTAGGCTTTTTATCAAAAGAGGATTCAAAAAATGTTTTTATTAAAAACTTAGCTTACGTGAAATTTTTATCAGATGGGGTAGATTTTTTTGTTGAGGAGGTTTTTGGGATTGAAAAAAAAGAATAAATTTTTTGGTAAAATTTTTAAATGAATTATAAAAATTCACGTCTAATATTAAAAACAATAAAAGAAGCAAAAAGTATTATAATCAACATTCATCCTCATGCTGATTTAGACTCAGTAAGTAGCGCGATAAGTTTTACGAAAGTAATTAAAAAGATTGATGATAAAAAAAATGTTTTAGTGGTTTCTCCAGAGATGATTAAAGAAGATTTCTTTTTTTTAAGTGAAGAGGTTAAAAAAATAAAAGTGATTGATTTTTCTTCTTTTGATTTTTCCCCCTTTGAGTTATTTCTAATTTTAGACGCTTCAAGTTATGATAGAGTTACCGGTTCAAAAAAAGTTTTATTACCCAAAAATATTAGAAAAATTGTTGTTGATCATCATTTAAACAATCAGATTGAGGGTGATTTTAAATTGATTGAGGAGAAAGCTTGCGCTACTTGTGAGATTTTGTTTAAACTTTTTTTGGATTGGAAGATTAAAATTGATAAAAGTTTGTCAACTTTAATTTTGGCAGGAATCGCTGGTGATACCGTTTTTTTTCGATATTTTTCGGACGTTAATAATCAATTAAAAATTGTGGTGCAACTTTTAGATTTGGGCGCTGATTTTAATCTTGTTCGCAGCCATTACTTTTCTTATTCTTTACCGTTTTTACAGTTTTTAGGAGAGTTTTTAAGAAGATTAAAAATTGAAAAAGAAAAAAATAAAAAATTTGTTTGGGCAGCAATGAGTTTTGAAGACTATCAAAAATTTAAACTAGCAGTGGCAGGTCAAAGTTTTGTGGCAGATTTATTTTTGGCGGCAATTAAAGATGTGGATTTTGGGTTTTTGATTTTAGAAAAAGAAAAAAACAAACTATCGTTAAGTTTTCGTTCAAAGCCTAATTTTAATGTAGCAAAGTTAGCTCAAAAATTAGGCGGTGGAGGTCATAAAAATGCTGCTGGAGCAAGAGTTGAGGGGAATTTTTATGATATGATAGAAAAGATTTTAAAGGTGGTGAGAAATAAATAGAAGTTATTTTTTCAAATTATTTTATAGGGACTGATTATTTTTTATTTGTTGTTTTCAACATAAAATTAATCTAAATTTATAAGCTAATTATCTATAAAGGAAAAATAAAAAATTATTAATTAGGTAATTAAAATCTTAAAAAAATCATATTTTAATTTTAGATTATTAAAAAATTTCATTAATTTTTTATGTTTTGTATTAAATCTTATTGATTTTTATTATTAAGTATTTTTGTAATTCTTGGGGTTATAGTTTGTGTTTGAGTGATAGTTGGTGTTTGTTGTGGGTCGATTCCTTTGAAAATTATTTTTATTGCTTTTTGAATTTCTTCCCATTTATTTTCACCAGCTTTAGGAATAAGAATATATTGGCCATCATAAGAGACACTGCTTTTAAGATAGTTTTTAGTAGAAAGAACATAGCTAAAAAGTTGATAATTTTTGGCATTTGAAGCTTCTTTTGATAATTTTGTTAATTCATACAATGGAAAATCCGTTTTTAAGTGATTTCCTAATTGATCAATAATGTTAGGTATTTTAGTGATTATATTAAGAGATAAAATTTTATCCTTAACTGCTTCAATTATAAGATGTTGCCGTCTAGCTCTTGAAAAATCAGAGCCATCTTCTAAGGAGTGACGAGAGCGAACAAATTTTAATGCTTTTTCTCCATCCATATGATTTCTGCCTTTTTTAAAAACCACTGTTTCATATCGGCAGGGAAAAGCTAAATGGGGTGATTCAGTGGCATTTTTTAAAAATTCATCAAGTTTTGGATTTTCTTTTAAAAGTCTTTCTTTATCTTCGGGATTGTAACCTGGTTTTAAAAATGGTTCAACTTCTTTAAATATTTTTTCAATTTCTTCATTGCAAAGTGAGTTTTTTTTACTATCAATAGGATAAGCTGGATCAATAAATGATTTTTCAACCATCACGTCAACTCCACCTAAAATATCGATAATTTTTTTAAATCCTTCAAAATCAATTGCCACATAATAATCAATTGGAATATCAAGAATTTTACCGATAATAAGCTTAGTAAAATGAGCATCATCTTTTGCACCTAATAGTTTACTGTTAATTTCCGGATAGTTTTCTGGAAATATTTCCATTTGATACACAGCATTGATTTTTGAAAAAAAAATTGAATTTTCTTTTGTTGGAATTGGCACCCAAAGATCGCGAGGGATGGAGACAATAACGGCTTTTTTATGCTTAGTATCTAAATGAAAAATGATTATTGTATCAGTAAGATAAGTTCCTTCATGTTTAACACCACCATAGCCAAATATTAAGAAGTTAAATTGTGTTTTATTTTCTTGAACTTTATTATTTTTTGGAGTATATATTTTTTTATAAAATCGATTGATTTTTAAGCCAACAAAAAATAAGTAGCCTAAAATAAATCCTCCAATTATTAAGAAAAAATTTCTCATAGCAATGATTATAAAATGATTATAAATTAAAAATTAAAAATTTTAAATTTTTCCTTTTTTCAAAAGATTTTCAATTATTGTGTTGTTTATTTTATGATATCGTCCACGATGAGGCAGAAGAGATCCTGAAAAAGTTTTTGGAATATGGAGAAGTTCATGAACTAAAGTTTTTATTTTATTACGTTCGGATAATTTATCAAAGATTTTTGCATTAACTTCAATTATATAACACGGTTTGATACCACAAACTTCATTAAATAATCGACTAATTCCCCAAATTCTGGCGATTGCTTTTGTTTTTGCATCAAACGAACGGATACAATAAATTCTTTTTTTATTAATATGTTTCATTTTTAATTGATTTATTAATTGATTGACTTTTTTTTTAACATCTGTTGCAATTTTGTATTGCATAAAAATTATTATATAATAATTACGTAATTACGATATATTAAATAAATTAAAAAATTAAATTATGATTTTTTTAATTTAAGTTTAATTTAAGTAAAGAATTTTTAAATGAAAGTTGATTTTTAATTTTTTTGATTTTTATAATTAATTTAATGATCAATTTAAATCTAAAAATTACTTCTCAAAAAAAAGATGATCTTTTGGTTGAGATAGTTGAACGAAAAGGTTTGGGACATCCGGATACAATTTGTGATTTGATAGTTGATCATTTATCAATTCGTCTTTCCCAAATTTATAAAAAAGAATTTGGAATAATTCCTCATTTTAATATTGACAAAGCTCTTCTTGCTGCTGGTCAAGCAGAAAATCGTTTTGGTGGAGGAGTGATTATAAAACCGATGTTGTTTATTATTGGTGATAGAGCGACTGAGAAATTAGGTATAAAAAAAATTAATTTAAAAGAAATTATTGAAAAAGAAATTTATGAGTTTTTAAAACAAAAATATCGATTTTTAAATAGAAGCAACTTTATTATTCAAAATGAGATTAAACATGCCTCTTCTTCTTTAGCTGATATTTTTGCTCGAGGAGGAAAGATTTTGCTAGCCAATGATACTTCGGCTTTAGTAGGCTATGCTCCAATGACGAGACTTGAATCAATTGTTTTTCATTTGGAAAGATTTATTAATAGTCGTTTATTTAAAAAAGAATTTCCAGAAACGGGAGAAGACGTTAAGATTATGGGTTATCGAGAAGGAAAAAATATTCATTTAGTTTTGGCAATTGCTTTTGTTGATCGATTTGTTAAAAATGAAAATGATTATTTCAATAAAAAAAAGCGGATTTTTTTTGGTATTGAAAATTTTTTAAAAAAAAATTTTCCTGAGAATATAAGTTTTGAAATAAATACTTTAGATAAAAAGGGTAGAGGCACAGCTGGTTGTTACTTGACAGTAACAGGAACATCGGCTGATTCCGGTGATTCAGGTGAGGTTGGTCGGGGTAATCGCTTTAATGGAATTATTCCTTTAAACAGAGTAGCCGGAAGTGAAGCTCCTGCTGGTAAAAACTGTGTTTCTCATGTAGGAAAGATTTATAATATTTTATCCTTTAAAATTGCCAATGAGATATATGAAAAAACCGGAAAAAAGAATACGGTGTGGTTAGTTTCGAAAATTGGTCAACCAGTTGATCAACCTGCTTTAATTTCAGTTTCAGTTGAGGATTTAGACCAAGATGTTGAAGAGAAAGTTAATGAAATTGTTAAAGAAAATTTTGTTAAAATTCAGTATTTTATTGACGATTTAATACGAGGTAAGTATATCATGCTTTAATAATTAATAAATTATTTTATATTTTTTTTATTAAATAGGATTTCAATTAATTTAATTGGTTATAAAATCTCTTTTAGTTATAAAATTTCTTATTTTAAGAATATTTTTTATTTGTTATTTTCTTATTAAAACTTATTAAATATAAAATTATTAAGTTTATTTCTTTTTATTTTTTAAAAAGTAATAAAAAAAAATTAAGGGAATTATGATTGGTAGATAAACAAAAACCAAAATTAAGAAAGTAGCAATTTTTCTAAAGGTTAAAATCAAAGAGCGAACTACTTGTTTAAAGACGACTTCTAGGCGCCAACTTTCAGTTGGAGTATATGGTAGTGAAAATTCATCTGTTGATAGATAGATTGTAATTTTAGTTAATTCAGCGCTTTTTTCCAGATGTTTGTTCTGACTGACTAATGTATCTGAGACAACTTTTACTGATAGTTTTTTAAAATAGTTTAAAGCCTCATCAAGTTTTTTTTGCTGGAATACGGACAATAATCGTTGCTGAAGCAGCTTCTTGAGGGTTGTCAAAATAACTTTGGACCATAAAGCCACCTAATTTTTGGGTTTTTTATAAAATTTTTTTTTGAGCTTCGTTTACATTTTTTGTGACTAAAGAAATATAAGACTCTTTTGTTGTTAAACGATTTTGGGTTTCATTTGATGTTAGAGGAGAAGAAAGTTGCATTTCTAATTCATTAGTATTTAATTTTTTTTGTTTTGGTAGGAATTTTCTTCTTTAGAATTAAAGGAAAAAGAAAAAGGAAGAATTGGAGATTTATTTTTAAAAATCAAAAAAATAACTAATAAAGTTAAAAAAATAGTTATTTTATTTTTTTTAATCCAATCTAAAATCCTATTCCACATAAATTTTAGATAGAAGAATAAAAAATATCGGTTTTAATTTATAGATTAATCATTAAAATTAGGAATATTAGGAATATTATTATTATTATTAGATTGTGAATAGGGTGAATCAGATGAAGGTTGATTGGGTTGGTTAATGTTTGCTTTTTGTTCTAGATTGGAAATAATTGATGCTAATGGATCATTTGGTTGAGAGTAGATGTTTTGATTATTTGTTTCATTTGTTGATTGATTTTGAAATGATGAGGGATTTGTTGTTGTTGTTGTTGTTGAATTATAATTAGATAAATTATTTGATGTTAGTGGTTGATTAATTGTTGGTTGATTTTGAGTTGAAATATTATTATTTTGAGGAGATGATAAAGTATTTAATTCATTTAAATTTTGATTTTGATTTAATTCTTGATTTTGTTCTTCTTTTTTAAAACCTAAAACTTCATCAAACTCTTCTTGAGTAAATCCTTTCAAAACTATAATCTGTCCATCATCTTTTTCAATTTTCGTGACTGGTGTTCCGGCAAAGTTGTTAGAAACAGTAAGCATTTCAGTTAACCATTCTCGATTTTGTTCTAAATTTTTTTCTTCATAAGTTAAATTATGAGCAGTTAGATAATCTTTTTCTGCTTTAGAAAACTGACACTCAGATATGGTATAAATAGTAATTTTCATAGTTATAAATTCACTATAAATAAAAATTTTTTATTTGTCAACTCCTTTTTTTGTTTTTTTAAAAGCACCCATCTCTTTTAACTTCCACATAAATAAAGCTCCTTTTTTTCTGGCGTTTGAATCAATAACAAATCTTAAAGCTTCCTCTAAAACCGGGCGGGAGATAGTTTTTGCTAGTTTTATATATAAACTTTTTTTTCTTGGCTCATCTAATTTTTTGGCCAAATATATTCCAAAAGCTTGAAAATCACGGGAAATATATTTGTCTTTTAATGGATCAAATTTTTTTAGGATGTTTTTTATTGATTGCATAAATTAAATTTTATTAGTGATGAATGTTTTTTATTTGATAAATTTTTTTAATTAAGTTAATTTTATCACACATATTAACGCAAAAGGAAAAGTTAATTAACGGTAATATGTTGTTTGCGAATTTAAAATATACAACCTTGGATAATATGGGTAATTTGAGTAAAAAGTAAGGATTTTTTGCGTATTTTACTTTTAATATTAGGGTATTTTTGCGTTGATTTAGGATTTTATATCATAATATACTTTCTCATATTCATCAACCATCTTCTCAACCGTAAAATTTTTCTCCACATGCTCTCGACAAGCTCTTCTCATTTCTCTATATTGGCTTTCTGGCATTGAATAAATTCTCTCTACTGCTTCACAAAGCCCCTCAATTCCGGTTTTTTTGATGATCCATTTACCTCGTATATCATTATCTGAGGAATTAACGATAAATCCAGTTTCTCCATCTTTTATTACTTCAGGAACAGAGCCACGAGCAAAAGTAATTACTGGTGTTCCACAGGCCATCGCCTCAGTAAACATTAAACCAAATGGTTCTTCCCACATTATTGGAACAAACAAAGCTTTTGCATTTTGGTAATAATCAATTTTCTTATCAAGACCAACTTCGCCATGAAATTCGATTGTTGGATTTTTGTCTATCTTTTCTTTTAAAGAATTAAAATAACTAAGATCATTTCTGTCAACTTTTGCCGCCACAACAAATTTTCTTTTTAATTTTTCAATTACCTCAATTGCTTCTTTAATTCCTTTTTCAGGAGAAAATCGGGCAAAAAACAAAAGATGATCTTGTTTTTCATATCCTTTAA
>Ga0197142_1001512_pt1 | contig 21225 bp, 14 predicted proteins | sample GBS60_MetaG_FD_148614 | JGI IMG/M metagenome (GOLD analysis project Ga0197142, IMG submission 148614) | Sediment microbial communities from Great Boiling Springs, Gerlach, Nevada, United States - GBS 60_MetaG | ecosystem: Environmental > Aquatic > Thermal springs > Hot (42-90C) > Sediment... | reverse complement strand
AGAAGTTGGGCTTTTTGTATTTTAAATCTATGATAATCAAAAATAACCCAATCATCAGGAAAATTAGAATTGTATTAATTCATTTTATAAGAAAACCAATCTTTATTTTTCTTGTAAAGTCTGGTTTAATTAAGCATACAAGACGCTTCAATCCATTTTACTTTTTGAAGAAAAATGAATTTCATTCTGACGAATTTCTTCACTCTCTCCTCAAAATTGAACCAAAAGAAAAAATCATAAATGAAGCCAATCTGATTCTGGAAAATAAATTCCAGACCTTAGGGTCAGACTTAGTTCATCTCGGAGAAAAAATCAACTGGCATCTGGATTTTAAATCTGGAAGAATTTGGTCAAAGGATTTCTATACTAAAATTGATTCAAAAAATTCGGTCAATGGCAGCGATATAAAGGTTCCATGGGAATTGAGCCGTTTTCATCAGGCTCAGTGGTTGGCAAAAGCTTATTTAATTACGAAAGATGAAAAATACGCTGAAAAGTTTTCTGGCCTTATAAATGATTGGATTGATGAAAATCCGTTTTGCTATGGTGTCAATTGGAACTGTGCAATGGAAGTTGCAATTCGCGCAGTTAATTGGATATTTGCTCTACACATCTTCAAAGTATCAAAACATTTTACGAAAGATATTGAAATCAAAATCTATGATTCACTCTTTAAGCACGGTATTTTTATTCGGAACAATCTTGAATATGGAAGAAGGAATGGTAATCATTTTCTAAGTGATTTAATGGGTTTGATCTGGTTGGGCGCATTTTTTTACAACCATTCGTTTGGCAAAAGATGGTTTAAGTTCGCTAAAAAGGAACTAGAAAAAGAAATTCAAATTCAAGTTTATGACGATGGAGTTGATTACGAAAAATCCACTTTTTATCAACGACTTGTAACTGAGATTTTCCTTCTCTCTTTCCTAATTGCTGAGAGAATTAATAAACCATTCTCTGAAAAATTTAAAAACAAACTTCACAAGATGTTAAAATTTATTTCAGAGTACATTTTAGATGACGAAATTCCAAATATTGGTGATTGTGATGATGGAAGAATTCTAAAGTTTAGCTTTTTCGAAAAAGTTAGTGAAATGAGAAACTTAATCGCTGTAGGTTCAGTATTGTTTAATGATAATTATCTAAAATCAAAAGCTTCAAAATCATTTTGTGATGTTTTGCTTTTAACTGGTTTAGATGGATTTAATAATTTTCTTGAATCATCAGAAAAAGAACTTAAGATTGAATCTCTTGCGTTTCCTTATGGTGGATTTTACATCTTAAGAGATAATAACTTTTTTTTATTCTTTGATGCTGGTGATATTGGAATGAATGGCTGGGGCGGGCACGGACATAATGATACTTTAAATTTCGAACTCGCTTATAAAAACAAAAGATTTATTGTTGACTCAGGGACCTATGTCTATACTCCCGACCCCGAAATGAGACAAAAACTTCGTTCAACTTCGGCACACAACACCATAATGGTTGATGGTTATGAAATTGCTGAATTTCTAAATCTATTTAGAATTAAAGAAGATTTAACCAATCCAAAAATTGTTTCAATTCAATTAAATGATAATGAAAAAGATTTTATTCAGGCTGAACATTACGCTTACACTCGATTGAAAAATCCTCTTGTCGTAAATCGTAAAATTGAAATGCACAGGTCAGAGGGACAGATAATTATTATAGACACTTTTACTGGCAATGGACCGAATAAAATAGAAATCTTTTTCCATTTTCACCCTCAAGTGAAAGTAAATAAAATTGCAACTTCAGTCTACGAATTAAGCAGAGATGGTTTAAGATTAAAAATCGAATTCTCACAGTTAGTTCATTACAGAGAATCCCTCGAAAAAAGTTTTTATTCAGAAAGTTATGGAAAATTAAAAGAGAACCAAAGACTTCGAATTATTATTAATAAAAATAGTATGCTCCACAATTCATTTATTACACTTATTAAATCTGTGGGATAAAATGAGAATAGCAGTTATTGGTCATCCTTGCATTGATTTAATTCATCGAAATGAAAAAGTTACCCAATCTTACGGCGGTATTATCTACAGTTTAATTGGCCTTTTAATTGTCTCAAGTGATCAAGATGAAATTTATCCAATTTTTCAAATTAACAAAGAACATTTTGATAAATACTTTGAAATTCTTCGAAATTATTTTCAAATCAAATTCGATTTAATTGAATATTCAAACTCTCCAATGAATATTGTTCACTTATTTTTTGAAGGCGAACAATTAAACTTTGAATGTTATCAATCTACTGCTCCAAAAATTGGTATCACAAAACTTATGGACAAAATTCCACCTGATACAAATTTTCTAATAAACATGATAAGTGGATTTGAGATTGAGCTTGAAGATTTAAGATTTATAAGAGAAAATTTCAATGGAAAAATCTATTTTGATTTTCATACTTTAACTCGTGGTATAAATGATGAAGGAAAGAGAATTTATCGTCCTCTTAAAGATTGGAGAGAATGGGTTTCTCTTTGCGATGTTATTCAATTAAATGAAACTGAGAGAGAAAAACTTACAGAAGAAAAATTCTCAGAATTTGAATTTGCCGAAGAAGCAATTAAGGCTGGGACAAAAATCATTAACATTACCAAAGGGTCTAAAGGTGCAACTTCTTTTTTCAAAGTGAATAATAAAATTCAATCATTAAGTATAGAACCAGAGATTAATCTAACTTTCAAAAGTAATGTTGGTTGTGGTGATATTTTTGGTGCAGTTTTCTCATATAATTATTTTCGCAACGAGAAAATTGAAAATTGCTTGAAAGAGGCAGTTCGAATTTCTTCTCATAGAGTTGAAGTAGAAAATATAGAAGATATAATTGATCATTTTCATTCAAAATAAATTTGTGAATTACAATGGGTTTAATAAAGAAACGAATTTTAATTGTTGGTTGCAATGGCTTGCTTGGTCAAGCACTGGTAAATCATTACTCAAAAAGAAATGATGTTGAGTTACACCTTGCATCAATCGAAGATAATTTTATTGGTGATAATCAATTTACATACTCCAAAGTTGACATTTCAAAACGCAACGAAGTAAAAAAATTATTTTTAGATTTTTTCCCTGATGTAGTAATCAACGCTGCAGCATATACCGATGTTGATGGATGCGAAATAAACAGAGAGCTTGCGTGGAACATTAATGTGAATGGAGTCAAATATCTCGTTGAAGGCTGTAGAATTGTTGATGCTCAACTTGTTCATCTTTCTACTGATTTTATATTTGATGGATTAAATGGACCTTATCATGAAGATGACAGACCAAATCCAATTTCTTATTATGGTCGAACCAAGCTGGCAAGTGAAAATGAAATTAAAATTGGTGCAATAAATTATCTGATCATCCGAACAAATGTTTTGTATGGTGTGCAAAAAGGTGTGAAGAAAGATTTTGTCGAATGGGTTGTTGAAAATCTCTCACAGGGTAAACAAATTAATGTCGTAAATGACCAGTGGAACAATCCAACTTATGTTGATGATCTTGTCAATGGCATTACACTGGCAATTGATAAAAGAAAAAATGGTGTTTATAATATCGGTGGACTTGAATATTTGAGTCGATACGATTTTGCAATCAAAATAGCTGAAATCTTTAATCTTGATAAAAATCTAATAAATCAAACAACAACTGATAAACTTAATCAAAAAGCTAAAAGACCTTTACGTGGTGGATTAATTATTTTAAAAGCACAAGCAGAATTAGGTTACAAACCTCACAAAATTGAAGAAAATTTATTGGACATTAAAAATAAATTGAGCAAGTAATCTTGTTGCAAGATATTTTTCTTCGGTTCAATGGATTTATTTTTGATTTAGATGGAACAATTTATCGAGAATCAAAGATTATTGATGGGGCTTTACAGGTTTTTCAAGTATTGAAAGAATTGAATAAAAAATTCGTTTTCGTCTCCAATCGAACTACATCAACAAAATCTGACTACAAAGAAAAACTAAACTCCTTGGGAATAGAATGCGACGAAAATCAAATAATTACTTCATCAGAAGTAACAAAAAATTACCTTCTTAATAACCACAAAAACGAAAAAGTATTTGTAATTGGTGAAGATAATTTTGTTAATTACCTGAAAATTTCAGGAGTTAAAATTGCTAATCATAAAATCGACATTGTACTTGTAACATTAGACAGAACTTTAACATTTGAAAAAATTTATACAGCTCAAAAAGCCTTGCAGAGTGGAGCTAAATTTTTTGCAGCAAATATAGACTTTACCTGCCCTGTTGAAAACGATGAAATTTTAGATGCTGGATTTACAATTACTGCTCTCGAAAATTTAACTGGAAGAAAACTTGAATTAAATTTTGGCAAACCATCAAAATTCATAATTCAAGAAATTTTAACAAGAATTTCTTTACCTGTAAATGAATGTGTTTTAATTGGTGACAGACTTGAAACGGATATATTAATGGCAAACCAAAACGGAATTTCATCGGTTCTGGTTTTAAGCGGAGTAACTAAAAAAGAAGAACTACATTTCAGTCAAATTAAACCGAATTTTGTTTTAAACTCAGTCGCAGATTTGATCAAATAGTTTTAATTCATCAAGTCAAGATTTTCCCTTTCAAACAGAATCAAGCAGCATAAAATCTTTTTTGTCTTTATTCATTTTATCAGAATTAGATTTCTTAATAAAGTTTTTATTATCATACTTACAAATATTTTTTAATGGACATTTGAAACATTCAGGTTTTTGACTTAAACAAATCGTTCTTCCTAATTTTATAAGGTTTGTATGAAATTCATGAGCTATTCCATCAGGTAAATGCATATGAAGTTCAAGAAAAGTCTTATCTCTATCTTTGGTTTTTACAATACCAATGCGATTCAAAATTCTATGGACATGAGTATCAACTGGACAAATATTTCTTTTCAGGCCAAACAACAAAACACATGCGGCCGTTTTCAATCCAATTCCATTGAAAGAAACAAGATACTCAATTGCATCTTTGTCATCGTAGTTCTTAAGAAAATTTAAATCTATCGATTTATTACTGGCTTTTAATTTTTTAAGAAAATTTTTTATAGCTTTTGCTTTTTGTTTACCTAATCCAGCAAGTCGAATTTCTCGCTCTATTGATCTTAAGTCTGCTGAAACTAATCTTTCATAATTTGGAAATTTTTTCTTCAAATTAATATAGGCTTGATGAGAATTTAAATCGTTTGTGTTCTGCGATAAAATTGTTGCAATTAAAATGTCGAGTGGATCAGATTTGAAATTCCGAGGAGGCTTACCAAATGTTTTCAGCAAGATGTTGTTAACTTTTAAAATAAAGTTGGCGGTCGAATTCAATTTATTATTTTTTGAATTGACCGCCATTGCAGTTATTAAAACTTTACAACTAAATCCATGAACTGAACATTTTTCAATCTGCCGTAATCAGCAAATCCATAATTAAGTGAAATTAGAATGTCATTAACAATAGGATAATTCAACCCAAATCCAAAAGTGTAGCTTTGTTCACTATCCCTTAGAAACAGTGATTTATAGCCTGTTCTCGCGTAAAAAGTGTTGTTGAAATTAAATTCAAGTCCAAGATTCAAATACTCAGTATTATCATTTGGATGAACGGCATCAACTGAGGTTGTGAGAGTTAATAATTGAGATTTTATTACTTCCATTGCAAGCCCAACTCTAAAAGAAAGTGGAATATCATAATAGGCCAATCGATATTCAGCTGGAATATTATTTGGACCTGAATTGGGGTCGTTATTAGGATCAATATTGAAATATGTATTTCGCCCTTCAAGTTTCATCTTCGTTCCAAAATTTGAAATACTCGCACCAATTCGTAATCCATTAAATGGAGTAGTATACATAGTACCAGCATCAAGTGCCATTGAGCTTGCTGTCATATCCCAAACACGATCACGAATATATTTGAAATTAAATCCGATGGAAAAATTATCCGTTAGATTTCGTGCATATGTTAGACCAAGGGCAAGTGAGCTCGCATCCCAGTATCTACCATCCCCTTCAGGATTATCAAATGTTCGAACTTTTTCTTCTGGTACAGAAAAAGATGTGAGATTCAATGCGATGCTTCCAATATCACCAAGATTTATTGCAAGTGCTGCAAAATCATATGACATATCAGCCAGCCAATTTGCATGATTAAATGCAGCAGCACCAGTTCCAGCTATTCGAGAGACACCAGCCGGATTGTAATAAATTGAATAGATATCATTTTCCATTGCAGCAAATGCGCCAGCCATACCTATGGCACGTGCACCCGCATTGATTTTGAGAAATGTTGCTGCTGTTGTTCCAACTTTTGCGGTACTTCGTTCAAGCTGTGCAAAAATTGAATTAACAAGAAAAACCAAAATTGCAAAAGTGAAAATAATTTTTGTTTTCATTTTCAAACTCCATTGATTTATTTAATTACAGCAAATCGGCCAATCTTTTCACCAATTCCTGGTGCATCCACATGATAGATATAAACACCATAAGCAATTCTCTGTCCTTCATAGCTAAGTAAATCCCAGTTCACAATACTTCCATCATCATTCTTGTACAGAGTTTGAACTAATTCACCAGCAATGGTATAAATTCTAATCGTACATTCTTTCGGCAAATTTCTAAATTGAAGAACTTTTTCACCTCTCCTGTTTGGTTGTCGAGCTGGTTGTTCTGCATCTGAAAATGCAACATATGGATTCGGAACTACATAAATATTTTCGAGCTGACTTTTCGCAAATTCTTTATCATACTTTTCACCTATTGTGTTGAATTTATATTGCTCACCTGTTTTAAATGGCTTGGTAGTTCTCAACATATATACATCACCTTGAGGTGGAATAAATTCACCATTTGGTCGTGAGAAAGTTATTTGATAAGAAGTTCTTGATCTTTCTCTTACTCTTGGGAAGAAAATAATATCTTCACCTGGATCCCATTTACCATTTCCACGTGTGGCTGGAACTCCTTCAAAAATTATATAATCTGCTTTTCTTCCAAACATTGTATCAGCTGTTGTAATTGTAATTCTAAATGGACATACAATTAATTGGTTGGATTGATTTCTAACCGTATCCCCAGGATTTGCATATTTACCATTATCCAGAGTATCCAAACTTGTAAATTCAATTTTAAAGTCTAAGTCAGTTGGTAAATGTGGATTAGCTGGAGAAACTGTTCTTGGAACCCACAAAATTGTATCTTTTAAGTTTGTCTTTTTACCCGGTAACCAACCGGAGTTTTTGTAATCAATCCCGAGTGTATCGTTGTAAAGAAATACTCTCATTCCATCAAAAGCAGGATTTGCATCTTCACCATTAATGTAACTGCTCTGATAAACTGGATAATATTTATAAGTCACATAGTAAACATTACCGGCCGGTAAATCATTTGGATTTGCGCCTTTAATTTTTCCTGTTGTTGGACTGATAACATATTTGGACGGAGGAACAACATTACCAGCTTCATCTTTTACAATAACGCTTGCAGGAATAATGTTTTCATTTGAAAGATTTACGAGAACTGTATCTTTGGAAATAATTTTATCTGTTACACCAGTTTCATTAATCAAATTAAACTTATCATTTGCTGTAAATTCTATTGAATACTCATTTTTATCTTTCACTGCTTTGCTATCGTATGTCTTAACATAAATCCTACCAGTTGCTATACCACTTAAATGTTCAACGGTCAAGTTATTGTTTAAATCAGTTAATGTTCCTTTCGACCTTGGTTGAGGAGTAACCATTACGGTGTTAACATCAAATTTTAATTCTCCTGTGATTGGATCCTGAGAAATAACCATTGGCGATTCTGATGGTGGCAGCTCTTTACCCTGAGCTAATGAACCGCCATCATAGGATACAACAGCATAATAATAAGTAATTCCATTCTTTACAGTCGAATCTACATATTCATGAACAAGACCTGTATTATTACCTATCCAGTATTTTACGCCTCTTCCAAGATATTCAACAGGATGAAATCCTTTAAGAGAATCAATCAAGTCAAATTGAGCATATTTACCAGTGTTTGGATCAAATAAAGGAACACCAATGAAAGGCACACCATTACCATCAGTAATCTTAAATACATCAGTGAATTTAGGATCCTGACTTCTATAAATTTTGTAACCCTGAAAATCTTTTAAACCAGTGAGCGGATCAACTGAATGCTCAGCTCGTGTATCCCAGTAAAGAGTAACTCTTCCATCTCCAGGAACTGCAGTAACAATTGGTTTTGCTGGAGGTTGCGCAAAACGATAATCTGCTTCAAGAATTCGTGTTGAAATTTCTGCATTTAATACAAGATCATTTAAATTTTCACCAAACAAAATACACATCGAAAATCTTTGTGTCTCACCTGGTTCAAGTTTGAATGGACCAGTTCCAAAATTAAAAACATTATCACCCGGTTGATTTAAAAGTTCTTGATTTGGATCAATGGTCTCGCTCGAGAGCCATTCCCACATCAATTCATCATTCATTGGTACATTCGGAAGGGAGTTTGTATAAACTGCAGCATGGAAACTGGTTAATCCAAGTTGATCTGATTCTGAAATATCTCTTAAGCCAAAATTTGGTTCAGAGCCAGCCCATTTGTAACCTGGCAATCTTATTTCTGAAATAGGTTCACCAACATCATATTTACCATTTTCATTAACATCAATATACCAGGCTTGCGTAGGTTTTCCATCACCTTCACCATAGTCGGGACCTGGATAGTTTGGAGAATCTGGACCAATTCCATCAATTCCAACATCATGAATGGCCGGGTCCCAATCACCATCTTCATCACCAGACCATCGTGGTTTTGGTGCCCCGTAAACTTCTGTGTACTTGGTTACATCTGAAATTCCATAAGTTAATGGATACTGAACTCCATCAATAAAAAATCCTGCATCGTTAAAAGGACTTTCATCTGTAATTCCATCATCATCATTATCGAATGCATCAGTGTGTTTACTTGGGCTTTCAAGGAATTTCCAACCAAAATATCCACACCATTTTCCACCATCACCTTTCATATCGTCATCCCATGCATAAACCATACTTCTTGCTCTCTGTGGATATGGATCAGCGAGTGGACCTAATGGTGGAATAAAGAAAGCTCGATCATCTGAATAATTATTTGGTCCTCCAACATGCGGATCACCATGCATTCCAAAATAAACTCTTGGTAAAGTTTTAGGACTTGCATTTGTTGTTTGATAAACTAAGAACACAATATCTTCTGCAAGAGGATTGTTGAATTGTAAAACTCGAACTTCCATATCCAATCCCAAACCACGCTTAGAAGAATCATCTGGGAATGGATAATATGGAAATTCTGCATTTGTATAATCATCAATGACAAAATAAACTTCTTCATCTGGTGCAGTTGCCATATCACCAAGAAATGCGGGCCATAAATATTTACCAGCACCAGCATTATACCAGTTTTCTGGCCAGCTATCGGGTTTTCCATCCCCATTTAAGTCAGGCGCATTCAATCTTGCTATTTCGTTTTGATTTGGATCTACATAACCGTCCTTTGGTAACCACCCCCATTTTATTGTACCAGATGGGTCATAATCTCCTTGAAAGGTTCTGATAAACGAATCATCAACTATATGTAAAGTGTCGCCTCGTTCAGTCACCACTTCTGCCGCTGCCAGTGGACCAAATTCAAATCCATATCCTAATCCATTCCAAACAAGATCAGCAATATTTCCAAGATAATTTGGCGCACAGATTGAACCATAATTAAATAAAACTGTTTTAACTTTATTACCTTGAATGATACTTTCTTTTATCAAATTTGGATTTCCAAGGGACTTAGCAAGTCTTTCTCCTGGTTTTCCAAAAATTTGAAGAGCCTGCTTTTCAGTTAGTTCTTTAAGAATATAATTTCCATACTGATCTTTCTTTTGTGCAGAAAGATTTGCGAATAGAATTAGAACAAGTACAAATGAAATTAAAATGTTTCTTTTCATCATTTTTCTCCTTAAGAGATTCAGTTAAAAATTAATTGAAAACCTAGTCGGATTTCTCTCGGACGATTTACTCTCTCAGGTCTGAGAGAATAATACTTTTGAATTTCATACAACGGAATTAAACCAGGATCACCTCTGTTAATCCTTCTTAACATATCCGAAAAAACAATGTTAATATCTTTTTCTTCAATTGCACTTAAAGCTCTACCTGTGGATGCATAAACAAATAATTCATTCTGAGTATCGAATAGATTTTCAATTTGTGTGAATAGAGACAATTTCAAATTACCAATCATAAAGAACTTTTCGAATTTAAAATCCACATTCCATTGAATTGGTTGACGAGCTGAATTTTGCTCAAATGTAATGTCTACAATATTTGATGGGAAGATAGGGGTATAAGGTGTACCAGTCTGGAAATAACCAATAAATGAAGCAATCCAATTATTTGGTTGAGTAAATGTTAAAGTTGCATTAATAACATGTGAACGGTCAAAACTAAATGGAACCAGATAAGTCTCGCTTTGTTTTCCGCTCTTTTCACTGAAGAATATTTCATCAGCAGGATAGGTTCTATTTCCTTCAGCAAGTGAGAATGTATAATCTAATGAAGCTGAGAAGAAATCCTGTGGTGATCTTCTCTTAAGTAAAGAAACAGTTATTCCTTTACTACTCGAATATGCCAGATTTGTAAGCAAATAAAATGCACGTCCTTCGTTTGTATAAATTTGTTGTGTGTAAATGTAATTGCTTACATCTTTATAAAAGCCAGTAACTTCTAATTTCAAATCATCAAGTAACAATTGCTGCAAACCGAGTTCGTACTGAACACTTTTTTGTGGTTCAACATTTGGATTACCAAAAGTTGGATTTTCACCAAAGTTAGCAACATAGAAAAATGGATTAGCATACAGACTTGATAAAGAAGGCACCTGATAAAAATGTCCATAAGAGAATCTAATTACACCACGGTCGGTTATTGGATACGATACACTTATTCTTGGACTTAACCGATGTTTGGGTTTTGCATCAGTTGCACTTCTTGTGATACTTCCAGCTTTCAAATCGCTTAAATCTTTACTTACATTTGGATTGTACTGAGCTGCTGGATTGAAGAACTCATATCTTAATCCAACATTCAAAATCATTGATGATGCAAGCTCAATTTTGTCTTGTATGTAAGCTGCAGCCTGAACAGGTAATCTTTCATAGCTTGTGTAAAGTGAAGTATCGCTCGGAATTCTTCTTACGAGTTGAACTGAATCATAGAGTAATGTTGCAGGCGTTAGTGTTGTAAATAATCCTTGATTATTGATGTAACCAACCTGAACGGTATAGCTTTCAACATTTAGTCTATGTCGACGAATTTCAAATCCCATCTTGACTTCATGAACATCAAATAACTGAGCAACTAAATCTCCTTTAATTCCCAGCGTTTGTGTTCTTCTAAAAAATCTTGAGTTATCAGTTCCACCAGCCAAGAAAGCTGTGTTGCCAAGTGTTCTTGCATAAAGAGATGGTAAATATCTTTCATCTAAAGGATCTTCATAGAGATATGACTTGTAATAATTTGTAGCGTGAGACAATTTTAAGGTATAAAAGATATTGTTCGAAACCGTGTGTGTCCAATCAATAGCATGAATGTAACCATTTGAATAATTTGTTGGTCTGCCATCAGGATTGTATTTGTAAGATCTTTGAAAATCTTGAGAAGTTCCTCTTTCATAAACATATTCATATTTGAATTTAATCGTGGGAATTGGTTTGATAATTAAATTACCCTGGAAATTAAATGACCTTGACCAGTTCATCGGAACCCAGGCACCATCACCTGTTGGTAATCCCGAACTATCTGTTTTACTATATGGATTAAAGAAATAACTTTGAGTTGATGTTCCATACCTTGGATCGCCTGATCTAAAATTATTTCTTTCTAAATAAGAATCGGTTGGATTGTATAATCTTTTGCCATAAAGAGATCCTTTGAAATCTTCATATACCGATGAAAGAAAGAAATTAATATATCGAGAGAAAAATGGTAAAGGACCACCAAAAGTTAATTCAGTTCTAGCCCTATTAAGTGGATCAACTTTGTCAAGATTTTCAAATAAATCTGTTCTTCTTGTTACATAATCACCACTATAAGCTTTAATACTTCCAGTATATTTTGATGAACCTTCTTTAGTCACATAATTAACAACACCACTCAATGCATTTCCATATTCCGCATTAAATGTTCCACTTGAAACAGAAACCTCTTGAACAGCATTAGTTGCAAGCCCAACCGACCTTCTATTTCCGTAGGGATCATTCAAAGTAATTCCATTTAGAGTATAAGCGATTTCATTTCCATAACCACCACGAATATGAATATCACCATCATTACCGACTACAACTCCGGCTTGAAGTTTTATTACATCAGCAATTTGATCAACTGGTAACTCGTCAATTTTGTCACTGGTGATTGAAGCAACTGGATTAGTCAAATCTTGTCTGATTAAAGGATTCCTCTCTCCCTGAACAACTACAGGAGGCAAATCAATAGAACCTTGAGTAAGAGCAAATTCTAATCTTGTTGTAAAATCAACATTTACTCTTACATCAGTAATTGTTTTCTTTTGATATCCAACTACCGATGCAGTCACACTATAAACTCCTGGAGGCACATTAAGAATCACAAATTCTCCATTGAGATTTGTAGCTGCACCAAGTTGTGTTCCTTCGACGATGACATTTGCAAAAGGAATTGGTTCCTTTGTTTCTTTGTCAATTACCCTACCAGCAATTTTCCCTGTATTACCAGCATAAAGAAAATGAATAGACAGGAAAATTGTCAGGAAGGAAAAAAGTATTTTATTTTTCATCTCAACCTCACTTGTGAAGTTTTTTGTTTTTAAAGTTTTTCAAAATTAATTAATAAAAGTAATTGAGTTCAAGCATAAGAAGTTCGGTGGCGGTAAAAATTTAAAGCGGTTGCAATCATTAACATATTCGTAAGTAAGGCACTACCTCCGTAACTCATTAGAGGCAATGGAATACCAATCACAGGTACAAGACCAATCGTCATCCCTATATTTATGAAAATGTGAGTTAAGAAAACCGAAATGACCATAATCATTACACTGCTTCGAAAAATTGAGTCAGAATTTTTTGCGATATAAAGTAATCGTGAAATTAAAATGAAGTAAAGAATTAAAACCAGAATTGATCCAACAAATCCAAACTCTTCTCCAACAACGCAGAATATAAAATCAGTCCATTGCTCGGGTATAAATTTTAATTGTGTTTGACTTCCAGTTAAAAAACCTTTACCAAAAAGACCACCAGAACCAACTGCTATTTTCGCCTGCAAAGCATTGTATCCACTTCCAAGAGGATCGTAATTTGGGTCAAGATAATTTTTTATTCTACTTATTTGGTGAGGGGATAAAAATTTTATAAAAAGCTCTACAAGAATTGCTGCAGATAAATTCAAACCAAAAATACCAAGTGAAAGGAATAATTCTCGTTTGAAATAAATTAAAACAATTATCACCAGAACCAGGGAAATTATTAATGGAATAAATCCAAGCAATGAAAAAAATGCAACAAAAATTGGACTTATTATAACAAATACTGAAAATCCAGAAAGACCATTCCAGAATAATCCAAATAAAAAAATCGAGAAGAAAACAATTGCAGTGCCAATATCTTTTTGAAGTACAATTAATCCAGCTGGAATTGCGACAATTAATCCAACCGTCAAAAATCCTTTAATTGAATTTATATCAAAATTCTTTTTCGAGTAAATGCTTGCTAACATTAATATCACAGCAAATTTGGAAATTTCAGATGGTTGAAGTGAAAAGAATCCAATATTTATCCAGTTCTGATTTCCTGAAACTTTCTTACCCACAAACAAGACAATTATCAAAAGGAAAATCGAGAAGAGATAGAAAGGAGTTGCAACTAAATTGAAAACTTTCAATGGAAGATTATAGACAATTAAACCAAGAAATATTCCCGTGATTGCAAAAACAAGTTGCTTATAAAAATTTATATGTAAATAAGCGATATTATATGTTGAACTATAAATTGATAGTAAACCAATTATAATTATCAATAGAGATGAAATTAGAAGAGACAGATCAAGTTCTCTTGAAAAGTGCCCTTCAATTTTTTCTGAGCTAATTTTTGTTCGCTGCCAGATCTTGAACATTTTTTGTCTTATCGTTTAAATAAAATTCGATTAATTGTTTTGCAATTGGTGCAGCAATTGCACCGCCAAATCCTGCATTTTCAACAATTACTGCAATAGCAATTTTGGGATTTTCAAATGGAGCAAAACCAACAAACCACGCATGATCTTTCCCATGAGGATTTTGAGCAGTTCCAGTTTTGCCCGCCACATGTATCCCGGGAATTCGAATATGCGTAGCTGTCCCAGCTCCATTAACAACCAAGAACATTCCCTGTCTAACCAATTCCATTGCTTCAGGTTTGATCGGAAGCTTTTTACCCTCAACAGGAATAATAATTTCCTTAGGATTAGCCTCTGGATTAAACAATTTTCTGACTGCATGTGGTCTGTAAAGAGTTCCGCCATTTGCAATTGCTGAAACATAAACAGCCATTTGAAGAGGAGTAACTCCAAGTTCACCCTGACCTACACCTAAACTCACGATGTAACCTTTTGTCCATCGACCTTTGCCATAAATTTTATCGTAATATTCAACCGATGGAAGAATGCCCGCAGTCTCTTCATAAATATCAATTCCAGTTTTCTGACCGAAGCCAAACATTCGCCCATATTTTGTCCATCGTTCAAAACCATTCTTTAATATCAAACTAAAGTAAAATGTATTACATGATTTTTCAATTGAATGAACAACATCAATACTTCCATGAGTACCCATACATTTATAGAAATGATTTCCAAAAGAAAATCCCCCTCCACATGGATATGTATATCTTTCATTGATAATTCCGTCGTTTAATGCAGCAAGAGCACTAACAGGCTTAAAACAAGAACCTGGAGGATAAATTGAACTCGTTGCACGATTAAATAATGGTTTATTTTTGTCGGAATTTAATTCTCTCCAGATTGAAGCAGGAGTTAAACTTGCAAAGTGTGATAAGTCAAAATCAGGTTTGCTGACAAGAGTTAAGATCTCACCATTAGAAGGATCAATTGCTACAATTGCACCACTTTTATCAGCAAGTAATTCTTCTGCGAGTTTTTGCAATTCTCCATCTATTGTAAGTTGAGCATTGTATCCTGAAACTGGTTTAATATCGTTTTTTCCTTCATTGACTGGACCAACTTCTCTTCCTTTCGAATCAACATAAACAAATTGCTTACCCTTCACTCCTCTTAAATATTCTTCATAATATTTTTCAAGACCATTATGACCGACAAAATCACCCGCTATGTAATAATCCTTTTTCTCTTCCAGTTCTTTTCGCGAAATTTCTTTGCAATATCCAAAAAGATGCGAGCCTCTTACTCCGAATGGATAATTTCTTTGCATATCAATTACATACTCAACACCTGGAAGCTCTTCTTTATTTTCTTCCAACCAGCTTATTTGTTCAAAACTTAATCCTCGTTGAACTCGAATTGGAATAAAGGGAGAAAAATTTCTATTTGCTCTCAAAAGGTATTTAATATACCCTTGCTTTAGTTTGAAGAAATTTTCGAGGACTGGAATTAGAGATGTGTCAAAATAATATGGAATAATTCTTAGAGTAAATCCGGGTTTATTATCAACAAGAATATTCCAGTTCCTGTCATAAAATATTCCACGGTATGGCTCAATTATTTTTTCTTTTATTGCATTTTTCTCTGAAGTCTTCTGGTATTTTTCATTTTCAATTATTTGAATTTGATAAAGCCTGAAACCGAGAGAAAAGAATATGACAATAGTTAAAATTGAAATTATATTTGTTCTTACTTTAGCAGATAGATCTCTGAAAGGCGCCATTACCTTACCTCACTTCTCCTTGTAAAGAATAGCATAAACAAACTAAAAACCATTGTAGCTAAAGTTGGAATTAGTCCATAATTAACATATACGATTAGCAAGTATTTAAAATCCACATTACTGGTAATAAAAATATAAACAAATTTTTCAATTAATGATGCAATAAAAAGAATTAAGAAAAAACCGGATGAAATAATTTCTCTTTCATTTACATCTTCCCTTGAAAAATATCCAGCAAAGAATGTTGCAATTAACTTTGAGAGTGCGTTTGAACCAATAACCCCAGCACTAAGAATATCCATCAATAAACCAAACGAAAAACCTGAAATCATTCCTAAAATTTGTCCATTTAAAAGTGTAAAGTAAATCAGACCTATTAGCAAAACATCTGGTTTTATGTATTTAAATGAAATTATCTCCACAACAATCAATTGAAAGAGCAAAAGCAATGATAAATAAAAAACTGATTTTATAATCCTGTCATTCACTTTTATCTAATAAGAAATTTAATTTTTTTTTTCTCAAGGTCACCTAATTCAACTAAACAAAATTTTACCTCCGATAAATCACATTCAGATTTTGCAGTAATATCGTAAAACAAAGTCTCACTAGATTGCGATGCATAAGTAACTCTGGCAACAGGCAATCCTGCTGGAAAAATTGAACTAAAATCGGAAGTAACGAAAAGGTCCCCTTCTTTTACATCTGCAGATTTGCTCACATTATAAATTTTGAATTTTTCACCGTCCCAGCTCAAAATTCCCATTGCACCGCTACGAGCATTCTTTACACTTATTCGAATGTTCAAATTATTAATTGTATAAACTACGGAATAATTTGAGGTCAAATCACTAACATAACCGATCAAACCAGAATAACTAAAAACCGTCGCATTTAGCTTAACACCATCATTTTTACCTTTATCAATTACAAATTTATTTCTTACAGGATCGCTTGACTTCAAAATAATTCTTGCATTTAAGAGTTTGATTGGATTTGCTCTTTCAAAATTTAATAGTTCTAAAAGCTGATTTCTTTCTTTTTCGTACTCTTTAAGTTTAAGCAATTGTTGTGTTAAGTCCGTATTCTCTTTCTTTAAAATTTCAAATTCATTTTTTAGATGAAGAAAATCATCTACGGGTGATTTTAGATAATCAATTAAGCTGTAAAAAATAAAAGATGTTTTTCGAAGATTGGAAATTTCTTTCGCTTCATTCAAGCTCAGGAAAAAAAGAGAAAATAGTATGAGGATTGCAAAGATTACATACTGTCTGTAATTATTGATAAATCTAATTAACCAATAAATCATCTTAATATCTTCTACTTCGGATTAAAACTTTTTCATACTTATCGAAATTTTCTAAAACTTTACCTACACCACGAACAACAGCTGTTAGAGGATCATCCGCAACATGAACTGGAAGATTTGTTTCCATTCTTATTCGCTCATCAAGTCCTTTTAATAAAGCACCACCACCAGTTAACATAATTCCACGATCATAAATATCAGCACTGAGTTCAGGTGGAGTTTTTTCAAGTGCAACTTTAACTGCTTCAATAATCTGGTCAACTGGTTCTTTCAAAGCCTGACGAATATCTTCTGAACTAACTTCAACTGATGTTGGTATTCCCTGAACAAGATCTCTTCCTTTTACTTGAATTGTTATTTCTTCAGGCAATTCAATTGCAGAACCAACCTGAATTTTTATCATTTCTGCTGTTCTTTCACCAATTAAAATATTATAATTCTTTTTGAAATATTGAACAATTGCATTATTCATCTCATCACCAGCAATTCGAATTGATTCGTCTGTCACTATTCCTGATAGAGCAATAATGGCAATCTCTGTAGTTCCACCACCAATATCAATTATCATATTTCCTACTGGCGCTTCGACATCACAACCTATTCCAAGTGCAGCTGCCATTGGCTCAGCTATCAAGTGAACTTCTTTTGCCCCAGCATGTTCGGCTGAATCTCTCACTGCTCTTTTCTCGACTTCCGTAATTCCAGTTGGAACAGCAATAACAATTCGTCTGCTCGGTAACAATCCACCTTTAGCCATCTTGATAAATGTTCTCAACATTCCTTCAGCAATTTCAAAATCAGCTATTACACCATCGCGAAGTGGTCGACTTACTCTAACATCGCGATGTTCCCTTCCTTGAATTTCTTTTGCTTGATTACCAACGGCAATAATTCGTTTTGTGTTTTTATCAAATGCAACAATTGATGGTTCGTTGAGAACAATACCTTTACCTTTGATATAAATTAAAGTATTTGCTGTTCCAAGATCAATTGCAATGTCTGATGAAAAAATATTAAATAATCCCATATGTTTCCCTAATGTTTAAAATGTCTGATTTTTGTTAATACCATTTTTAAGTTATTATCATTTGCAAATTTTATCACTTCTTGATCACGAATTGAACCACCCGGTTGAATGAAAGATTTTGCACCAGCTTTAAAAGCCAATTCAACAGCATCAGCAAATGGGAAAAATCCATCCGATGCAACTACTGAATTTTCAAGATCATGATTAAATTCTTTTGCTTTCATTATAGCAATTTTAACCGAATCAACCCTAGAAGTTTGTCCACCACCAATTCCTATTGTCATTCCATTTTTAGCAAACACTATCGCATTAGACCTGACATATTTTGCAACAGTGAAAGCAAAAATTAAATCTTCAAGTTCATTCTCGTCAGGTTTTTGATATGTAACGAATTCAAGTTCGTCCCGATTCAAAACAATATTATCTTTCGATTGCATTAAAACTCCACCTGGAATTGAACGAAACTCATTCAAATTGAAGAACGAATTTTTAATATTAAATTTCTCATCAACAAGAACCAATCGCCTATCTTTCTTCTTTTTTAAGATTGCCAGTGCTTCATTTTCATATTCTGGGGCAATTACTACTTCCAGAAAAATTTCATTTAATTTTTCCGCTGTTTGTTTATCGATTTTTTTATTAAAGGCAACAATTCCACCAAAAGCCGAAACTGGATCACACTTCAATGCCTTCAAATAAGCTTCAAGAGTTGAATTTCCAACTGCCACTCCACAAGGCGAATTGTGTTTTATAATTGCACAGGCAAAATTCTCGAATTCAAAAACTAATTCAGTCGCAGAAACAATATCGAGAATGTTATTATATGAAAGTTCTTTTCCATGTATTGGTTGAAAAGTTTTTAAGAAATTACCATAAAGTCTTCCAGTTTGATGCGGATTTTCACCATAACGAAGAATTTTTTCGATAGGCAAAGCAACATTAAAATTTACTTCTTTACTAAAATAATTGCTTATTGCGACATCATATTCTACAATTCTTTGAAACGCTTCAGCAGCAAGCATTCGACGAAAATCAATTGTGGTCATTCCATTGTGCTCTTTAAGTTCTTTAATCAAAATTTCATACTGATTTATTGATGAGATGACCACAACATTATCAAAATTTTTTGCTGCAGAACGAACAAGTGTAGGACCTCCGATATCAATGTTCTCAATTATTTCATCTTCAGAGACATTTTCTTTTTCTAATACTTTTTCAAAAGGATAAAAGTTAACTATGACAAGATCAAATGGCTCAACACCAGCATCTTTCAACTCTTGCAAATGGTTTTCTGAATCTTTTTTAGCCAGTATTGCAGCATGAACAAATGGATGAAGCGTTTTAACTCTTCCATCAAGAAGTGATGAAATACCAGAAATTTCGCTCAAGGGTATGATGCTGGAAAATTCTTTATTTAGAAATTCAAAAGTCCCACCAGATGAATATATCTTTATTCCGAGTTTATCAAGGACTTTTACCAACTCAATCAGATTTGATTTATCATAAACACTTATTAATGCCCGTTTAATCGGTAATAAATTTATCATCTTAATTAATTTAATTTAATTTTTCCTTCAATGATTTTTTGAATTACCTCAGGATAAACTTTATGTTCAAGTCTAAGGACTTTTTCAGAGATTTCTTCGGGACTTTTGCAATCAGAAATATCGACAACTTCCTGATAAATAATTTTTCCTTCATCATAATTTTCATTAACAATATGGATAGTCACTCCCGAAACCTTTTCACCAGCTTGAAAAACAGCATTGTGAACATTCATTCCAAACATCCCTTTTCCACCAAACTTCGGTAACAACGCAGGATGAATGTTTATAATTCTGTTCTCATATTTTTTAATTACAGAAACAGGAACAAGCTTCATATAACCTGCAAGCACAATTAAATCTGGTTTATATTTTTCAAGTAAATCAATAAGTGATTCTTCAAAACTGTTTTTATGAAAAACTTTTTCGCTGAGATGATATGCAGGAATGTTTTTCTTTCTAGCAGTTTCTAACGCACCAGAACTCGAATTATTGCTCAATACAAAAACAATTTCACAATTCAATCTACCCTCTTCTACCCCATCAATTATTGCCTGCAAATTCGAACCTCTTCCAGAAGCAAATACACAAATTCTAAACTTTTGCACATTCATTTCAAATGTTGATGCAATTTAGTTAATGATTAAAATTTTATCAATTTTTTATCATTTTCAACAAATTTTTCAAAAAATTCTTGTCAGCCAAAAGCTCTAAAAATTATACTTAATTCTTTCCTGTAAATTTTTTGCCTGAGATTTAACTGAACTTTCGAAGTTGAAATCTTCAAGTTCCAAAATTTTAGAAATGTAATTTTCTGCTGTAGAAAAATTTCTACTATTAAATTCAATTCTGGCCAAATAAAGATAAGCAAAAGCTTTAGCCCACAATTCTTCTGTAGAATTTATCCTTGTTGCATCCATTAAAGTTTTTCTTGCATTTGAAGTATCATTTAATTTGTAATAACTCAGACCTTTAAGATATGTCGCAACAATTTTTTTATCATTATCAATTTTGGAACTTAAAATCTCGTCAAATTGCTTGATAGCTGAATTAAATTTCCCTGATCGAACAAAATTCCAGGCATAAAAAATTTTCAAAATTGTTGAATCAAAATTTGAACTCAAGATTTTTTTTGCAAAACGTTGATGAAATTGATCTTCGTTAATTTTTGAACTAATTGAAATTGACCTTTCTAAATGAGTTTTAGCCTTATCGAGATTATTCATAAAGTAATATGAAATACCTGCACGAAAATGGGCTGTGGGTTTATATTGATTTTGGTCATATCTATTAAAGAATAAATTATAAAAAGAAATTGCCTCTGAAAAATCATTGTTATAAAAATTACAATCACCTAACAAAAAATAACTCAACTCTTTAATTGCCGAAATTTCAA
>Ga0197142_1001511_pt1 | contig 21226 bp, 22 predicted proteins | sample GBS60_MetaG_FD_148614 | JGI IMG/M metagenome (GOLD analysis project Ga0197142, IMG submission 148614) | Sediment microbial communities from Great Boiling Springs, Gerlach, Nevada, United States - GBS 60_MetaG | ecosystem: Environmental > Aquatic > Thermal springs > Hot (42-90C) > Sediment... | reverse complement strand
ACTTCTGTCCTTCTAGCATCCAAGCTCGGGCTTCCAGTTTCCACAACCCACGCGGCAGTGGGGGCTGTAGTGGGGGTGGGACTTGCGAGGGGAATCGCGGCTGTGGACTTCAGGCCCGTGGGCAAGATCTGTTTTTTCTGGTTGATAACATTGCCGATTTCAGCGATTTCATGTATGATCATTTTCGCCTTGCTAGGGGGAATTTTTCTCTGACACCCGTGGCTTGGAGGATTTGATGCGAGCGCCTTTTGTCCACCTTTTCAGGGAATCGCCCTTCGTGAAGCTCCTCAAACATGCGGAGATAGTGCAAGAGGGCGGAGTCTTGTTCAGAAAGGCCATGATCTGCTACCTCGATGGTGCCTGCACCGAGTTCGAGGCCTTCCACATGGACGTGACGAAAATGGAACACGAAGCCGACTGGCTCAAGAGGAACATAAGGGGGCATCTGCCGAGGGGGCTCATGATGCCCGTCGACAAGTTCCAATTTCTCCTCTACCTGAGGGAGCAGGACAAGGCCCTGGATTCGGTCCAGGATGCCTTGCATTGGCTCTCTTTCCGGAATACTATTGTGCCTGACGAACTCGTGGACGACCTTCTTCTCCTCGTCGACAAGGCTGTGGAGTCCCTCAATCAGCTCCCCCTAATGGTCAAGAGGGCCACAGTTTATCTCCGATCCTTCTCGGACAAGGACAGAAAACAGGTGAAGGAGGTCATAAAGGCCCTAAGGCTCAAGGAGTCAGAGAGCGACACCATCGAGAGAAAGCTGAAAAGCGATATTTTCAGTCTCACATCAGTGGATGCAATAACGGTGTTTCACCTCATAAGGCTCGTGGAGTACATGGGCGATATAAGCAACCATGCGGAAAACGCAAGCGATGTGATGAGGGCCATGATAGCCCGTTAGTCTCCCTCCTTCACCCTTGGCATCAGTAGCTAGCCATTTTTCACCCAATGGAAAAAGACCTGACCAGGGGCGTTTTCCCCCTATGAGCGATCGGCAATTTTCTCCACGTCCCCCTCATCACCCTGAACCCTTCGCACCTCCCCATGTTGGGGGAAAAGGAGGGCTTCCATACGTCGAGACAGTTCCTCCAAGCCTTCTCCCGTCAGAGCTGATATGGCCACCGAAGGATATTTCCATAACATGGCCGATATCGTGGATGGCTCCACCAGGTCTATCTTGTTGAATACGAGGAGCTCGGGTTTGCCATCGAGCCCCATCTCTTCCAGGATATGCCTCACTGATCTTATCTGCTCCTCCACATATGGGTTTGAGATGTCAGCTACATGGAGAAGGATCCTCGCATCCTCGAGCTCTTCGAGGGTGGAACGGAAGGCGTTCACCAGATCCCTGGGTAGATCCTGGATGAAGCCAACGGTGTCGGTTATTATCACGTCTCTTTCCCTGGGGAACCTGAGCCTTCTGGTTGCGGGGTCCAGGGTAGCGAAGAGTTTGTCCTCGACTCTCACCTGGCTTCGAGTGAGGGCGTTCAGGAGGGTTGACTTCCCGGCGTTGGTGTATCCCACTATGCTCACAATGGGAAGGTCGCTCCTTGTCCTCCTAGCCCTTCTCTGCGTTCTCGCTTTCCTTATCTCCTCGAGTTCCCTCTCCAGCCTGGCTATCCTGTCCCTCACTCTCCTCCTGTCTATCTCGAGCTTGGTTTCCCCCGGTCCCCTCAGGCCTATTCCTCCCCTCAATCTCGAAAGGGCAGTGCCCTTCCCCACCAGCCTTGGCAATAGGTATTTGAGCTGTGCGAGCTCGACCTGTATCTTCCCGTCCCGGCTGTGGGCGTGCTGGGCAAAAATATCGAGAATCAGCTGGGTTCTATCGAGGATCTTTTGGTCTGTGACATTGGCCAAATTCTTCAACTGAACAGGTGTGAGATCCCTGTCGAAGAGAATCAGCTCTGCGCCCAACTGTTTGCTCTTCACAATGAGCTCCTCGAGTTTCCCTTTTCCCAGCACGAATCTGGGGTCCGGCTCTGGCCTTATTTGCACCACTTGATCCAGTACCCTCAGACCGCTTGAGCGGGCCAGTTCCCTGAGTTCCTCCATGGATCTCTTTGCCTTGGGCCCAGAGGCACTGTACACCCCCACCAGGATCGCCCTCTCGCCCTTTCCATCCACATCCCTGGATCTCAGAACCTTGGAGAATTCGTCCTCAAGACCCTCTACCAGGGAAAGGGCATCCACATCCAGGCGCGATGGATTCTCCGCCTCCAGGAAGGCCCACTGTTGCCCCCGGGGATTGGGCGGAAGAAGATGAGCTACCTGGATTCTTCCGACGTGGCCGTCCTTCCCAACTTGGATCTGAGCCACCATGTCCAGCCGCAGATGGGCTAGATCCGTGAGGTCGTCCTGTGTGAGGGGCTCTCCACGGAGGTGCGTGTGAACGAGCCTGAGGCCCAGAAGCCGCGTGGGAGCACTTCTCACGTCCTCGAGAGGTGGGATCTCTATCTTGTGATCATCCCCCACAAGGACAAGAAAGACTGATCCCTTTCTGTCGAGAAGGAGCGCTACTTGTCTTCCTATTTCCCACGAGATCTCGGCCAGTTGCCTGGCAAGTTCAGGACTCACTACCTGATGAGGAGAGACCCTCCTGTGATAAAGCCTCTGAAGCCTTCTATGGTGCGATGGTTTTAGGCCTTGGAGATGTCCGTGGACTCTGGGAATGGTTACCTCCCCTTGCTTTTCACTTGGGCTCCATCCAGGATGTCGAGGATCTCCCGGTGATCGTCCAGAAGGTATCTCGCCTCAAGAGCAGGATTCTTGTAAGATGCGAAGTCCACTCCCGCCCCCTTTGCCACGAGCCTGTCAACTTCCGAGTCTCCCACGTAAAGGGCCTCAGATGGGGAAAGGCCGAAATGGTCGAGAATCCTCTGGATGCATTCTGGATCGGGCTTGGGATGCTTGACATCCAAACTAGTAACCACAAGATCGAAGAGCCCCTCAAGGCCATGCTGACGAATGACCAGAGGCATAGTGATTCCCCTGTTTGTGGCAACCGCAGTACGGCATCTGGTCTTCAGTGCCTGGAGCACCTCTCTCACATGAGGCTCCATCCTCATGAGGGGCACAAATGGCGTGTAATCCATGGACAACCTATACTTCTGAGCTTCCTCTTTTCTAGGGTGATCTTTGAAGAGAAAGTCTATGGCCTGCTCGGCCGTGCTAGTGTGGACGAACTCGAGCTGCTCAGGGCCCATGGGTGGAAGTCCAAACCTCTCCAGTATATGGTTGTAAAAGGCCCTATTGGACTCCCTCGAGTCGAAAAGCACCCCATCGCAGTCATAGATGATCACCTTGTAGCTGGCCAAAGGATACCTCCTTCTGATAGACTAACCTAAATTTCCATGGTTTCTCAAGGTTGCCTTGGCCTCTTCCTCGACGATGAACGTCCTGTTTGGGAGAATGGGATCTTGACGGTTTTCACGCAACGGGGTTTACTGAACGCCAAAAGCGAGTCCACAAGCTCGCTGGAGCTCCACAGGATGGAAGGGGGGTGAGCTATCAGGGCTTGGAGCCTGTCTCAGTGGATGACACATGGTAGTTGATTCACGGATATTTTTGCCTGCACAAAGGAGGTCGAGATGAGAACAAATAGGCTCGTAGATGGAATGGGAATATCCCTGGTGGCAGGATTTCTGGCACTGGGAGTCGTCCAAGCACAGGAAGTGCAAAGGAGCAGCTATTCCCCCGTTGTAATCACGGAGCCCTTCGAGAAGACCGTGGCCAGGATGAAAGCTGCAAAGGCGGAGGTCATGAAACGACAAATGGATCTTCTCGAGGAGAGGTATGATCTCAGCAACAGGCCAGCTCCTGGGGTTACCATGTCTAGGGGAAAGCCTGTTCAGGAAGGAGTGAGAGTCAAGCTCCCTCGAGGCATGACTTGGGAGAAACTAGCCTCCATGAGCCCCGAGGAGATAAAGGAGAAGGGGTTATGGCCCAAGGGATTTCTACCCCTTCCTCACCCCAACCACTCAGAGGGAGGTATGGTATTTCCTAGGTTCGTGATCGATGCCATAAAAAAGGAGGAGGAAAGGGACCTCACCCGGTTCGATCTGGATTTCGATTTGCCAGACCATTTCCTCCCTGAGTTCCCAGCCCCCATTTATCTCACAACCAGACCGGATTTGGGGGATGTCTCTAGGGGTCAGCTTGTGACCATCAATAATTACTACGAGCTCTTCAATGGCATTTTGAACCCCAAGCAGCTCGAGGGACTCAGACTCCTTGTAACCCCATTTCCTCAACAGCAGTTCAATCAGACCGAGGACAGAAGATCCGAGAAGCCAAGTCGAGGGGTTGCGTGCTTCGACTGTCATGCCAACGGCCACACCAATGGAGCGACTCACCTCGTGGGAGACATAAGGCCTCAGGAATTTCGCCACAGGATAGACACACCCAGCCTGAGGGGAGTTAATGTGCAGAGGCTATTCGGATCCCAAAGGGCATTGAAATCGGTTGAGGACTTCACAGAGTTCGAGCAGAGGGCAGCTTATTTCGACGGGGATCCAGTGATCGCGACCAAAAAGGGCGTCAACATCCTGGAGCGAGGAAGCCAGGTGCACTTCATGGCTGAATTTCAAGCATTGCTCGATTTCCCCCCGGCTCCAAAGCTCAATATCTACGGGAAGCTGGACCCCTCCAAGGCAACCCCCGAAGAATTGAGGGGGCAGGAGATCTTCTTCGGAAAGGCCCAGTGTGGGGTATGCCACCCTGCCCCTTACTACACGGATAACATGATGCACAATCTGAGGACGGAGAGGTTTTACAAGCCCCAGATGGTCAACGGTAGAATGGCAGTGGCGGATGGGCCCATAAAGACCTTTACCCTGAGGGGCATCAAGGACTCTCCTCCGTATTTGCACGACGGAAGGCTCCTGACCTTGGAGGACACGGTGGAATTTTTCAACCTTGTCCAGGGGCTCAGGCTCACGGAACAGGAGAAGAAGGATCTTGTGGCCTTCTTGAGGGCACTCTGACTCTGAAGAGCCCCAGACGGCAATCTCCCCCAGGCCAAGGGCTTGAGTCGAGAGGCCTTCGGGCTTTTGGGGGAGCCCTGGTCTGGGGCTGCCAGCCGAGCTTTCTCCTCTCCGACAGTGCCCTTGACAAAGGAATGGGATGGGTTTATCGTATTGATATCTGAGACGTTGTCACAAATAGCGAAAAAATCTGGCCCAGGGGTTGACTGGCGCAGGGCCTTGTTGGAGCGGGAGCTGGATTCGATGGCAGCTGTTGCAGATGGGACAGAGAGGGTCACATCCATCGTAGCTGAGGCAGTTTTGGCCATAGGGGAATGGCTTTATGAAGGATGGATAGAGGCCCCTCGAGGCCTTGAGGCATTGGAAAGGGCCAGAGTGAATGTGATCCGAGACTGGTATGGCCCCCACTGGATAGTTCGCCTCACCATGGATGAGCCTCCCTGGTTTGGGGATAGCATCGTGGTGGAGGTTGAGGAACTCGAAGGGGGGAGGTTCCAGTGCACCATACCACGTGCCTGGGATTTCCACAGGACCAATATAGAGTGTTGCCACAGAAAAGGACACATTCCCTCTGGACACTGGTCTTTGAACGATTCTCCAAAGCCCAAAAAGGGCTTTTCCCTTGCCTCTCACGAGGAGGACGAGCTGAGGGTCCATATGGTTGCCTCCCAGGTGAGAAAGGCTGTTCAGTCGTCTTCGTCCCTTTTCTTCCTGGATAGGCCGAGGGATCTGGGCTGGGCGGACTCAAGACATTGGATGGAGGAAGAGTGATGATGGAGTTTCGCATTCACGGCAGAGGCGGCCAAGGTGCTGTGACAACGGCTGAGCTTCTGGCTTTGGCAGCAATAGGAGAGGGAAAGTTCGCCCAGGCCTTCCCCAGCTTCGGACCTGAGCGTCGGGGAGCTCCAGTTATGGCCTTCTCGAGAGTCTCGGAAGAGCCCATAAGGATCAGATCCAGGGTATACGAGCCGGATGTGGTGGTGGTGCTGGATCAATCCCTTCTGGATCTTGTCCAGGTGGAAGAGGGCCTCAAGGAGGAAGGAATAATCGTAGCCAATTTTTCGGGCGATCCTTCCAGGTTTCTCTCGAGGCTCAAGGACAAACAGAAATTCTACTATGTGGATGCCAACTCCATAGCAGCCCAGGTTCTGGGTCGTCCCATAACCAATACCACGATGATCGGCGCCCTCGTTAAGGCAACAGGGATCTTGACCTTGGAGAGCTTCGAAGGGCCAGTGAAGGAGAGATTTGGGAGACTAGCTGAGAGGAATCTGGAGGCCATGCGCCGTGCCTTCGAGGCTGTGAAGGGGAACTCGAAGGAGTAGATGATCGCAAGGGGGGTAACCCAATGGCGAAGCCCATCACACAGATACTCTGGACGGAACTCGAGCCCGGATGCGTTATCGTTGAGCCGGGAAACGCTAGGGAGTACCGCACTGGGGACTGGCGCACTATGGGACATCCAAAAGTGGACACAGATAGGTGTGTCAAGTGCGCCCAATGCTACATATTTTGTCCCGATGCCGCGATTGAGCGAACCAAAGAGGGCTACTTCCTGCCCAACCTTTACTATTGCAAAGGCTGTGGAATATGCGCCCATGAGTGTCCAGTAAAGTGCATAGAGATGGTCCCGGAAGGAGAATGAGTCATGGGCAAGAGAGTGGGGATGGAAGTTTCCATCGCAATAGCCGAGGCTGCCTGCCAGGCAAATGTGGATGTGGTAGCCGCTTATCCCATAACACCCCAGACCCACATAGTGGAGCACCTCTCGGAGCTCGTGGCAGATGGGCACCTGGATGCCGAGTTCGTGCCGGTTGAATCCGAGCACTCGGCCATGAGCGTCTGTATTGGGTCATCGGCAGCAGGGGCTCGCACCTTCACATCGACCAGTTCCCAGGGTCTTGCCCTGATGAATGAGGTGGTGTACATAGCCTCTTCCCTCAGGCTCCCCATAGTGATGGTCGTCGCCAATAGGAGCCTCAGCGCTCCATTGAGCATATGGAACGATCACTCAGATGCCATGAGCGTGAGGGACACTGGCTGGATCCAAGTCTTTATGGAAAACGGCCAGGAGGCTTATGACCACGTGTTCTGGGCATATCGGGTTGGAGAGGACAGGAGGGTTCTCACCCCGGTCATGATCCACATAGATGGCTTCATCTTGAGCCACATGGTGGAGTCGCTCGAGCTTGTGGACAATGAGGTTGTCAAGAGGTACCTGCCTCCTTTCGACCCCATCCACAGGCTCCACCCAGACAAGCCAGTCACCATGGGCGCCTTCGCCCTCCCAGAGCTTTACACCGAGGCCAAAAAGGCCCAGGACGAGGCCCTAAAGGCTTCCTGGCCTGTTATCCTCCAGGGGTGGAAGGAGTGGGGCGATCTCACAGGAAGGTATTACAGGCCTGTGGAGACTCACAGTCTCGAAGGGGCCGAGGTCGCCCTCGTGACAATGGGCTCCATGGGTGAGACTGCCTGTGAAGCCGCGGACAGGATGAGGGCCCAAGGGAAAAGGGTTGGGGTCGTGAAGATAAGGCTCTGGAGACCCTTCCCCTTCCAGGAGATACGAAAGGCTTTGCAGGGGGTGAAGGTGGCAGTTGTTTTTGACAGGTGCATCTCCTTCGGAGGCCAGGGTGGGCCTGTGGCATCGGAGGTGAGAGCGGCTCTCTACGGCGAGTCTCCCAGGCCCAGGGTGATCAACTTCATAGGGGGTCTTGCTGGAAGGGATGTCTCCCCGGGGGATTTCCAGAACATGGTCCAAGAGGCCCTGAGCCGAGAAGACGACAGGCAAGAGAACTACAAGATCTACGGCGTGAGGGAATAAGCGCGAGCTAGGAGAAGGCCATGAGCGAGATCAAAGCTTTCGGGCCAAAGAATCTACCCCTTGAGGAGTTCTTCGCACCGGGACACAGGGCATGCCAGGGGTGCGCTGAGGTACTGGCTTTGAGACTTGCCCTAAAGGCCCTTGGAAGGGATACCATAGTGGCCAATGCCACGGGGTGTATGGAGATCATCTCCACTCCTCTTCCCACGACCTCTTGGATGGTCCCGTATATTCATGTGGGCTTCGAGAATGCTGCAGCTGTTTGCTCGGGGATAGAGGCCGGCCTCAAGGCACTCATGCGCAAGGCTAGGCTACCTAGAAAACAGATACATTGCGTGGCAGTGGCCGGAGATGGAGGCACTGCTGACATAGGCCTTCAGGCCCTATCAGGTGCCCTCGAGAGGGGACACGATATGGTTTACATCTGTCTCGACAACGAGGCTTACATGAACACGGGAATACAGCGCTCCTCTTCCACCCCGTACGGGGCAATGACCACCACGTCTCCCCCCGGCCGGTTGTCGTTCGGCCAATCCACCCAGAAAAAAAATGTGGCCGAGATAGCCGTGGCTCACGGCATCCCATACGTGGCCACAGCCTGCCCTAGTTACCCCTGGGACCTTATGAAAAAGGTCCAGAAGGCCGCCCTGGTGCAGGGGCCGGCCTATGTCCACATCCTCTCCGTTTGCCCCACGGGGTGGAGGAGCCAACCAGAGGAATCCATAGAGCTGGGGAAGCTCGCTGTGGCAAGCAGGATCTTCCCCCTCTATGAAGTGGAAAACGGCCAGTATAGGTTCGTGCCCAAGCCGCCCAAAAAGATACCCGTATCCGAGTACCTGAAAAGGCAAGGTAGGTTCCGCCATCTTACTGATTCCATGGTAGAGGAAATTCAGCGGAACGTGGACGAGCAATTCAGGAAGCTTGAGGCGAAAGTGAGAATTTCCCAGGAGGCCTCCAGCCAGGAGCCTCAGGAGTGAAGATAGCGGGAAGGCAGCCCTGTGTCCTCTTCCCGCACATCCCTTCCTGGGCCGTATTGGTCCATGATGATGGCACAACGCCGGCTATCTTGAGGAATAAGCTGGGGTAACCTCTTATTTCGATGAAACAAATCAGCCATTGACCTTTTCCCGACAAAGGAGCAATTTGCAATAAGGAGCCCTTCTGTGGGCTCTAATTCCCTTTAAGGAGGAGCTGACATGCACTTTATAACCTTTTCCAGGAGGTACGGAACGGGAGGGAGTGAGATTGCGAGAAAGGTGGCGGAGAGGTTGGGTTACAAACTGTATGATACGGATGCCCTAGAGCACAAGGCAGGGGAGCTTGGCTTCAAGGCCGAGATCCTGGAGGTGGGGCAAAGACCCCCTTCCTTTTTCCAGAGGATCTTCTCCTCCAAGCCCACAATAAGCTTGGAAAGACTGCACTCCATCGTCTATGAGCTAGCAAAGCAGGGGGATGCTGTTTTCCTTGGCTGGGGGAGCCACATGCTCCTCAAATCCTTCGACTGCGCCCTTCATGTGAGGATCATCGCATCCAAGGAGAAGCGCATAGAGAACTTGGTCAAAAGGGGATTGTCTGCGGATGATGCCCGAAGGATCATAGAAAAGGCTGACCACGACAGGGAGGCTTTCTTGAAATTCGCCTTCGGGATCGACTGGGATGATCCGGACCTCTACGATATTGTCCTCAACATGGACAAACTGAGCACGGAGATGGCCGTGGATATCGTTGTTAAGGTGGCCAAGTCTCCAGAGATAAAGGCCTGTTCGGTAGATGCCATGAGGCGCATAGAGGCCCTGGCCCTCCAGAGCCGAGTGGAGGCAGCACTCATGGAGGCTGGCCTGGTCCATGGCCATACCCTTTCGGTGTCGGTGAGCATTCCGGAGTCCGGTGTGGTTGAGGTCACAGGATTCGTGGAGGACCAAAAGGCCATTGAAGAAGTGGAACGAGCCCTGAAAGCTGTCCCCGGTGTGAACCAGGTCCTGAACAGACTGAGGATAATGCCGACTACTAGGTACGCCTGATCAAAATCCAGCAAAGCCTAGGGCCGGGATAATCTTCACCTCCTATCCCGGCCCGCATCCAGATCTTGAGAGCTGAGGGGGACAAGCCTGCCCGGAGCAAGAGACCTTCTAGTGCTCGGGTTTGTCTATAATATCCCTCACCGTGCCCGGGACTTCAGCCCTTAATCCCAAAGGTGACCGACTTGGATACCGCCCAGCGGCTTGGGGTTCACTCGAAGATATGGCCTTCCCTTATCCCCATCTCCGAAGCCACTTGCACGGCATCCGCTTTGGGCCCACCATCGACCCTCACCTTTGTCACAAGGATGCTTCCACCAGGAGCCCACACCCTGATCCCCCTCTCCTCAACCCCAATCACTTCCCCTGGCTTCCCCTCCTTTGAGCCCTTCTCTTCGAGCCCCGCTCCGTAAAACTGGAATTTCCTCCCCCCGAGAACGCTCCATGCCCCTGGCTGGGGATCACAGCCACGGATCAAGTTGTAAACTACCCTAGCCGGCTTGCTCCAGTCCACCCTCGCCTGGCTTTCATCGCACGGAGGCTCATAGGTTGCTTGGGTCTCGTCCTGGTAAATCCTCGGGGCCTTTCCCTCCTTCACCAGGTCTAGGGCCTCCATAAGGGCCTCAACCCCCAGAGGAAAGAGCTTGTTGAAGTAAAGGGATCCTGTGGTATCGTCTGGGGATATCTCCACTTCCTTCTGTAAAAGGATGGGCCCAGTATCTATCCCCTCGTCAACCCAAAATATCGTGAGCCCTGTCTTCTCCTCACCCTGGATCACTGCCCAATTTATGGCGCTTCTTCCCCTGTGCTTGGGAAGAAGGGAGGGATGGTATTGGATGGAGCCGTACTTGGGATAATTGAGGATCCTCCCCGGTATGATCTGTGTCACGAAGGCCAGCATGTTGAGTTCAGGCTCTAGAGCTTTGTATTCCTCGAAGACTTCGGGCGCCTTCAAACTCCTGGGCTGAAAGACCGGGATTGAGGCTGCGAGGGCCAGTTCCTTCAATGGATTTTCAGCACCAGGAGGCTCTGGTGGTGTGTAGAGGGCAACTACGTTCTCGCCCCTTTCCAAAAGCCTTTTTAGGACCGCCTCTCCAAATGCAGCCTGGGCAAATAACACTATCCGCACCGCCGTGCCTCCCAATTGAGGCTTACCTGGACTTGATCTTCACCTCAGGGTTCAACTCCAGGATTCTCTTGATGATCTCCTTTAAAGTCTCATTGGTCAGGGAACAAAAAAGATAAGCCTTTTCCCTATCCAGCTTGAGCCTCATGAAGCCCCACGGTAAAAAAGGAGGCTCCACCTGTTTTATTTCACTGGGGCTTAGGAGAAGAACTCTTCTTAAGCTTTTGAGGTTGAGGACCCCATTTGAGTCGAGCTCTGCTCTGTAGGAAATCCCGAGGGAAAAGTACCAAGTGAAGCCGAGGACAAAGGCTATCATCCCCACCCAGAGAAGGTCACCTCCAACCCCCTCCTCTCCCCTCATCCATATGAAGCCAACGGAGACCACGGTCCATGCAATGAGGAAAAGATAGAAAACCCAGAGGGCTAGGGGTGAAACCGAGTATGAAAGCCCTTTCTTTCCGCGATCCAACTCCTGGTTTCGATCTTGCAAACTTGACCCCACCCCTTTTAACCCCTGTAAAGGAGTCTAGGCGCCCAAAGGATTATATCGGGAAAGATCATGCAGAGGACGAGTCCTATGAACTGCAGGCCCAGAAAGGCCACAGCCCCTTTCCATATATCGGTGGTTGTGATCTCCTTGGGGGCAACCCCCTTGAGGTAGAAAAGAGCGTAGCCGAATGGGGGTGTGAGGAAGGACATCTGGAGATTCACCGCAAAAAGCACCCCGAACCATATGGGATCAAATCCAAGCTGCCGAATTATGGGCCCGAAAAGGGGAACACAGAGCATAACTATCCCCACCCAATCTATGAAGGCCCCAAGGAAGATGAGGATTGCCTGCATGATCCAGAGGATGACCCACCTATTCAAGCCAGAGCCCACGAGAACCTCGGTTACAAATGCACCGCCTCCAGCCATTATGTAGAAGGCCACGAAGATATTGGCCCCGAACATGGTCCAGAGGACCATGGCGCTCGACCTTAGGGTATTTTCACAGGCCTCGACCACACCCTTCCATTTTAGCTTCCCCTGAATGAAGGTTATTATTATCGCCCCCAGAGCTCCAACCCCCGCTGCCTCTGTGGGAGCTGCTATTCCGAGCCATATGGTCCCCAAGACCAGGAAAACGAGCACCCCAGCCGGAAGCAGTGGGAACATGAGCTTGACCCTCGTGCCCAGTGGAAGCCTCTCCTCCTTGGGTATAGGAGGTCCCATGATGGGGTTCTTGTAACACCGAATACTGATGTAACAGATGTATAGACTTGCCAGGAGAAAACCAGGGAGTATGGCCCCTGCATAAAGCTGGCCTATAGATGAATTATCCACCATCCCGTAGACTATGAGCATGACGCTTGGGGGAATAAGGATTCCCAGGGTCCCACCTGCGAGAATGCTGCCAGTTGCAATGAACTTGTCATATCGCCTCTTGAGCATCTCTGGGAGGGCTATGACCCCCATTGTCACCTCGCTTGCCCCTATAACCCCAACCATGGCAGCCATCATGGTGCATGCCATTACAGAGGCCGTCGCAACTCCCCCTTTCAGTCCTCCGAACCACTGGTAGACCATTTCGTAAATATCTGCTATGAGGCCCCCCCTTTCCAGTATGCACGCCATGAATATGAAAAGGGGAATTGCCGCGAGGAGATAGTTGGTCATAAGGCCAAAAATTCTCGTGGGCACTATGTTGACAGCCATGGGCCCCTGGATTATGGCCGTGAAGACAACCCCAACCGTGCCACAAGCGAAGGCAACAGGCAGCCCCAACATGAGAAGCAACATCATCGAACCGAACATCGCAATGGTGAGAGTCTCTATACTCATGTCAGCCTTCTCCCAGTTGCAACTAAGTGTATATCCCTAATGAGCCATACTACGCCCTGAAGGATGAGCATCAGGGCTCCAAAGGGCATCATGAACTTTATGGGATAGTACGCTGGACCCCAGTCAGTGAAGGATCTCTCCCCAGGGATGCTCAAACCGAAGATCTCGGCTCCGGCCTCCATGGTCTGGGAACTCCAGTAAAACTCCAAGGAAGTGTAAAAAAGCACAATGGTGAAGAGAAAGAAAGGAACAGCTGTAATTATGTCCAAAATGGCGCGGGTCCTCTCGGATCTAGTGGAATAGAAGACATCCACCCTCACGTGGGCTCGATAGTAATGCGCATATCCTCCTGCTGCCACATAGAATATTGCAAAGAGAAGGGTCATGAACTCGTGACCCCAATTTGTGGGGGCACCGAACACATACCGCATGGTCACCTCGAAGCTTATCACCACGACGGCAAGGAGCGTGACCCCAACCATCATCTTCCCGATAAAGATGTTGGTCTTGTCGACAGCCATCATGAAGGTTTTGAGCTTGTTCATATCGCTGACTCCCCTGCCTTTTTCCCTACTGTGCCGAATTGAGCCTGTTCAGTGAACTCCCCCTTTTAGCGAAAAAGAGGGAGGGCATAACGCCCTCCCTCTGTCTTTTGGCCTCACAGCTCCAGTTTTCTGCCCTCTGGATCCCTAAGGTCATCCTCGGTATAGTAGCCCACCTTGACCGATTTCATGAATTCCCACTGGCTTTTAAAGGCCTTCAAGGCAAGAGGATGCTTTTTGGCCCAGTGGACCCAGAGCTTTGGTGCAAACTTCCTGAACTTGGCTATGTCCTCTTCCTTGAGCCTTATGACCTCCACCTTCTGCTCCTTCTGGAACTTCTCGAAGGCCTCGATATCAGCCTTCTGTATGGCAGTGTACTGGTCCCACGAATGCTCCTTGACAAGGGCCTCGAACATCTGCTGGAGGTGCTTGGGGATCTTTTTCCAGGTATTCATGTTGATTTCGATGCTCATCAGGTCCACGGGCTGGTGCAGGCAGGGAGTAGAAGGTGGTCCCATGATGATGTACTTGGCGATCTCGCCGAATCCGAGGTTGTAGTTGACCGCAGCCCCCACGAAGTCAGCAGCATCGATGACCCCTTTCTCCAGTGCTGGATAAACCTCGCCTCCTGGGAGGAGCACGGTGGAGACTCCGGCTTCCTTGTAAATGTCCGCTATGATCCCACCTGGATAGCGAATCTTCTTGCCCTTGAACTCCTCGAAAGACCTGATGGGGACTTTGGAGTGGATCAGGTTATCGTCGTGCTGAATGGGCCCAATGTAGTACATGTTGTGAGCCCCGTAGGCCTCCCTAGCTATTTCCTTTCCACCCAGGGTCTCGTACCAGGTCTCCCACTGATCAGGTCTGTCCAAGCCGAAAGGATAGGATGAGAGAAATGTGGCGGCAGGGATCTTTCCGGGCCAGTAAACATCGAAGCAGTGCATTGCATCGAAAACCCCAGCCTTGACAGCATCGAACATCTCGAAGGTTCCAACTATGGCTCCTGCAGGGAACCCCTCCACTATGAGCTTCCCTTCCGTTACCTCAGCAACCCTCTTGCAGAACTTCTGGAAGAGCTGGTAGCCAAGTGTTCCAGCATCCCATGCCGTCTGCATCTTGATCTTTATGGGCTGTTGAGCTGAGACCCTCATTACGGCTGGAAAGCCTATGGTGCTCGCAGCACCACCTGCCACGGCCGCGGCCTTAAGGAATCCCCTCCTCGATGCCTTCTGACCCACTCCTTCCACTTTTTCCTTCTTTTCTTCCTTTTCGCTCATGGGCTCCTCCTTTTATTGAGTCTTACAAGTGAGCTTGACCTTGGCCTTTCCGAGGCTGGAAAGACCTCCCCTCCCTGCCCTTTTTGGCGAACCCCGGAGGACCTCCTCCCGGCTTACTCCCACAAAAGCCCCTCACTAGCTAATTTTCTCAGTGATGGGGGCCTTTCTCGTAATCTTCCTTGAGAACGTTGTCCCAACCCTTTATGCACCCATATATCACGAACCCAAGGACCCCGAACACTATGGCTGCGACTACAAAGAGCGTGGTATTGTATGGGATGGTGAACATAGTGGTTCCCATCTCAGACCTCCTCGGGGCTTCCTTCATCCAACAGCATTCTAGTTTGTACCAACCTCCGAGCGGGATGTCAAATAAACACATTGTCACATTATTTATGACAATGTCGCGCATATTCTAACCGTATTTCGTTCCCCATGTCAAGCGGTTTTTTGGGGCTCCACAGGCCCCGTTAACCCTTGGGACACACATCTCATTCGCGCCAATCCCTCAGGCTCAGGCAAAAGGAGGCCCCTTCCCAGGAGTGAGTTTTCCAATGGCTGGCAGGAAGCGAATGAATGAGTCTTCCTAGCCCCAAGGAAGCAACCCCGTGCAACTCGCAAACCTTGGGGGAGGCCCCAGAGGGGCTGGGGAAGACCGAGGTCAGGACGTCTCCACTGGAGGCCTTTGGCCTCATCAAGGGGCTCGCGCCTCTAGTTAGCCCTTCTCCACTAGGGAGATCGCAGGAAACTGTAGACTATTGTGGTCAGTCTTTCCGCGATATAAAATCCTATGATTCTTCAATGCTCCCCAAAAACCTTTCACCAGGAGGAAGGCTCCATGGCTTACGAGACCATACTGTTGGATGAAAAAGAGACGGTTGTCCACTTGACCTTAAATAGGCCCGAGAGACTCAATGCCATAAGCCCCAAACTCCTCCAGGAGCTTTCCTCGGCCCTCGACGAAGTAAGTCGCATGGCCAAAGCCAGGGTAGTGATTTTATCTGGCGCAGGAAGGGCCTTTTCCTCCGGCACAGACCTACGGGCTTTGGCTGGAGAGGGGCTAGAAAGGCTTCCTTCGGCCTTTCGTTACCAGCTCAAGATGATGCAAGAGACCTTGACGAGGATAACCACCTTGGAGAAGCCGGTCCTCGCCAAGGTCCACGGTTATGCATTGGGGGCTGCAATGGAGCTGGCCCTTGCCTGCGATTTCAGGATCTCCACCGAGGACGCTAGATGGGGCCTTCCAGAGGTCCTCTATTCCATCGTGCCAGACCTAGGAGGCACCCAGAGGTTGGTGAGATTGGTGGGAGTGGGAAAGGCGAAGGAGCTCGTGATGCTAGGGAGGACCATAGATGGGGCTGAAGCCCAAAGGCTAGGGATAGTAAATAGGGCTGTCTCCCCTGAACGCCTGGATGAGGAAGTCGATGCCTGGGTGGAAGAGATTTTGAGGCTTCCCCCCCTAGGTGTGGGCTTAGCTAAAAGAACCGTTGATTCGGCAGCCGACTCATCCATCCAGACTTCCCTGGAATTCACAGCCCAGGTCCAGGGAGCTCTGATCTGGACTAAGGACTTTTCCGAGGCAGTGATGGCGAAGCTCCAGAAAAGAGAACCCGTTTTTATGGGAAAGTGAGGGCTGGTGAGGAATGAAAGCCGATTTTTCCCCCGTCTTCTCGCCTCAAACCGTAGCTGTGATAGGGGCAAGCGAGGACAAAAGGAAGCTCGGATTCCACGTGATGAAGAGCCTTATAGAAGGTGGATTTGACGGGCCTGTCTTCCCTGTCAATCCCAAAAGAAAAGAAGTCATGGGTTTGAGGGCCTATCCATCGCTCGATGGGATAGGGGGTAATGTGGACCTGGCAATTGTGGTAGTGCCTGCCCCATCAGTGAAGGAGCAGATCCTAGCTTGTAAGAGAAAGGGAGTTAGGGGAATAGTTTTGATCACAGCGGGCTTCAGCGAGATAGACGATCCCAGCGGGGCTGCCCAGCAGGAAGAGATCGCGACTATTGCAACCAAAGCGGGCATTCCCATAATCGGGCCCAATACTTTCGGTATCGTCAATCTTCACCATGGCCTCAATGCCTCATTCACACCTGAGTTCTCCCTCCTCAAAAAGGGAGGAGTGACACTCCTTAGCCAAAGTGGGGGGATGTCTCACCTTTTGGCCTTCTTGGGGATGAGGGAGGAGGTGGGTTTCAGCAAGATCGTGGGCTTGGGAAACAGGTGCAATGTGGACTTTCACGATATCCTGGGCTGGTTAGTGGATGACAGAGAGACGAGCTGTATAGCCCTCTACCTAGAAGGGGTGGACAGCGCTCGAAAGCTCTGGGAAGAGGCCCTTAGCCTGAGGGGGAAAAAGCCCATTGTGGCGTACAAATGCGGGAGATCAGACTTGGGGGACCGAGCCAGTAAGTCTCACACCGGGAGCCTTGCAGGAAATGCGGCTCTTTACAAAGGGGCTATGATCCAGACTGGTATTCTCTGGGTGGAGGACTCTCTAGAGCTCCTCGATGCCTCAAAGGCCTTGGCCTCATCTCCCCTTCCGAAGGGAGAAAGGGTCGCCATACTTTCCGGACAGGCAGGCCCTGCCATGGCAGCCATGGATGTTTGCTGGACTTGTGGCCTCAAGGTGGAATCTTTCAAAGAGTCCACTCAGAAAGCGATAGACGACTTGCTCCCTCCCCTTGCCATCAGGACGAACCCTGTAGACATGGGCCCTGCCTGGTATGACTCCAAGGCAATAGCGGGGATAGTTGAAACAGTGCTTCGCGCCGAGGAGGTGGATCTGGTCCTTTTGCTCATCATGTTCGCATCGGCCAACTCCCAGGCACCTAGGGGACTCATGGAGGTACTCCTTAAGTGGAAAGGAAAAAAGCCTGTTTTGGGATGCATCATGGCCCCCCCACGCATCTGGGAATACGAGGTGAGGGAGTTGGAGGCCCAGGGGGCAATGATCAACTTCCAAACCCCCGAAAGAGCGGCTAAAGCAGCCTCATTTTTGTGCCGATGGGCGAGGTTCAGGGATTACGGATACCTATGACCCTTTTGCCCTCCCCTCGTTGGGCCTAGAATACCCGCACCAACTTTTGCCACCCGAAGGTCCCCTTTGCCCTCAATACTCGTCTTCTGGCATGGGGAGATATTCTACGGAGTAAGTGACCTTCCCTTCGGCTATTCTTACCAATGAGGTGTGCCTGCGGAGTGTGTCCTTCTCCAGGGGGAACTTCTCCTCTACGGCCTTGAGAGCATCCGAGAGGAACTGGATCCTCTCGTTTATGCTCATGAGGTTGAAATTGTCGGGCAGAGGGATGCTTATCAACTCCGGGCCCGACGCGCCCTCGTAGCTTAGAAAGTTCGCTCTGTTCACTTGGCTCCTCATGTCTCAGCTTCCACCTTGTTTTTTTCTCATTCTACCCCAGAACCTCCCCAAATGCAACAAAAAATTGCACCTTTCCATTCACTTTCCTCCCGTCGAGACCTCTCTTCTCCTTTACTCAGTTTAGCCCGCTTTCCCCCCTCTGTGCCCCCTTTCGCCGCTCAGGGGAGAAGAACAAGCCCTGCCATTTTCTCTTTCTTGCGGCGCCATCCCCTCGGCAAGACCCCGTTACGACTCTTTTTCCGTTTCTCCCAAGGGGATGGGCACGATGTCCATTCATAGCCATGGAACGGGAAAGAGGCCTCCTAAAAGCTAGCTGCGGATCTCTTAATGTGGAGTCAAACGGCCTTCTGCGCCCGCTCGAAAAAGAACTCTCCAGGAAATCCTAACACTTTTTCCCCATGGGGTTCGTCTCGTACTGACGGACAAGTTCCCTGTGGGATATACTTGATCTGACGAAAAGGCTCGAATGGTCTTCAGAAAGCGATAATGCGGCCTGAAGCTCCACACCTGGACTTCTCACGAAATTTATTTGAAAGGTGAAACTGGAAGGGAGGCAATGGCTTTGGAGGTTCCACTCATTGATCTTGCTATCCAACATAGGGAATTGGAGAAAGAACTCGTCAAGGTCTTCAGGGCGGCGCTCCGCAGCGGCATTTTTGTGGATGGGGCTGAGGTTGCGGCCTTCGAGGAAGAGTTTGCCGAATTTTGCGGTGCCAAATACTCCGTGGGGGTTTCAAGCGGGACAGATGCCCTTCGCTTCGCACTGCTCGCCTGTGGCATAGGGCCTGGGGACGAGGTGATAACAGTGCCATTCACCTTCATCGCCACAGTAGAGGCCATAAGTCAGGTTGGAGCTCGACCGGTGTTCGTAGATGTCGAAGAGAGAAGTTGCACCATGGATCCTCAAAGGCTCGAGGACTATCTCTCAAAGAGGGGGAGCGACAAAAGAGGAAACACTGTACCCAAGGCCGTTGTGCCAGTCCACCTGTATGGCCATCCAGCGGACATGGATTCCATTATGGACATAGCCCAGAGGTACGGGCTTTTCGTGATCGAGGATGCTTGTCAGGCCCATGGAGCCCTATACCTTTCCAGAAGGGTCTGCCCGGAATGGAAGAGGGGCGAGCAGAGAGAGGGAGGATCGAGGATCGAGCCTTCTCAGGAGAAGGAGGGCTCGGGAGATGGTATGTGGCTTCCTTGCGGGAGCATGGGGCTCGCAGCAGCCTTCAGCTTCTACCCCAGTAAAAACCTCGGTGCTTGTGGGGAAGCCGGGGCCGTAGTCACTCAGGACCAAGATATCGCAGAGAAGGTGAGGATGCTTCGAGACCACGGCCAGACGAGGAAATATCGTCATGAGGTGGAAGGATACAATGGAAGATTGGATGCGATACAAGCTGGTATCCTGAGGGTGAAGCTCAAGCGCCTACCCCATTGGAATGCCAAAAGGCGTGAGAGGGCAAAGAGGTACAATGAATTGCTCTCAGGCCTCGGGCCCTTGATTTTGCCAAATGAAGCCCCCTATGCTTTGTGCGTGTACCATCTGTATGTGATAAGGACTGAACAGAGAGACAAGATGGCGGAATACCTCTCCCGCCACAGGATAGGCTTTGGCATCCATTATCCTCTCCCACTCCATCTCCAAAGGGCTTATAGACACCTGGGTTATGGAAAAGGGGACTTCCCGGTCTCGGAGAAGCTCGCATCCCAAGTGATCTCTCTGCCTCTCTATCCTGAAATGACCGACAGCGATCAGGAACAGGTAGTCGAGGCAGTGAAGGAGTTTCTAAGGCTCGCTGGGCAGGCGTGAGCTCTTAAAGGACCCGGAATGGCAGCTGCGAGGGGAAAGCCTGAGGTTGGCGCTGATTGTTAAGACCCAACACATTACAGCGAGTGTGGCGAGTCATAGAATTCACGAGAGATCTACGGAGCGAGGAGCCCTCGAATTGGCACGAATCCCCATGGAGTCTTCGTGGTCATGAAGATACAAAGGTGCGAGCTTTTTCCCGAGATATTGATTGTGGAACCCGATGTCTTCCGAGATGAGAGGGGTTTTTTCGTCGAGACGTACAGGGTCGAGCGGTACATCGCTTGCGGAATGGAAGTCTCCTTCGTCCAGGACAATCTCTCCTATTCGACAGAACGTGTTCTCAGGGGACTCCACTACCAGGTAGGGAGGGCCCAGGGAAAGCTCGTCTGGGTCGCAAAGGGGGAGATCTTCGATGTGGTCGTGGATGTGAGGAGGAGTTCCCCCACATTCGGTAGATGGTTCGGGATGAGGCTGAGGGCAGATGCAGTAACCCAAATCTACATACCAGAAGGGTTCGCCCATGGCTTTTGCGTGACAAGTGAAGAGGCAATAGTCTGCTACAAGTGCACGGATTATTACTCCCCGGCCCACGAGAGGGGAATAAGGTGGAATGATCCTGATTTGGGGATAGAATGGCCTGTCTCTGATCCTATCCTCTCGGAAAAGGACGCTCGTTTTCCATTTCTCAAAGACCTAGGGAAGGACGACCTTTTTCCTTGAAGAGGGACTGCTGTGGACTCGGCAGGAAATTGCTTTCTTGAGGGATTCGCCCCCAATGGACCTGCCGCGGTCTGCGCTCTAAGCTCGGCCTGAAGCCATCTCCCTTTAGAGAACAGGCCCAGAAATGAACTGGGGACCTGATGGGTCCCTCCCAAGGAAATTTCCCGTAGAAGGCCTTCGTGGAGGGCTTTTTTCAGGAGTTGCCCTTTATCTGGTACGGGCTGCGAAGGCTCTCGTGGAGTCTCTCTTCCAGGAGAAAGAGTTTTCCCTCTTGGGTGAGCTGCACAGCCCCCAATTGCTGAAGAAGTCTCAGGGCAGCAGGCTTGTAGTCCCTCGGCTTTGTGAGTCTCTCGAGGAGATTAGGAGGTGTAAGGCCGAGTTCCGCCAATGTCTTGGCGCTCTCTTCGCTCAAAGCCCGGGCAGCGTAAAACCTCCCCACGACCTGCTTCATTGCCCTCCTTGTGAGGAGGGCTGGCACATAGAGCACTATTGCCATCGCCAGAGCGAGTAAGGCCAATCCTATTAAAATACCCTTTGCATCCATTCCACGGGTCCTCTGGTCTCGAAAGCTCGGAGTTCGAGATGAGGATAATATCTTTCGGATCTTGGGTCAACCATTGGATCTGTCCGGTAGCGTAAGCTTTCTTGTGTCAGGGAGAGGGATGGGGTGCCTTCCTAGGGCTGATAGAGACCATTGGAAAGGAGGATACTGCCGTGAAGCGGATGTTA
>Ga0197142_1001508_pt1 | contig 21242 bp, 16 predicted proteins | sample GBS60_MetaG_FD_148614 | JGI IMG/M metagenome (GOLD analysis project Ga0197142, IMG submission 148614) | Sediment microbial communities from Great Boiling Springs, Gerlach, Nevada, United States - GBS 60_MetaG | ecosystem: Environmental > Aquatic > Thermal springs > Hot (42-90C) > Sediment... | reverse complement strand
CCAGGCGGCCAAGGAGCTGCTGATCGCCGAAGGCTACCATCCCGCCTTTGGTGCCCGGCCGCTCAAACGGGTGATCCAGCGGCGGCTGCAAGACCCTCTGGCCCTCGATATCCTGCGCGGGGAGATCCGTGACGGCGACCATGTCATTGCCGATCGCGGTGGGGATGAGATCGTCTTTACGGTGGCCGTGCCGGAACCCGAAGCGATGCCCGCCTGAGGGGCAGCATCACCTTTAGGCAAGGATGCCAACCCCGCGTTGGCATCCTTTCTTTTTTATGATAACCAGCGTTTGCGGCGCTTATAGTGTTTTACTTCACGATAGGACTTTCTTTCCCCTAAGGCGCTAAGACCCAAATAAAACTCGCGTACATCGGCGTTTTCGCGCAAATCGGTGGGATATCCTTCTAAGACAATGCGTCCATTTTCCATGATATAAGCGTAATTAGCTACTCTTAAGGCCATGTTAGCATTTTGCTCTACCAGTAGAATGGTGGTTTTTTGCTCTTGATTGATGCGTCTGATGATGTTGAAAATCTCAACGACAAGCAAAGGGGCCAGACCCAGAGAGGGTTCATCCAACATCATCAGCTTCGGTTCGGCCATCAGGGCGCGGCCGATGGCCAGCATTTGCTGCTCACCTCCCGAGAGATACCCTGCCTTCTGTCGCCGCCGCTCCCGTAGCCGCGGGAAGTAGTGATAGACCATCTCCATGCGCGTCGCCAGGCGAGAGGCAGGCGTGGTGTAGGCTCCGGCGATCAGATTTTCCTCTACGGTCAGGTGCTCGAAGACGCGGCGCCCTTCCATCACCTGAAAAATGCCCATACGCACGATTTCATCGGCATCCTTGCGATGAATGGCCTGCCCCATGAACTCGATACTGCCGTCGGTCACTTCGCCGTTTTCGGGTTTGAGCAGGCCGGAAATGGCCTTGAGGGTGGTGGATTTACCGGCCCCGTTGGCCCCCAAAAGGCCGACGATCTGGCCTTGGGGTACCTGGAGCGACATCCCCTTCAGGACCAGGATCACCTTGTTGTAGATGACTTCGACATTGTTCAGCGTCAGCATGGCCGCCCCCTCAGGCAGGGGGGAGGGTCACGCCGACCCTCCCCCACGGATGGTCACGGTGTGGCCGAGATGTAATCGCTCACCTGGACCCATTTGCCGTTTTCCACCTTGAACATGCGCAGGGCGTTGTTGCCCTTGTGGCTGGTGGGCGAGAAGGAAATGGGTGCTGTAACACCGCCGGTGTCGAAGTTCTGGATGGATTCGAGGCCGCTGCGGATGTTCTCGCCGGTCACGGGCTTGCCTTGTTGGATGGTCCGCCGGATGCCTTCGGTCATGACGGCCATGGTCCACCAGCCCTGGCTGTAGTGCAGCCCTTTAGCCTCCAGACTGGAGCCTTTGCTCTTCAACCACTCGTCGGGGTCCTTGTGGCCCGGCACGGGCGATGTGGGCGGGGTGAAGGGGATAGCGCCGAGCACACCCTCGGCCGCTGCTCCGGCCAGATTGACGAAAATCTCATCCGCACACCAGTTGAGCAGGATGAATTGCATTTTGTCCTTGTAGCCCTGATCGGCTGCGTTCTTCAGTAAAACGGCCGCCGGACTCGAGACCGTGTGGACGATGACGTAATTGGCGCCGAATTGCTGAATCTGCGCCAATTCGGCCACATAGTCGGTAGCCCCGCGCGGCATGGGCAGACTGGTGAAGCCGATGCCGTTGGCGGCGGCAAAGGCCCTGGCATCCTCCAGAGGCGATTGGCCAAAGGGACTATCGTGATGGATCACGGCCACCTTCGGTTTACCGCTGTTGCCCCTGGCGGCCCAGTCATCGGCCGCCCAGCGGAGGGCAATGATGGCCTGGTCGGAATAGGTCGTGCCGATCAGGAAGTTGTAGGGCGCCTCGTCCATCTTGGTCAGGGCGGCCGAGTAGGAGGCCGACATAAAGGGGACTTTGTCTTCGGCGATCCTGGGTCGCAGGGCTTCGGTGTCACCGGTACCCCAACCCATAAAGGCCACCACCCCCTCGCCGACAAACTGGCTATAGAGGGCTTCGGCCTGGTCCACCTTATAGGCATAGTCGGCTGAAATCAGGTCTATGGGATGGCCCTCCACGCCACCTTTGCTGTTGAGCCATTCGACATAGCCTTTGACGCCTTCGCTATAGGGCGTACCGACGTCGGCTGTGGCCCCGGTCAAATCGAAGATGGCGCCGACCTTAATCGGCTCCTTCGGCCTGGCTGCTTCGGTAGCCGCCGGTGCCTGCGGCGCCGCACCGGCGCAGGCGCCGAGCACCAGCACGGCCAATAACAGAAATGGGATGATCCGTTGGCGACGCGACATGGAATATCCTCCTTACCAAAAGCAAATAGAAAATAAGAAAAAATGGACAAAAATGGTCTTATTCTTAGAAGTCTTATCACCTCCCTTAATAGCTGAAAGGCCACAAACGAAAGTAGTTCTTGATATCTTTCCAGATCTTATTTAGTCCTTCCGGCTCAAAAATCAGGAAAAGGATGATTGCCAAACCGAATACGGCCAACTGAAAAAATGGGATCAAGCCTTCAACGATAGGAAATGTGCTTTTGAGCGCCCGTCCCAGATTGGTCAACAAAGCCGGCACAAGGATCATAAAGGCAGCGCCGAAATACGAACCGGTGATCGAACCCAACCCCCCGATGATGATCATGGCCAGGTAGGTGACCGAAACGTCCATGGTAAAACGTTCCCAGGTCACGATGGTGCGATAATGAGCCGTCAGGGCGCCGGCTAAACCGACGAAGAAGGAGGAAATGGCAAAGGCCAGGAGCTTGTATTTGAACAGGTCGATGCCCATGACCGAGGCCGCAATGTCCTGATCGCGGATGGCAATGAAAGCGCGGCCAAAACGGCTCCGGAAGAGGTTGACCGCGAGAAGGGTGACCAACGCAGCACAGCCCCAGATAACCCAGTAGAAGTTGAAATCGGTGTTGATGCGTCGGCCGAACAAGGTCGGCGCCGGCACGACCAGGGCTTCCACCCCACCGGTCACGGTTTTCCAATGGGTGACCACCCACAGGATGATGACCTGGGCGGCCAGCGTGGCAATGGCCAGGTACAGGCCTTTCAGGCGCAGCGAGGGAATCCCGAAGACCATCCCCACCAGAGCCGTCACCAGGCAGGCGATGGGCGTGGAAAGCCACCAGGGCACGCCGTAGCGGGCGGTCAGGATGCCGGCGGTATAAGCGCCTACGGCCAGAAAGCCCCCCTGCCCCAGGCTGATCTGGCCGGTGTAACCGACCAGGATGTTGAGCCCGATGGCCCCGATAACGGCAATCCCGACCTGATTGGCCAGATTGAGATGATAACGGCTGGCCAGGAAAGGGAAGATCAAGGCCAGGGCGATGACCAGGACCAGTCGGATTTTCTGCGCCGGGGTACGGCGCAAGGCCATGTCCTGCTCGTAGGTGGTGTGATAAATGCCCGAAACCATGTCCGCCTCCTGCTAGACCCGCTCGATGATCTCCTGCCCGAAAAGGCCATAGGGCCGTACCATCAAAATGGCGATCAGCACGACAAACGGCAAGACCTGATTCAGGCCCTGACCGATGTAGCCTCCGGTATAGGTTTCCAGAAGGCCGATGATCAGACCACCGAGGATGGCCCCGGGGATGGAATCCAGACCGCCGAGGATGACCACGGGGAAGACGCGCAGACCGAAATGAGCCAGTTCGGGCCCGACGCCGACGATGTTGGCCACCAAAGCCCCGGCGATGGCGGCGCTGATGGCGGCAATCGACCAGGCCCAGGCAAAGATGCGCTTGACGCTGATGCCCATGCTCAGGGCGGCCGGCTGGTCATCGGCCGCCGCGCGCATGGCAATGCCGGCGCGCGAACGCTGGAAAAAGAGGGTGAGGAGGGCTAACATCACCAGAGCAATGCCTGACGCCCACAGGCGGTCGGCCCCGACAACGGCACCGAAGAGGTTGACCGGATAGCTGGGGATGAAAGACGGAAAGGTGCGCGGTAGATTCCCCCAAATCATGCTGACCACGGCCCGCAACAGACTGCTCAGCCCGATGGTCACCATGATGATCGAGATGATCGGTTCCCCGATGAGGGGGCGCAGCACCAAACGTTCGACCAACACCCCCAACGCGATGGCGACCAGCGCCGTTACGACCATGCCCAGGGTCCAATGCAATCCAAATTGCACCACCATGGCGTAGATGATGTAGGCGCCGATAAGGAGAAATTCGCCCTGGGCAAAGTTGATCACGTCACTGGCCTTGTAGATGAGCACAAAGCCCAAGGCCGCCAGGGCCAGAATGGCGCCGTTGGTCAATCCGGTTATTGTGAGCTGCACAAAAAGGTCCATGCCTTACTCCTTACCGTCAAGGGATTCGATGGCCAGACGGGTCTGAATCCGGGCCGTGCGACCGTCCTGATAGGTAATGGTCGTCTCCACGTCGATATGCGAGGCATAACTGTACAAGGCCGAGATGAGATCGGCGTAGCGTTGGGCAATGAGCCGGCGCCGGACCTTGCGGGTGCGCGTCAATTCGGCATCATCGGCATCCAGCTCCTTATGGAGCAAGAGGAAACGGCGCAGGCGGGCGGCCGGGGGCAGATCGGCATTCGCCTGTTCGATATACTTGCGGATCAGGGCGTATACTTCCGGTTTTTGGGCTAAATCGGTATAGGTGGTATAGGCAATTTGATGTTTTTCGGCCCATTTACCGACATTGGCAAAATCGATATTAATCATGGCTGTAACGAAAGGCCAATCTCCACCGAAGACAACGGCTTCTTTGATATAAGGACTGAATTTGAGTTTATTCTCGATGAACTGGGGGCTGAATTTGGTGCCGTCGTGGAGGGTCATGACGTCTTGGACCCGGTCGATAACGACTAAATGACCGTCTTCATCGAAATAACCGGCGTCTCCGGAATGAAGCCAGCCGTCACGCAGGGCCTCGGCCGTCGCCTCGGGATTGCGGTAGTAGCCGAGCATCACCGCCGGCGAACGCATGAGGATCTCACCGCTTTCGTCAATACGGACTTCGGTTTCGGGGATGGGTGTGCCCACCGTCTGGAATTTGATATCGCCGTCGCGATGGACGACGGCGATGCCGTTGATCTCGGTCTGACCGTAAATCTGCTTGAGATTGACGCCCAGGGCATGGAAGAAGCGGAACACATCCGGCCCCAGGGCGGCGCCGCCGGTGTAGGCCCGCTTGAGATGACGCAGGCCCAACTGGTCCTTGATCGGCTGGAAGACAAGCCCATCGGCCAGGGCGTAGAGCAACCGCAAGCCCAACCCGGCTTTCTCTTTCCGAAAGCGGACATCGGCCATGCGATAGCCGATGCCGATGGCCCACCGGTAGAACTGCTGCTTGAGCCAGGTGGCATCTTCGATCTTAACCTGGACCTGACTGACCAGGTTTTCCCAGATGCGCGGGGGGCTGAACATCACCTGGGGTCCGATCTCGCGCAGATCGTGCTGAACGGTCTCCGGTTCTTCGGGGAAATTGACGGTAAAGCCCACCTGCATGCCGCATGACATGACCATCATCTGTTCGCCGATCCAGGCCAGCGGCAAAAAGGAAACAAACTCGTCTTGGGAGGTCAGAGGGTCTACTTTCATCAGATTGCGGCCCATGCTCAGCATGGAACGATGGCTGAGCATGGCCAGCTTGGGGTTGGCGGTCGTGCCGGAGGTGGTGGAGAGGATGGCGATATCATCGCCTTTCCCCTGGGCCAGACGCTCTTCAAACCAACCGGGATGCTCCTGTTCGTAGCGGCGGCCCTTCTCCTCGACGACCGGAAAATAAAGCAGAAAATCCTCGCTGTAATGACGCAAGCCCTTCGGGTCATAATAGATCACCTTTTGTACCCCATGAAGCTGAGGCCACATCTCCAGGATTTTGTCCACCTGCTCCTGGTCCTCCACGACGATGAAGGCCACATCGGCGTGGTTGAGGATGTACACGATCTCGTTGACCACCGAATCCTGGTAGATGCCCACCGATTTGGCGCCGACCGCCTGCGCTGCCAGTTCGGCGATGAGCCATTCCGGGCGGTTATCCCCGATGATGGCGACGGTGTGCTCGGGTTGCAGACCCAGACTCACCAGTCCTAAGGCGAAGTACTTGACATGCTCGTAATACTCGCGCCATGTCAGCGTCTGCCAGATGCCATACAGGCGCTCGCGAAGGGCCACTCTGGTCGGTGTGCGTTGTGCGTGTTCGTAGAGTAGCTGGGGCAGGGTTTCGGCCATAGGAAAACCGTAACGGAAACGGCCCACCGTCGGGGCCTTGCCATTAGCGGAAAGGCGAGGCCAGGTGCTCCTCGCCCAGGTAAGCATCGATCACATCCTGATTGCTACGCACTTCGGCCGGAGTGCCTTCGGCGATCTTCTGACCGAAGTTGAGCACGGCTACCCGGTCGCTGATATCCATGACCACGCCCATATCATGCTCGATCAGGACCAGGGTTACTCCGTGCTCTTCGTTGATATCGAGGATGAAACGGGCGATATCTTCTTTCTCCTCGGTGTTCATGCCGGCCATGGGTTCATCCAAAAGGAGAATGGACGGCCGTAGGGCCAAAGCCCGGCCCAATTCAACCCGCTTTTGCAAGCCATAGGGAAGTTCGGCCACCGTTTTATGACGAATCGCCTGGATCTCCAGCAACTCGATGATATCCTCCACAAAGCGCCGAAAACGCATTTGTTCGCGCTGGGCCGGGCCCCAATAGACCATACTGGCCAGTAAGTTGCTGCGCATGTGGATATGAGCTCCGGCCAGCAGGTTCTCCAGCACCGTCATGTGCCGGAACAATTCGATATTCTGAAAGGAGCGGGCCACCCCCAAACGGGCGATTTCATGGGGCTTGAGCCGGGTCAGATCGTGTTCGGCCCCGTTCTGGTAGAGCAGGATACGGCCTCGTTGCGGGCGATACAACCCGCTGATGCAGTTGAGCAGGCTGGTTTTGCCGGCGCCGTTGGGTCCGATAATGGCGAAAATCTCTCCCTGGCATATCTGGAGGCTGACGCCTACCAGCGCCGTTACCCCGCCGAAGGACAGCCGGACATTGTCGATGCGCAGTTGCACATCGCCCGGGGCTAATGTCGTCCTATTGAGGACACTCTGAAAGCCGCGCTGCATAGACGTTTCTCCATGGTGGTTCACGTCACTATAACGTAGCTGCCGCTAACAAAGCGTTAACGGCGGCGTTAAAGGGACATCTTTTTGTGGGCAACTCCAACAAGGCTGTTACCGAGGCCAAAACCAAAGCCGAAGGTTGGAGTTATTTGTAATCAGCGATCCTTTTCGTCGAAACGACTCTCCACAAAGGCGCAGAAAGGAGGGCCGGGAAATGCTGCCTGGCTCTTGTCACCGCGGCCAAAGTAACTTATACTCCCATTAAGCGTTTCCCCCACCATCCGCCCTATGGTCAGGTCCATGATATCGGAAAGCCGCAAAATCCTTGCCCCCCTTTGCCGCTTCCCGTGTGCGTTGGTCACGGCAAGCCCTGATGGACCTGGCTGCGACCCCCGGCCGTAAACGGGGGCGAGTTGCCGTCATCGGCGCCGGGCCTTCGAGTCTGACCGTGGCCCACGATCTGGCTTTGCTGGGGCATCAGGTCGTCATCTACGAGGCCGGCCCCAAGGCCGGAGGGATGATCCGCTATGGGGTGCCCATCTATCGCATCGACCAGCAAGCCCTGGACGCCGAGATCGAGAGCATCCTGGCCATGGGGGTGGAAATTCACTACCATACTCCTATCGGCCGTGACATCACCCTGGCCGATCTGCGGCAGCAATACGATGCCGTGTATCTGGGCCTGGGGCTGATGGAGGGACGACGCCTGAACATCGAGGGGGCCGATCTCGATGGGGTGATCACGGCCGTCGATCTGTTGCTCAATTACAATCTGGGTTATCGGGTGCAGTTAGGCAAACGGGTCATCGTGGTGGGCGGCGGGGATGTGGCTATGGATGCCGCCCGCACGGCTTTGCGCCTGGGGCAACTCACCGCCGCTCAGGCCGGAGCCCTGGCCGAAAGCGAAGCCCGCGCCGAAGAGGAAGCCGATGCCGTCCATGCCGCTTTGGATGTGGCCCGTACGGCTTTACGCCTGGGGGTAGCCGATGTCCGCCTGATCGCGCTGGAATCGTGGGAAGAGATGCCTGCTTCGCGGTTTGAGATCGAAGAGGCGCTGGAGGAAGGCATTCAGATCTGCTCGAACAGGACGACCGCGCCGGAGCCCAGGCCGCCTTGCAAGCCTTGCGCCAACAATGGCCGTTGGGCGATGCGACGGCCGGCGCCGCCGTCTACAGCACCTATTGCGCTCCCTGTCATGGGGTTCAAGGCGAAGGCGGTATCGGCACAAGCCTGCATAACAACGCCTTTATCCAGGGGCAGACGAACGCCGAATTGGTGGATTTCTTGCTCGTCGGGCGGCCGGGCACGGCCATGGCCGGTTTCAAAGGCCGCCTCAACGAAACCCAACTGGCCGATGTGATCGCTTTCCTGCGTCTGTGGCAGTCCGGCCAATAAAAGCCCCTGCCATCGTCCCGCCGGTGCGAAAACCGGCGGGACGATGGCGGCCCGGCCCTATCCTTCCTCCAAAGCCGGCGCGTTGGGCCCGCGCAAAGGTAAACCGGGGATAACCACAGCGCCGCTCCGCTCATAGGCCGCCTGTCCCTGTGCCTGGCGTAGCTCGTCGATCATGCCCAGTTCCTCAAAAATCGTCGTGGCGCGGAAATGGCAATCCACCGCCCAGGCCAGTTGACCGGCGCGGTCGTAAAGTCGGCGCAAGGCCAGATACACCCGGGCCAGGTCCGGCCGCGCCCGGATGGCGCGCAAGAGGTGCATGGCGCCGAGCAGATCCTGCTCGATCTGGGACCAGCCCGGCTGGGGTCGCTGGGCGCCGATTTCGGCCAGAAGGCGTAGGGCCATGGCCGTGGCCCAGCGATTGTTGGCCGCGACGGCCTCCTGGTGAGCCCGCCGCGCTTCGTGCTGGGCCCGATCGAGCTGTCGGGCCAGGAGGTAGGCCTCGGCCAGGAACAGGCGGGGCACATAGTGGAGCACGCGGTGGTCGTGGTGTTCGGCCCAGCTCGTGGTCATCGTCAATAACCGCAGCCCTTCGGCGCCTGCCCCGCGGTGGGCCAGAGCCAATCCGCGCAGACTGAGGGCCATATAGGTCGGCGGACTCAATTCGTCGGGCGTCAGCTCAGGGATGGGCGCCAAGGCCTTCAGAACGGCCTCCCAATCATGGCGGGCAGCCTGGACCATACCCCATTGCATATAGGCGAAAAAGGTCGTGGGATGGGTTTCCCCGTGTTGAGCCCGGGCCAGCTCCACCCCGCGCTGGGCCGTGCTCAAGGCGCGTTCCCACGCGCCCACCCGGGCGTAGGCCACGCCCAAATAGCCCAAGACAATGGGCAAATCCGGGGGTAAAGGCATCTGCAGGATATCATGCCGCTCCTCATGGAGATGGACATAGCGCAGCAAATAGGCGATGGCATCGTCAAAGGCGGCCAGGGCGATGCTCACCCGACCGACCATGCGCAGGGCGGACGAAAGCAAGTCCAGATCCTCTTGCTCTTCGGCCACGCGCAGGGCGCGACGGGCATAGTCGCCGGCAATGGCCGGTTGTCCGCGCAACCAGAAGCATTGCGCCGCCCGTCGGAAGATAGCTCCCAAACGGCTTTCCTCGCCCACCGCGTGGGCGAGATGTTCGGTCTCGCTCAAGATGGCAATGGCCCGGCTCAGATTCCCGCTGAAGGCATAGGCCTGGGCCAATTGCAGGTTGAGGTCAATACGCCGCGCCTGCGGCGCCGGACCACCCATCTGACCCAGCAGATTGACGGCCTGCAGACCGAACTGCCGGGCCTCCTGATAGGAGCGCATCTGCAAGGCCTGTTCTCCGGCGCGGGTGAGATAGGGTAGCGCCTGCCACGGCCGATCGCTGCGGGTGTAGTGGTAGGCCAGCGTGGCCGGCTCTACCGGGAAAAGGCTGTTCTCCAGGACCTCGGCGATACGGCCATGGATATACTCCCGCCGGGCGCGACTGAGGCTGTTGTAGGCCACCTGACGCATCTTATCATGGCGGAAATCGTAACCCTGACGCACTTCGTGGATGAGGCCGCGCTGTTCCCAGTTTTCGAGCTCGGCGACCAGTTCCTCGCGCGGACGGTCGAGGATACTGTGCAGCAAAGAAAGGGAAAACGGCCGACCGATGGCAGCAGCCGCGGCCAATGCCTCGCGGCTGGTCGGGGATAAACGCTCGATCCGCGCCTGTAGCACTTCCTGAATCGATGTGGTCAGCAACGGCGGACGACCCTCGGGGCGACTTTCTTGCAACGCTTTGACCGCCTCGATGATAAAGAAGGGATTGCCCTCCGTCTCCTGGTAAAGCCGATGACGAAAGATGGCATCGGCCGGCATCGCCGGCAACATCTGCGCGGCCAAACGAACCGTGTCCTCAGGGCTCAAGGGAGGCAGGGTAAAGGTCAAGGCCAGATGGCTGCGCTCGATTAGCCGCAGCAAGGGCTGACGATCGGCGGGCAAATCCTCTCGCCGATAAAGCCCAAAGACGAGCAAGGGCACCGTGGTCAACTGGCGCGTCAGGCCCACCAGCCATTCCCAGGTCAGGGTATCGGCCCAATGGAGGTCATCGAGAACGAGGTGCAGGGGCGGCTCGACCCGACGGCTTATGTCCAGGAAAAACTGGATCAGGGCCTCACGCAACGTCTGTGCATCCGGCATGGCGGGAAGGGCCACATAGGGGAAGAGGGCCTGGAAACGGGGCAAAAAGGCCAGCAGGGGTGCCAACCAGGGCGGCGTCTGCGGGCGCATGGCCAGCAGCAGATCGGAGACCAGCGGGTTCTCCTCCAACGCCTGCCGCAACGGCGCCAGGACCTGCATGCTCTCCAGCTCATAGCAGACGCTTTGCAGAACCGGAGCCTGGGGATGACGGGCCAGATACTCATGGATCAGGCGCGTCTTTCCGATCCCGGCCTCGCCTGCCAGCAAAATCAGCCGTCCTTCGCCTTGTCGAGCCCGCTCATAACGTTGTTCGAGCATGGCCAACTCGTGTTGGCGATCGACCAGTGGCACGGCTGCCGGTAAGCGCGGTTTCGGAGCCGAACGGCGAATGACCACAGCCGGCGGCGTTTCGACCGGCAGGTAGAACTCTCCGCGTTGCAGGGACTGGAAGAGCGCCTGAGTCTCCGGCAGGGGTTCGGCTCCGATTTCCTCCTCCAAAACCCGCACCAACTGCTGATACTCGGCCAAAGCCCGTCCGCGTTCACCGTGCAAAGCGTAGAGGGTCATCAGACGACGGCGGGCCTGTTCATCCAGCGGTTCCAGAGCGACCCACTTCTGCGCCAGGGGGATGGCTTCCCCTACCCGACCGGCATGGGCCAGGGCCTGGGTCAGGCGATCCAGGGTATGCAGATAAAGCCGCCGCAAACGGTCGCGTTCGGGCTGGCACCAGTCCTCATACACATCCTCGAGGAGATCGCCTCGATAGAGTCGGACGGCCTCCAGGGCTTCGTCCACGCCGGCTTCAGGACGCACACCGTACTCAAAGGCTTCGCTATCCAGCCACAGCCGTACCTGGGGATGAAAGGCAAGGGTCGAACCGATGCTGACGATCCATTCCCCCTGGCTTTCCAGGGGCATAAGGACCTGGCGCAGATGATGCAGGTACTGGCGCAGGTTGCGTCGCGCTGCGCTTTCGGTAGCCCGGGGCCACAACACAAAGGCCAGACGTCGTCGATCGACCGCTTCGCGATGGTGTAAGAGGAGATAGGCCAGGAGGGCACGCGTCGTGGGTGAACCCAGGTCGAGAGGCCGTCCCTGGGGATCGAAGACGGTCAGCGTACCGAATAACCAGGCCCGCAGCTCCATCTCAGCCCATGGGATAACGCATCCGCTGGCCGCCGATCAGGTGCAGGTGCAGGTGGAATACGACCTGACCCGCATGAGGCCCGGTATTGATGATCAGGCGATAGCCTGTGGCGGCGATGCCTTCCTGGGCGGCCAGCCGTTTGGCCGTCACTAAGAGATGACCGAGAACGGCCTCATCCGCTTCTTCGACATCGTTGACCGAGGCGATGTGCTTGTTGGGGACGATAAGGATGTGCACCGGCGCCACCGGGCGGATGTCCCGAAAGGCGCTAACCCGCTCATCTTGATAGACCATTTCCGAGGGAATGGCACCGGCGACGATTTGGCAGAAAATGCACTCGGATGGCATACGGTCAGGTCCTCCTGAAGGTAAAAAATGGGCACGGGGGTGAGGATTGGGGGGAAATGATTATCCCATCGGCGCCGGGGAAGGGCAACATCCGGGCAGGAGGGAATAGCCTGTGTGATGACCGAACGGGTGGGGTGCGGTTACCGCCACCTCACAATAACAGGGGGTAGGTAATGCCACCGCTTTTCCTTTTGGCGCTTGCTCCTTTGCCGATTTGGCGAGGGACCCTCAAAACGAAAAAAGGCCTTGCGCGGGATAGGGCTATCTTGACATTGCAACCGGTTGCGGTTAGAATTCGGCTTATCTGCAAGCGGTTGCAACGACAACGCGACGGCCTTCGCTGTATTGCCCGGGTTGGTCTTGTTCACCGCCTCGAAGCATAGCCTGCTGTTATCCCCTTCCTCCTCGGAGTCCTTTTTTTGAAAAACACGGTTATGCCCACCATTCGTGATGTGGCCGTTCGGGCCGGCGTCCATCCCAGTACGGTGAGTCGGGTTTTCTCGGGCAAACCGTACATCAGTCAGGCCACGCGCGAACGCGTCCTGGAAGCCGCCGAAGCGCTTGGTTTCCAGCCCAACGCCATTGCCCGCTCGCTGACGCTCCAGCGCACGAACATGCTCGCCATCGTTGTCCCCCATGTTTTCGATGGCTATTTTGACGATAGTTTCTTCCCTCAGGTGATGCGAGGCTTATTACAGGTGGCCTATAAGTACGGCTATCGGGTGCTCGTAGGGGGCAGTGGTGGTCACATGGATGAGGTCACCCAATTGTACGATATCGTCGGCTCCCGTCAGGCCGACGGCGTCATCATCCTCAGCCATCGCCTGGATGTGGATGTCATCGGCGCCTTGCTCGAGTTCAACATCCCCTTTGTCGTCATCGGTCGTCCCGATATCCCCACGGCCGAAGTGGCCTGGGTCGAATCCCAAGACCGCCATTACACGGCCGAGGTGATCCGCTATCTGATCGGCCTGGGCCATCGGCGCATTGCCTTCGTCGGCGGCGACCCCGATGTCGCCGTCACGGTGGAGCGTCTGCTCGGCTATCAAACGGCCCTGGCCGAGGCGGGGATTGAACCCCTGCCGGAATGGGTCGATTACGGCTTTTTTGCCGAGGATGGCGGTTATCAGGCCGTCCAACGCATGATACGCCTGGGGTCGCGCGCACCGACCGCTTATTACGCGGCCAACGATCTCATGGCCTTGGGTATTTTGCGCGCGTTGCGCGAACGGCATATCCCCGTTCCCGAAGCCGTCTCGGTGGTAGGGACCAATGGGTCCCTGGCTACGGCGCATACCCATCCTGCTTTGACCACCCTCTATGTGCCCTATGCCGAAATGACGGCCAGGGCGGCGTCCATCCTTATCCGCAGCATCCAAACAGGAGAGAAGCCCCGCGAACAAAGTCAGGTCGAATGTCAACTCCTCATCCGTGCATCTACCGGTCCTGCTCCCACTGATTAACCCTCGTTTTCCGTTCTCAGCTTATTCCAAAGGAGGCAGAAGATGTTTCGCCGAACCTACCCGGTTCTCTTGGTTCTCGTGCTGGTCGCCATGGTGTTGGCGTCCTGCGCTCCCGCCGCCACACCGACTCCGGCCCCAACCCCTGTTCCCCCCACGCCGACCCCCGTCCCACCGACTCCCACTCCCGTTCCTCCCACGCCGACCCCGGTTCCGCCGACGCCGACCCCGGCGCCCCCTGCCGTCACCTTGAAGATCTGGGCCGATAACACCCGCGCCCCGGCGCTTCAGGCCGTCGCTGCGGCTTTTGAGGCCCAATACGGCGTCAAGTTGGAGATCAGCGAGATCGGTTTCGGCGATATCCGCGATAACGTGAAGCGGGCTGCTCCCGCCGGCGAAGGGCCCGACATTTTCATCGGCGCCCATGACTGGGTGGGCGAACTCTACACGAACGGCATTCTGGCCGAAATCGACCTGGGTGATAAGGCCAAGGAATTCTTCCCGGCCGCCCTTGACATGTTCCGCTACGAGGGCAAGCTGGTGGCCATGCCTTACGCCACCGAGAACATTGCTTTCTTCTACAACCCCGACCTGGTGACCCAGGTTCCCGCCACCTGGGACGAGGTGAAGACCCTGGCGAAAGAGCTGCAGGATGCCGGCAAAGCCAAGTACGGATTCTGCCGCCAGCAGGGTGATCCGTATCACTTCTATCCCATCCAGACGGCTTTCGGCGGCTATGTCTTCGGTCTCAATCCCGACGGCACCTGGAACCCGAAGGACGTCGGCGTGGGTAATGCCGGCTCCATCGCTGCCGCCCAGTGGCTGGCCGACATGGTGGCCCAGGGCAGCATCGTCAAGGACATGGACTGGGATACCTACCATGTGGCCTTTGAGACCGGCGAATGCGCCATGATGATCACCGGCCCCTGGGCGCTGACCCGCATGCGCGATGCCGGCGCCAAGTATGAGATCGCTGCCTTCCCCAAGGGTCCGGCCGGTCCCAGCCAGCCCTTCCTCGGCGGCCAGGGCTTCTTCGTAAGCGCCTTCAGCCAGAATGGGCTCCTCGCCCAGGCCTTCCTGACCGAGTTCATGGCGACCGAGGAGGCCATGCGCCAGTTGTTCCAGGCCGACCCGCGGCCTTCGGCCTTCCTGGCCGTGCGCAACAACCCCGGCGATCCTGACATGGAGAAGTTCGGTGTGGCCGGCGCCAATGCCGTCCCCATGCCCAATATTCCGCAAATGTCGGCCGTCTGGGGTCCGTGGGGCGATGCCCTCGTCCTGATCCAGCAGGGCGCGGCCACGCCGGCAGAGGCCATGACCAACGCCCAGCAGCAGATCGAGACGGCGCTGCAGGGCTCCTGATCGTTTACCGACCCGAGAGGGGGCGTATACGCCCCCTCTCGGCTTTTTCCAGGATACGCCGGTGAACGGGATGGTCTCCGGTAGAGTCCCGCCCGCAGACAGCAGAAGCCCCGGTCTATAGTCCGAGGGATCGTTTTCCTGTTCGCGTTCATTCTTTTTGCTTTCGGGAGCGTAAACCATGGCCACCATTTCGCTGGCGAGAAAGCCAGGATGGGGGGAACTGCTGGGAGGAGGGCCTCTGGCGTCGATTGTGTTGCGGCTGGTCTTTGTCGCCGCCTTCGACGCCTTTGCCATTTTTACAGGCTGGCAACTCCTGCGCGGGGCGGTGGCACCGTTGGCCGTAGTCCTCTGGCTGGTGGCCCTGGCGGTTACCATCGTTTTCTTGCGCCGCGATGCCATGCCGCTGCGCTGGATCATGCCGGGTCTGGCCTTTATGGTCATGATGCACATCTACCCGGTGCTCTTCACCATCTATACGGCCTTCACGAACTACGGTGACGGCCACCTGATCGAACGCACCACCGCCATCCGGCAGATCGAAAGCCAGGTCTATCTGCCGCCCGATGCCAAAACCTATACCTGGCTTCCCTACGAAGCTCCCGACGGGAGCTATGCCTTGTGGTTGACCTCTGCGGAAGGCGACCAGTACTTTGCAACCAGTACGGGGGAAGTCTATACCCGACAAGAGCTGGAAGCCCAGGGGGTGGAATTCGATGCCGAGGGTAAACCGGTGGCCGTGGGCGCTTATACGTCCATCCCTGCCAACCGCCGCTTTGCCGTTCTCCCTATGCTGCAGCCGCTGACCTTCGGCAATGTCGAGCAGGGTGTCAAAATCACCTCCCCGACCCGCGCCGGTCAGGTGCGCCAGAAGTACGTCTACGATCCCCGGCAGGATGCCATGATCGACCAGGAGACGGGGGTCGTTTATGCCAATGTGCGGGGCACGTTCACGTCGCCCGACGGCCAGACCCTCATCCCCGGTTTTCCGGTGGTGATCGGTGTCGATAATTTCCGCCGTCTCTTGACCAGCCCGGCTTTGCGGGGCCCTCTGGTGACCATTTTTACCTGGACGGTCGTTTTTGCAGCCATGACCGTCCTCACCACCTTTGTCCTGGGGTTATTGCTGGCGCTGGCCCTGAATGAGCCTGATCTGCCCTTGCGGCGCACGATTCGGGTGTTGATGATTGTGCCTTATGCCCTGCCGGCTTTTATCAGTGTGCTCATCTGGCGGGGTATGTTCAATCCGGTGATCGGGATTATCGGTTCGCAATGGGATCCGGGATGGTTTTCCAGTCCGATTTTCGCCAAAGTCGGCATTCTGATCGTCAATCTGTGGTTGGGCTATCCCTACATGTTCCTGATCACCACAGGCGCCTTACAGAGCATTCCTTCCGACCTGTATGAGGCGGCCAAGGTGGACGGCGCCAGCGGCTTTCAGCAGTTCTGGCGCATCACCCTGCCGTTGCTGTTGGTGGCCGTAGGGCCGTTGCTGGTGGGTTCCTTTGCCTTCAATTTCAACAACTTCACCATCATTCAGCTCTACAACAACGGCGGCCCGCCCATCCCCGGCACGCCCACGCCTGCCGGCTATACCGACATTTTGATCAGCTATACGTATAAGCTTGCTTTCGGTGGTGGTCGCGGGGCCGATCTGGGGCTGGCCGCGGCCATTTCCATCGTCATTTTCCTCATCGTTGGCGCCATCACGATTGCCAACTTCCGCTACACCGGCATGCTGGAGGAGGTTTCCGAAAGTGTCTGAGCGCGCGACAACAAGCAAGAAAGTGGGTTCGCTTCAGGCCCAACGGCGTTTCAACATCGCCTGGCGCCTGGTGGTGGCCGTGTTGGCCATCGGTTTTTCCCTTTTTCCGGTGGTGCTCATTCTCTCCACCTCCATCAATCCCATCAGCCAGGTTACCGTCACCCAGCTTATCCCCGACAACGCCACCCTCAACAACTTCCGGCGGATGCTGACGGATGAGCAGTTTCCTTTTGCCCGTTGGGTGTGGAATTCGATTAAGGTGTCGGGTCTGACCTCGTTGTTGGTGGTGGCGCTAACCTCCCTGGCCGCCTTTTCGTTCTCGCGCTTTCGCTTCCGTCTGCGCAAGCCGTTGCTCCGCGCCGTCTTGCTGATCCAGGTCTTCCCCAACATCCTGGCCGTAACGGCCCTGTTCCTCATCCTCTTGAACATCGGCCGCATTTACCCCGGCTTCGGCCTCAATTCCCATTTCGGGTTGATCCTGGTCTATCTGGGCGGGGCGATGGGCTTCAATACCTGGCTGATGAAGGGCTTTTTCGACACAATCCCCCGCGAGCTGGATGAAGCCGCCTACATTGACGGCGCTTCCAGCTGGTACACATTCACCCGGGTGATCTTCCCGCTGGTACGGCCCATCCTGGCCGTCATCTTCATCCTCACGTTTATCGGCACGTATGCCGACTATTTGCTGGCCCGGGTCATTCTGACGGATAAGAACATGTACACGGTGGCCGTGGGTCTGAGCCTGTTTATCGGCGAGCAGTACTCGCAGCGTTGGAATCTGTTTGCCGCCGGCGCCCTGATGGCGGCCCTGCCTACGCTCATCCTGTTCTACCTTATTCAGAATCAGCTGCAAAGTGGGCTGACCGTGGGCGCGGTCAAAGGGTAACGCTCTGCCCGTTCAGGACTCCAGACGGGAGCCGGCGTCGCCGGCTCCCGTTGTTGGCGGACCGTCGCCTTTGACCAGGGGCCTTCTGCCATCCTCACCCGACCGGATAGACATCGGGCCCGTTCCGGCGGCATAATAGGGCGCAGGTTTTATTCCTTTCCGTCCGTCGTGCTTTCCGTGTTGTTACCTCCGCCTGTTCTCGTTACCACGCCTGCCGAACTGGATGCGGCCGTCGCGGCCATGCGCCGGGCCGGCCGTCTGGCCCTGGATACGGAATCGAACAGTCTCTATGCTTATCACTATCGGGTTTGCCTGATCCAGATTTCGACCGATGCCGAGGACTACCTGATCGACCCCCTGACCCTGCCGGACCTGACACCGTTGGGCGAGTTGGTCGCCCAACCGGGCCTGGAAGTGACCATGCACGCGGCCGAGAACGATATCCTCCTGCTCCGCCGCGATTTCGGTTGGCGCTTTGCTGCCGTCTTCGATACCCTGTGGGCGGCGCGCATTTTGGGTTGGCGCGCGGTGGGTCTGGCCTCGCTCCTGGCCACCCATTTCGGCGTGCGCCTCGATAAGCGGATGCAGCGCACCAACTGGGGCCGGCGGCCGCTGACGCCGGAACAGATCGCCTATGCCCGGCTGGATACCCATTTTCTGTTGCCGTTGCGTGACCGCCAAGAAGGAGAACTGCGGGCGTGCGGGCGCTGGCAGGAAGCGCAGGAGGTCTTCGCCGGGCTGCTCGCCATCACCTGGGAAGAAAAAGAACGCTCCGGGTTTTGGCGCCTGCCCGGCGTATGGCAACTTGAACCCGGGCAGCAGGCCGTGCTCAAGGCCCTGTTCGATTGGCGAGAGGAGACGGCTGCTCGCCGGGATGTGCCGCCTTTCAAGGTGTTGAGCAACGAAGCGTTGCTGGCTCTGGCCCGCCAACAACCCACCACACCGACGGCGCTGACGGCCGTCCCCGGTTTACCGCGTCGTCTTTCCCCCGGTCTGATCCAGGAGTTGTTGCGGGTGATCGAACGAGGCCGCCGCCAACCGCCGCCTCCTCCCCCCGAACATAACCAAGGCGGTCTGCGCCCGGATCGCCAAACTCTGGCCCGCTTCGAGCGGCTGCGCGCCTGGCGCACGGCTACAGCCGCACACCGTGGCGTCGAGCCGGATGTCGTGCTCACCAATCAGGTGCTCATGGCCCTGGCGCGAGCCTGTCCTACCACCATGACCGAACTCGAAGCCACCCGTCTACTCGGTCCTGCGAAGTTGCGCAGCTACGGTCCCGATATCCTGCGCGTGCTGCGCGATACCCCTTGATTTCGGCCGGCCGTGCATCGCAGCGCCATATTGCCCTTGTCCACGGCGAACCGGAGCCGGCCGCGGCCCTGGCTCGCGAGCTGCTCGCCACCGGCCATCGTCAGGTCAGCATCCCGTCACGCGGTCAGGGGGTGGCCCTGTAGGGATTGGCCAGGGCCGGGACCCGAGTCAAATCCTCGCCTTGCTCTCTCTGGGTGGTTTTTGGTACACTCGCTTGCAGACGGTGCCCCCTCTCCCCCGCTACAGTAAGCCCGATAACCACCTTTCCATTCTTCAGGAGATTCCGTATGCCTTTCGAACTTCCTCCTCTGCCCTACAACTACAATGCCCTGGAACCTTATATCAGCGCCAATACGATGCATTTCCATCACGATAAGCATCACGCCGCCTACACCAACAACCTCAACGCGGCGATTGCCAAATATCCCGAATTGGCCGAGGTGAGCGCCGAGGACCTGCTGCGTCGGTTGGATACCCTGCCCGAGGATATCCGCACGACTGTGCGCAACAACGGCGGTGGCTATGTCAACCATAATCTGTTCTGGGAGATTATGGGACCCGGCGGCGGTGGGGAACCTTCCGGCGATCTGGCTGCGGCCATTGCGGCGACCTTTGGCAGTTTCGAGGCCTTCAAAAGTCAGTTTTCCAGCGCGGCGGCCAACCGCTTCGGTTCGGGCTGGGCCTGGCTGGTTGTAGATGAAAACGGCAAGCTGGCCGTCTACAGCACGGCCAATCAGGATAGCCCCTACATGTCGAACCACATCCCCATCCTGGGGCTCGACGTGTGGGAGCATGCCTACTACCTCGATTATCAGAATCGCCGGCCCGATTACATCGCCGCCTTCTGGAACGTCATCAACTGGCGCGCCGTCGAAGCCAGGTACGCGGCTGCCCGCTGAGCCGCGCTCTTCCCGGTCGTTTGCCGGCGCCGCCGACCGTTTTCCCTGCGGCGGCGCCGGTTTTTTTCTCATCGCTATGAACCGTCTACCGTTTAGCCACCAACAGTGGCTTGCGTTGATGGTGCTCATGGCCATGATCACGGCGGCGTGGGTCTACCGCGAGCCCCTCGTGATCCATCTGCGCCATGTGGACACAGCCCGTGCCTGGTTCCACGAGCTGGGTGTTTTCGGTCCCCTCATCCTCATCGCCATCAATAGCCTGCAGATTGTGGTGGCGCCGATTCCGGGCTATGTGGTGCAGATTGCGGCCGGCTGGGTGTACGGTGTCTGGCCGGGCGCGTTCTATGCCATTATCGGTCTGGCTGTGGGGGCCTTTCTGGCCATGAGTCTGGCGCGGCTGCTGGGCCGACCGTTTGCCCTGCGGGTTCTCGGCGCCGAGCGTCTGGCCCATTGGGAGCATGTCGTCCATGCCGATCGGCTATGGTTGTGGGCCTTGCTATTCCTGGGACCGGTCGGCGATGTGCCCTATATCCTGGCCGGGCTGTCTCGTTTCCCGATCCCCCGATTGCTGTTGCTGGCGCTGGTTATCCGCAGTCCCGGCGTGGTCGTGGCAGCAGCCGTCGGCGCCGGTTTGATGGGACTCGATTTGGCGCTCCTTTACGAGCGGGCCGTGGCCTGGGTGTTGACCCTTTCGCCCTGGTGGTTGATCGGCCCGTCCCTGGCGCTACCGATACTGGTCTGGATCGCTTATCGTCTGATACGCCGCCTGACGACGGCCATCACGGCATGGCTACAGCAGCGGGTGTTGCACCGGATGGGTGCTCACGACTCCGCTTCGCAGTAAGGGGATAAGGGTGAGGTTCTGGCGTTTGGGACCGTGGTGGGGCAACAAGCCCCCGCGGCTTCTGCGCGCTTTCGGGGAGAGGCGAGGAGGTTATTCGGGTCCCGTTCGCTTTGCCGAAAAGCCCCCGTTCCGAAGCAGGGCCACTTGACGAGCAAATCTTGTTTTGAGGCCCCTGCCACAGCCTGTTATACTGTTCCCTTGTTTGTTTCTTCGCCTTTCCGTGCTCTTTGTTCCCACCCATGTTGCTATGTCCTACCGCCTGTTCCGCCCATTTTTGCTTGTGCTGCTGATCGTGCTGGCGGTAACGAGTTGTGCGACCAACACGCCTCCTGCGGCCACCGTTACCCCGCGGCCTACCCTGCGCCCGACCTTCACCCCCACGCCACTGCCACCGATGCCGACGCCATTACCGCCTACACCGACCCCGGAGCCCCCTACGCCGACGCCCGACGTGCCTACACCCACGCCGG
>Ga0197142_1001506_pt1 | contig 21246 bp, 24 predicted proteins | sample GBS60_MetaG_FD_148614 | JGI IMG/M metagenome (GOLD analysis project Ga0197142, IMG submission 148614) | Sediment microbial communities from Great Boiling Springs, Gerlach, Nevada, United States - GBS 60_MetaG | ecosystem: Environmental > Aquatic > Thermal springs > Hot (42-90C) > Sediment... | reverse complement strand
CCTGGAACAGCACGCAAACTTCTTGAGATACCACAAGACCTCGGTGGAGGGCTTTCTCCAAGGCCTTGTGGCCGAGGTGCTCTCTGTGGTCAACAATTACACCTTGGAGGAGCTGGTATCGGGCGGACTTGAGAGGATCTATCGGATGGTCCAAGAGAGAGGCGGCCTATTTGAGGATCTGGGCATCATAGATAGCATGGGCAACCATGTTCAATACCTCGGTCCTTACGATCTTGCCAGAAAAAACTACAGAGAGACGGAGTGGTTTCAGAAGGTGGTCGAGGAAGGCATTTCCGTCAGCGACATGTTCTTGGGATTCAGGGGCGTTCCCCATTTTGTCATAGCGGTCAAGAGGACTGTTAGGGATGGACTTCTGGATCCTGAGAGCCACTGTGAACACCGATCATTTTGCAAAGGTGCTCGATGCAGCGAGGCTCGGCACCACAGGGGAGAGCTTCATTGTCAATGAGAGGGGACTATATCAAGTGCCCCCCAGGTCGAGAGGAATGCCCTTGGAGGATTCGAACTTCCCCCACCTGGACTTCCATCCGGGCATCAAGGTGAGCGAAGTAACAATGGGGGACAAGATCTTCCTGTGCAGTTCATTATGGATATCCAGGCCCAGATGGCTTTTAGTGTTCAAGCAGGAAAGCGGAGATGTGTTCTCTCCCCTTTGGAAGGCCTCTTTGCTTGGTCTCCTCCTCTTTTTGGTAGGAGGGGTAGGAAGCGTCATCTTCTCAGTGGCTGCGGCCAGAGAACAAGTGATAAGGGTTCACAGGGCCGATAGAGAAAAGCAGGCCCTCACCCAGAGGTTGCTTTTGGCCGGGAGAACCGCTGAGGTAGGGGAGATGTCAGTCGGTCTTGCCCACGAGATCAACAGTCCCCTCGCCACCATAGATACTCTGCAGACCCTGATCAGGGATCTCGCCTCGACCTCTCCCATCTCAGAGGAGGATAGACAGGAGATGATGGAGTCAGGGGCAAAGATAGGCCAGCAAGTGGCCCGATGCAAGGCCATAACCCAGGGGCTCCTCGAGTTCCCGAGGATGGTCGATGCGCCACCGGAAGAAGTGGACCTTAGCCAGCTCCTCGAAGAGCTTGTAGCCATAAGGAAGACGAGGGCCAAGGTGGAAAACGTGGCACTCCATCTGGAAATGGGGGATTTTCCCAAGATTTGGGCCTGTGCTGCCCATCTCCAACAAATATTTGCCAATCTAATAGATAACGCCCTGGATGCAGTGGCCGGGAAAGAAAGGCCCCTTGTTCGGGTGAAGGCATCGAGGCAGGATGATAAGATAGTCGTCTCTGTTGAAGACAACGGATATGGTATTCCTTCCCACGACATCCCGCGAATCTTCACCCCTTCCTTCACTACCAAACCTCCGGGCAAGGGCACGGGGCTTGGCCTGGCCGTATCCCATAGTCTGGTCCAAAATATGGGGGGAGAGATAAGGGTAGAGAGTGCCGTTGGCCTAGGAACTCGCTTCACGGTCTTAGTCCCCATCGAAGATGCGAAGGCCCAGAATGGAGAAAAGGGGCTAGGGGGTCGGGACCGTACGAGTCCGGAAAGAGTCTCTCCAGAGAGTCCAGTGGATGGAGAACTGCAACGAGCCGATAACGGTCCTCCTCGTGGATGACGAGGTGGAATTCGCCACAACCCCGGCCAAGGTGTTGAGAAGAAGGGGGCTAGAGGTCTAAGTGGCTCACACCTCCCAGGAAGCCCTCCATCTTGTTTCCACGGAGAACCTTCAGGTTGTCCTCCTGGATGTGAAGATGCCCGAGAAGAAAGGTCTTTCCCTTTTCAAGGAAATCAAAGAGATTTCTCCGCACACTTCAGTAATTTTGATGACGGGAGAGATCTCTTCCGAGGAGGAAAAAACGGAAGGTCGGTGGGGGCTTTCGCTTACTTACTCAAGCCGTACTCCATACCGGATCTGGTGGAACTCATCCAAAGGGCGGCAAGGAGGGGCTCGAAGGGAGGCCATTCTGAGAAAGACTATGAGCGTGGAGGCACCTGAGAAGGACGGCAGGAAGATACTGGCCAAGGCCTGGAGAGGCCTTAGGGGTGCCTTAGAGATCCTGGGGATCTTGCGTCCTGCCCCACAGGTGGACCCCGAGGCCCAGGTAGCCCGTCTCAGGCTATATCACACCGAGGTCAGGAAGCTCCTTTCGGCCAATAACAGCTTTCTCGAGACCCTCGCTGAGCTGGAAGAGAGAAGAAGGGGAAGCGGTTTCATAGATCGAGACTACTTGAAGAGAAAGGCCATAAGGTGCATCGTGGATGTGCACGCCATGGCCACGAGCATCGAGACCATCTCAGACTGAAGATGTAGTGGTTTGGCCCCAGCCCACTAGCGCATAACCGCTCGTGTGCTTTCGGCCATAGAGGAGTCGTCTGTGAGCCCGTCTCGGGAACTCGTCCTCCACCTGGATCACATCAGGGCCAGCCACGCGGATCTCGTGGGGGGAAAGATGGCCAATCTGGGGAAGGCCAGAAATGGACTGGGCCCTCCCACGCCAGAGGGGTTTGCCATCACAGTGGAGGGATTCAGGCTCGTCCTGGAAGAGGCAGGTTGCGCTCATGGATCCAGGATCAGAGCTTGCAGCTCACATCCAGCGGCATGGTGGAGAAAGTGATCAAGGAGGTGACGGCGAAGCTCCTCCAGGCCAGGATTCTCTCGGAGCTTTTCCAGGCCATGGAAGCTGCCTTGGAAAGGATGGAAAGGAAGGCGGGAGGACCCCTGGAGTTGGCGGTGAGATCCAGCGCCCTTGGGGAGGACTCGACCCTCTCTTTCGCAGGCCAGTTCAAGTCCCTGCTCCATATATCCAGGGCCGAAGTCCCCAAGGCCTACTTGGAGGTCCTGGCGAGTGTCTTTTCACCGGAGGCCATCCATTACAGGATACTCCATCGGATACCTCCGGAATCTGCAGAATCCCCCTCCAGGCACCGAGAGCCCGGAGGACGGAAGTGAAGGTGAAAAGCCCCCGGTGATCGAGGAAAGGGATGCCTTGGTTCTGGCCAGATGGGCAGTGAAGCCAGAAGAGCACTTCGCCTTCCCCCAAAGACATGGAGTTCGCCATAACCCATGGGGGCGACATCTACCTCCTGCAGACAAGGCCCCTGGGGCCCCCTCCGGCCCTGGAGAAAGGAGGAGGTGTGCTTCCGGATTCCAGAGTCCTCCTCCGAGGTGGTGAAACCGCTTGCCCAAGGGTGGCTTCGGAAGTGGCCATGCGCATGGACGAAGACGGAGATCTTGACACCTTCCCCCAGGGTGGGGTGCTAGTTGCGAGGTGCTCCTCGCCCAAGTTCGTGAGGATAATGTCCAAGGTCAAGGCGATCGTCACGGACTCTGGAAGAACAACGGGACACATGGCCCCCTTGGCTAGGGAGCTGGGCATTCCAGCATTGCTCAATGCTGGTAATGCGACAACTAACATAGAGCCAGGCACCCTAGTGACGGTGGATGCGTCGGCCGGGGTAGTTTATGAAGGGGATGTGAGTTCTGTGATCCGCGCGAGAAAAGAGCCCCTGAGAACATCCTATCCGGCCAAGGCCACAATGGCCCGTGCACCGGAGATGGAACTCCTGGACAGGGTTCTGGAACACATCTCTCCTCTCACCCTCACTGATCCCAAAACCCCCGAATTTTCCCCAGACAATGCCCGCACTTTCCATGACCTGGCCAGGTATATTCACGAGAAGTTCTATGAGGAGATGTTCGGGCTAGGGGAGAAACTGGGCGAGATGAGGCCTGCGAGCTATCTCCTGGATGTCTTTTTGCCCGTTGATCTCTATATCCTGGATCTGGGCGGAGGGCTGAAGGAGCTTCCAGCAAGCAGAAAGGTCAAGCCTTCTCAAGTAGCCTGCATACCCTTCCGAGCCCTCCTCCAGGGAATGCTCCACGAGAGGATCCCGAGATTTGGGCCAAGATTCATGGACCTGGGCCGGTTTCCTCTCGGTTATGATGCGCCATGCAACAACGGCTCCAGAGGAGGAACGAACCTTCCAGGATCCGTGTTACGCCCTCATCTCCGATTACTATCTCAACTATACCGCCAGGGTGGGGTACCATTTCAGCGCCCTGGACACTTACTGCAGTCCCACTCCCAAAAAGAACTACATTTCTCTCACCTTCCGGGGAGGGGAGCGGACTATACAAGGAGGGCAAGGAGAGCTTGGGCCATAGCTGGTGTGCTGAGGCACTTGGGGGTCCTCGGTCACCCTCCTACAGGATTCAGTGAATGCTAGGCTAGGCAAGGCCTCCATGGATGAGACCCAAGAGAATGTGGAGAGGGAGGGCAGGATGCTGGAGTTCTTCAGACAAATGGATGCGGCAATGGCCACAGACGAGCACGCCCGAATGTTCCAGGAAGCCTTCATAAGGGGAGACTACGACCTGAGCCAGACTCTTGGGTCCAAAAACTAGTCCGTCTCCATGAATCGGCTTGAAGAAAAGTCAACTGGTCCCCCGGCGAGGGGATAAACCTCCTCGGCCCTTTCTCCTTGGTCCTATGTCCTGTGAATTGGGTCGAGTTCTTCCATCATGTGGCAAGCCCGGAATTTTTGTCCGGAGGGTGTGACCTTGGGGGCTCGAACCCCAAGCCCTTGGACCCTTGCCCAGATTCAGGTCCGAACTGAAACCAGATGGGAAAAGGCTTTTCTTCCAAGGATCGGCCTGCGCGACACGTCCTCGAGATGGCGAGACTGATCCAGTCATGGGGAACAATAGGGGCTAGAATGATGAATCAGGGGGGTCATCGAATTTTACCCTTGACTAATGGTTCCTCTTGATGTAAGAGATCCAAGTGTTGTGCCAGGTCGTGCGGCGTAAATGATTTGCGTTCCTCCGCTGCATCGCTTTGGGAGGAAGGTCCTCTGCCAAAGCGAGGACCTGGGGAGTTAGAGAGGAACGAGAGAAAAAAGGAGGTTGATGCTTTGGCAGAGGGTACAGTCAAGTGGTTCAATGAGAAGAAGGGGTATGGGTTCATTCAACAGAAAGATGGTCGGGATCTCTTCGTCCATTTTTCCTCCATCGACATGCCCGGCTTCAAGACCCTGTCGGAGGGCGATAGGGTGACCTTCGAGGTGGAGGAGACTGAGAGAGGTCCTCAGGCCAAGAATGTGAGAAAGATCTGAGAACCATTCAAACAATGATGGGCGCCCCCAAGGGGGCGCTCCCTCCACCAGGTTGGCCTGGAAGCAAGCCTCTAAGTTGACTTGAAGCGGGCAGAGAAGCTAGACTCCATATCTGGACTGTCCAGCGCTCCCAGGGGTCCCATGACGATCAAGGCCAACCACCTGACTTTGCTGCGCCTCGTGCTGATCCCGGCGCCTTGTGCTCTCCTTCTCGGGGGACCTGAGGAGAAATCCCTGGCATTGGCACTCTTTCTCTTCATAGGCCTCACGGATTATCTCGATGGGCATCTAGCGAGGAGACAGGGGCCCACGGTTCTCGGTGCTATGTTGGATCCTATTGCTGACAAGATGTTCGTGGTAGCGATGTTCGTCCCCCTAGCCCATGAGAGCATAGTTCCCACGTGGATGGTATGGCTTATGTTGGTGCGGGAGATAGGGGTCACGGAATTGAGGGCCATTCATGAGTCCAGGGGACTCCACTTCGAGACATCCGAGATGGCCAAGTACAAGACCACCATTCAGATGATAGGTGGGGGTGTGATAATACTCAATCACCTATTCGGATCAAGTTTCTGGGTAATGGTCCCCATGGGAGCCCTTGTGGGATTTGGAGTTTGGCTTCTCTGGTGCGCTAGGAGAAGGCCCAAGAGGGCCCGTATGAGGGCAGTGACCTTCCTAGTGCTTGTGGGATGGGCCACTTCTATGAGGATTTTCTTCTCGCACTCTGAGGCCATTTTGGCGATAATGGCCCTCGTTTGCGCGGCCACCTTGCTGAGTGGTGTTCACTACGCTGCAAGAAGTGTGAGGGTTTGGTCAAGGGTGGAAAGGGGGGAGAATCTCTGGGTTGTCGTTGCTTCGCTTGTGAATATGGCGGTGGTTTTCCCGGCCATTTTTCTCTCGGCACTGGGGCTCAAGGTCGCATCCGTGTGGCTTGCCTTGGCAATCCTCTGCTCGGAGCTGGCCATAGGAGGGATGAACAGCCTATGGGCGTCGTCTCATCCCCCTCGATACTACTGCCCCCCTTGGATCAGGATATCCCTTGTCAATCTATTGGGTGTTGGGGGCTTGCTGGCGGCTCAGCCCCCTTTTCGCATAACGGAAGGCTTGAGGGAGCTTTTCTTCCTCGCTGCATTGACCCTGAGCCTGGGCGGCTGCGCCAAGGCCTTCTATAAAACCAGGAGAATCTTGCTTGAGGCTTCTACCTGAGTGGATCTCCTCTGAAGGGATAGTCTTGGGGCTGCCAGAGGGGGCTGTGGGGGTCCATGGTGGTCGAGAATTTGGGGGAGAAAGGCCCATCTAGGGATGGCGATGTCTTCTCGATGTGCAGAGAAAACATCTTGAAGGGCGAAGGCCAATGATCAAGGCATACCTTGTGCTGATGAAGGGTGTTGTGAGGGAGGTGAGCTATCCAATAGAGGATAGGGTGACCATAGGCCGAAGTCCCATCAATGTCATCCACCTAACAGACCCCAGTGTGTCGAGGAAGCATGCTGTCATATACCAGGTGGGTGGGGAAAACGTGATCGAGGACCTCGGAAGTCACAATGGCACCTTCATCAATGGGGAAAAGGTTCAAAAGGCTGCGTTGAGAAATGGTGATGTGATTCGAATAGGTAATGTTGTCCTTCACTACAAAGAGGAGCCCATTCCAGAACCCGCCGATGCCGTGATAACAGAGGAGCTCCTCAACACTGCTCAGGAGGTCCGTATCCTCTCCGATGATTTACACCATGTGCGGATATCCACAACGGAAAGTGTGGCCCCAGACACGTCTCGGCTCTCCCGTAGACTCTCGGATGCCCTTTCCTCATGCGTTCTCTTCACCTCTGTGGACAAGGAAACCATGGAATTTTTGAGCCAAAATTCGCGACTTCTGGTTTTTGACAGGGGCAGGATCATATTCCGACAGGGCGACAGGGCCAACTCCCTATTTGTGATATTGGAAGGATTGGTCCACATATTCATTCACGACCTGGAAGGTCGGGAGCTCCATCTCGCGATTTTGGGCGAGGGGCAGTTTTTTGGAGAGATGTCCTTTGTAGCCAAAGAGCCCCGCAATGCCACCGTACAGGTCTTGGAAGAGACTCTCCTTTGCGAGGTGAGTTTCAGTGTATTGGAGGAAGTTCTGAGGAGATGTCCATCGGTCAGAGAGGTAATCGAGCGGTTCCATCGCGAGAGATTGGAAGTGATGGAAGCAAAGAAAAAGGCGGCTGGCCTTGTTGAGAGGAGGAGATATCCAAGGCTCAATGAGGCCTTTCCCCTAAGCTTCTCAGTGCTTTCCTCGGCCGGAATCGGCGCCATGTTCAAGGGGCGTGTCTTCAGGTCGATATCCAAGGATATCTCCTTGGGGGGAGTGAGGCTCAAGATTCAGGACAGGGCTCTTCTGGCCCTTCCCGTAGGTACTCAGCTCAAAATGGAGCTTCTTCTCCCCAGGCCTTGGGGGGCGATGAGGGGCCTCGGAACGGTAAAGAGCGTGCTCGAGGGGAAAGAGGGCGGAGACATAGGGTATATAGGGGTGGAGTTCTATGAGTTGTCCAGTGCGAACCGAAAAAAACTCCAACAGTTCCTCCAGGGAGAAAACGACTAAGGTCATCTCGCTGCCTCATATGGCCTCCTGGCAAGAAACAAGCCTTTCCCGGGGAGAGGAGCCTCGGGGGCTAACCCTCCGACGACAAGGAATTGAAAGGCGGACAATCCGGCTCCTATCTCAGGGAATAAGGATCTTCACATCCCTGCTCTCGCGGGTTTTTCGTTCGCCCACTGAGGTTCCACACACCGCACATATGTATTCGTGGAGCTCCCCATCAGGAAGGACAAGGAGGAGTTTTTCCCTCACTGGAGATGCTTTTCTGCATTTGGGGCAGTAAAGCTCGGAAGCTGTCAAGGTGATGGATTGCCTCCTCGATTGTCCCTGCGCGAAAGGGCCAAGGTACGTCTCCATCCCTCTCACCTCAGAACCTCCCTCTGGGTGGAATCTCCATAAAAGCGAGCCCTCGTTGGCCTTACCTGAAAAACGAAGAATAACTCCCCTCCCTTTGGCCCGAGTCTTTTACAAATCCCCGAGCCGATCCAATGGAACTGTAAAGTGCCATTTTGCCCCTTGTCAACTATCTCCTGGAAAAAAGAATGAGTCGGGTCTCCAGAACCTTGACCAAGTGAGCGAAAGGGTGATAATTTTTTGTTGAGCCCCATGCCGGGGCACATTTATTTTTCGATGTTAGGCGAGGTCATTGTTGAAAAGGCTAGCCCTTCTAGTTGTTCTCGCATCCATTGTGGGGGCTCCAAGGGTTTGGGGCTCAGGAGCCTATCGGTATCAGTTCCCCTCCGATAAGATCCCAGTCAAGGAATGGAACACCGTGATAGGGGTAATTCGGGGCCATACGGTAAAAGACGGAGAGACTTTTCTCGACATAGCAAGGGACTATGGGCTTGGGTTCAATGAACTGGAGGTCCTTTACCCGGATGTTGATCCATGGATCCCGAGAGTAGGGACCAGGCTTATCATTCCAACTCAATGGGTTTTGCCCCCTACCTCGCACTACGGAATAGTGATCAACGTGCCCGAGATGAGGCTCTATTTGTTTTATCCCAAAAGTCAGCTGGTGCGGACTTACCCCATCGGAATAGGTGATGTGGATTTCGAGACCCCCTTAGGTGTGTACAGGGTCATCAGTCGACAGATCGATCCCGCTTGGACAGTGCCCAAGTCCCTCAGACAAAAGTACGGAACAGCCTTCATGCCTCCGGGGCCAGACAATCCACTAGGGAAACACTGGTTGGGACTTTCTCGAAGGGGATATGGGATCCACGGCACGGATTTTCCGTGGTCTGTGGGTCGCCTAGTGACACATGGGTGCATAAGGCTCTACCCCGAACACATGGAGCAATTGTTCCAGCAGGTGGCTGTTAACACTCCAGTGGAAATAATCTACGAACCTGTGAAAGTGGGATTCAAAGGGGGGGAAATCTATATGGAGGTTCACCCGGATCCGTATAGGAAGATAAAGGACCTAAAATCCCACGCATTCCGGGTGATTGAAAGGATGGGCCTTTCGGGATCGGTGTCTCCAGATAAAGTGATCTCTGCTGTGGAACACAAAGACGGCGTGCCTGTCAAGGTGGGGGTCCTCCTCAAGCCCCTTGGCAAGCCATCCCATGCCCTCTCGAGAAGCCGCCCAGGGGGTCATGGCTCGCCTCTCCCTCTTGGGTCCCACTCTCAAGCCTTCACTCCTTCCGCTCCACCAAGACCTTGAGGTCCTTCACGCGGTGGAGGAGTGATAGATCGGAGGTTATTCTCCCCACCACACTCACAGGACTATAAGCTCGACATTCACCCGCTCGACTCACAGGAGTGGGCCCCCAGAAGATGCAGAGAGCCGGTCCTTCAGGCCAATAGGCAACGGTCCCCGGCTCGACTACCTCCTGCAAATTGGCCCAGGGGAGTTCAAAGGGTAGATAAAAATAGATTTCATCCCCCCATCTGTTTCCTCTCCCCTCAACAGGAAGTCTCTCCCACAAGGACTTGGCTGTAATGCCTTCATCCAGAGAAGCTTCCAAGATCGTGGCCCCAATTGTAATGCGCACAGTCCTTTTGGACACGGACCTTCCTCCTTCAACTCAGGCCCCTAGTGCAAGAAGAGCCCTTCTCCCACGGAAGCTCTCACAATTGAGCCTCTTCCAGAGGCCTATCCCCAATTATCTCTTTTTCTTTGCCTGGGCGAGTCTCTGTCCCAGACCTTTTTCCTTCGCTATGCGTCTTCTTTTGGCTGAGAGGCTCCTCGCGCTCAAGCTTTGCCTCAATGGAATGGAGTGCTTTTGCTTGTATTCCTTGGGGCTCAGACCGTGCATCCTCAGGTGTTTTGCCGAAAGTTGTCTGAAACTCTTCCCGCATTCAAGACATATGACTTTTGTCCTCTGTATGGAGTCCACTCCTGAGATCGCCTGGGACTCCTCGACCTTGAGAGCTTTGTCTTCTTGTGTCTGAACCCACTTGAGGGCCCTGTATACTTTCTTTATAGCGTCGGTCATCTCGTCTGCGCTCATTGTGGCATGTGAAGCCTGAGCTTTGACTATCTCGCTTGTCATCTGCAAAAGATCTCGCTCCTCCATTTTGCCCTCCTTTGCAAGATATTGAATGTGGAGCAAAAAAGCTCATGTTACCTTGGTCCGTCGGATAGATTCTAAATCGTTTCCCTTCAATTTGCAATGGAATCCTGTCTCCGAGATCGCTTACATCCATGAATTTTGCACAAGACTCCAGGGCCACCCGAAAAGGAAGAAGGTTCGGGGCAGGATGGGCTCCAAGAAATATTCGGCCTAAAGTCACCAAAGGGAGATGGAAGGTTCGATATATAGTGGAAACAGTTCCCGTCCCGAGGATCAAACTTCGAGATCTTGGGGGTGTAATCTTCTCTACCTTCTTTCAGGAATCTTTTCCTCCGCAAGTCTTGAGTCTCCTGGGCCTTTAGGGCCTGTTCCACCCGTTCGCGGAGTCCCAAAGGAAAATTGGACGTGAGGACCAAGGGAAACTCTGGGATTGCGAGATTGGGGCCATTTAAAGGGCTCCCGGGCGCCATTCCCTCGAGGGTGAGGTGCTCCGTACGGGGCCTCAAGGGATATACATGTCTAGTTGGAGACCCTGGGATGCCCTTTCCGCACCCCTCTAGCAAGGCCTTTCTGGTGCAGATACACCTTCAATGGGTCGGGAGAGAGCTCTTTAGCACAATGGGAGGTGTTTGGGCCCAATCCACGCCCCCATTGCGGGCTGAGAGCCCTCCCCTTGATATCGGTATTTGCCTAAGATAAGATCGCAAAATTGAGACAATCGGTCTTCGAGGTGTTGAATGTTCAGGGTCCGAGATGTGATGACCGAAAACCCAGTTTGTGTGAGCCCAGATGCCAGTTTGAGGGAAGCCCTCGACCTCATGAAGAGAGGTAAGTTCAGGAGGCTTCCCGTTGTGGAACAGGGGAGGATGGTGGGTATAATAAGCGACAGAGATTTGAGGTTGGCGATGAATACACCGGTTGTGGTCCATGAGAGAGAGCGGGACGAGTTTGTCCTGGACAGCGTGAAGGTGGGCAGTTGTATGACAGCCGAGGTCTACGCCTTGGAGCCAGATGACTCGCTGGAAAAAGCTGCTTGTCTGATGCGGGATAAGAAGGTAGGAGGATGTCCTGTGCTGGAAGGAGAGAGGCTCGTTGGCATCCTCACTGAGTCGGACCTTCTGGAGTATCTGATACGGTCCCTTCGAGAGGGACATCTGCTCTAATAAAGGCGGAAGAACTTTACTCAGTTAGAGGAGGTCACTTGTGAAAACCAGGGGAATATCCGGGATTCGGTCCGTGTTGCTGGTGCTTGTGGCATTCGCTGCCGGAATGGCAGTGAGCGGAAGCAGTCTCAAGTGGGGCATAGCCTTATCAAAGGAGGCCTCAGACAAGTACGAGAAGCTCAAGATTTTCACTGATGTGCTGGCCTATGTGGAGAGAAACTACGTGGAACCAGTGAATACCGAGAAGCTCATCTATGGAGCAATCCAGGGAATGGTGCAGTCTCTCGATGCCCACTCTTCCTTCATGACGGCTGATGTTTTCAAGGAGCTCCAAGTGGAGACTAAGGGGAGCTTCGAAGGGCTTGGGATTGAGATAACCATAAAGGATGGGATGCTCACGGTGGTATCTCCCATTGATGATACCCCTGCATTCAGGGCCGGGCTGAAGGCAGGAGATCAGATCCTGAAGATAGAAAAGGAGTCCACGAAGGACATGCCCCTCATGGAGGCCATAAAGAGGCTAAGGGGGCCAAAAGGCACCAAGGTGACCTTGACGATAATGCGTAAGGGATGGAGCGAACCCAAGGAATTCACCATCACGAGGGATGTCATCCCCATTGCCAGTGTGAAATACGAGAAGCTACCCGATAATCTCGGATACATCAGGATAAAGAGCTTCCAGGAAACGACCTCCCAAGACCTGGAGAAAGCCCTCAAGGAGCTGGAGTCGGTTCCGGGCGGTTTGAAAGGGCTCCTCTTGGATCTGCGCAACAATCCAGGTGGCTTACTGCCCCAAGCCATAGAGGTAGCCGACAAGTTCATCTCCCAAGGGCTGATAGTTTATACGGAAGGTAGGCAAGACCGAAAAGAGTATCGGGCTCACCCCGAGGGCACTAGGGAGGGATTCCCCATGGTAGTGCTCGTCAATGGTGGTAGCGCGAGTGCATCCGAGATAGTTGCAGGAGCACTTCAGGACCACAAAAGGGCACTACTCCTGGGAAGTCGCACCTTCGGAAAAGGGTCGGTTCAGTCCATATACGGACCCTTGGAGGACGGATCGGGTCTGAGGCTGACTGTGGCCTTCTACTACACGCCCAAGGGCAGGATGATTCAGGCGAAGGGCATAGTTCCAGATGTGAGGGTGGAAGAGGATGAGTGGGAGTACAGGCCCTCGTCAAAGAAAGTGATTAGGGAGAAAGACCTGAGCAGACATATTGAGAAGGAAGGGGAGCTAGGGGAAGCTCGAGAGGGAGAGTTCACTCTCAGGGATGAACAGATGAAGGATATCCAGTTTTTGAGAGGCCTGGAGCTTCTCAAGGGACTGGTTCTGTTTCAGGGAAAAAACTAGATGTGCTGCCCTTTGCTGAGTCGGCCCACAAAGGCCCCTCGCATTAGGTGAAGAGCCAGAGGGCGGGGTCATGGGAAAGAGGAAGAAGGGGGCCGGCCATCTAGGGGGCAAGGGGCTGGTCCTCTTGGCCTTGGCCACAATCGGATTTTTGGGAGGCATGGGCCTTTCGACCCTGAGGGAGAGACGGGAGCCTCCGGGAAAAGATGTCCTTCCAATGCCGTCCCTGCCAGAAGAAGCCCCTGTGACAGCCCCCTTCAAGGAGAAGAACTCGACACCAGGCTCCCAAGGCACTCGAGAGGGCTTCTCAAAGGAAAGAGGACTCCCCAGAGGAAAGCCTTTCGAGGCTCATTCCCCGAGGATCTCCCTGATCATGGATGACCTGGGATGGGACAACAAAGCCTTCGAGAGAACCGTGGAGCTGGGCATACCCCTGACCCTAGCCATTCTCCCTTTCGAGAAGGACTCTAGCTGGATGGCAGAGAGGGCCAAGAGAAGGGGATTCGAGATAATGGTCCACCTTCCCATGGAGCCGCACAATGGGACTGGGCCTCCCATCAGGTCAACCTTCCTCAAGACCACCATGGAACCGACGGAACTCTACAGGTTTGCGGAATCAATGTTGGATAGGATCCCTCAAGCCGTGGGAGCGAACAATCACATGGGATCCCTTTTCACGGAAGACCCAAGGAGCATGGAAGTGGTGGCTGAGCTTCTGGCCAAGAGGAAAATGTACTTCGTGGACAGCCTCACCTCCCCCAAATCAGTAGCCTATGAAGTAGCCCATAGGAAGGGGATCAAGGCGTACAGGAGGGATGTGTTCCTTGATGCTCGAAGGGGGGAGGACGAGATAAGGACCAGTTTTCAAGAATTGGTGAGGATTGCGAGAAAAAGGGGCTATGCACTGGCCATATGTCATCCTTATCCAGAGACCTTGAGGGTGCTATCCGAGCTCCACCGAGAGTCATCCATCGAGGGCATCAAATGGACGAGGGTCTCCGAACTTTCTGAAAGGCCAGGAGAGCTCGAGCAGGCAAAGGGAGAGCTCTCGCCCACCTGAGATGAGGAAATGTTCATGATTTGCCAAGAGGCAGAAAGTCCCCTTATAGACTCGCACCTTCACATTTTCCCAGGAGAATTCAAGAGGGAGAGGGAGAATCTGTGTGCCAAGGACAGGGGATTTGCCGCCCTCTATGGAAATCCCAAATCCAGAATGGTCACTGCTGATGAGGCCATCGAGATCATGAACGAATCGGGAGTCGAGGTGGCCGTTGCCCTTGGTTTTCCTTGGAAGGACCCCTCTCTTTGCAAGGAGCACAACGATTACATTTGGGAAGCTTCGAGGGATTTTGAGGGAAGGTTCATCCCTTTGGGATGCGTGAACCCTTCTCTGGGGAGGAAGGCCTTGGTGGAGTCGAGAAGATGCCTCGAGAAAGGCTTCAAGGGCATCGGGGAGCTAGCCTCATATGGAAAAAGGGGTTCCATGTCGGTTCCCTTTTTCAGGGAGATTCCCGAGCTCTTGGCTCATTTCGGAGTCCCGATCCTCCTCCACGTGACAGAATCGGTGGGTCACGATTATCCCGGCAAGAGTGCCACAGACCTGGGGGAACTTTACAAGTGGATCTCACTTCACCGCGAAATTGAGGTGATATTGGCCCACTGGGGAGGGGGGATGCTCTTCTACGAGTTGATGCCAGAGGTTCGGGAGGCCTTCCAGAGGGTTCTTTACGATACTGCGGCTTCTCCCTTTCTTTACACTCCCAAGATATACCGGGCGGCAGTGAACATAGTGGGGGCGGAGAAGATCCTTTGGGGGTCTGATTATCCCCTCATTCATCCTCAGCGCTACTTCCGAGAAATCGACCAGGCTGGACTCTCCAAGGAGGATCTGAGAGCGATCATGAGCTCCAATGCGGCCCGAATCTGGAGGGTCAAAAGAGGTCCCAACTCTTTGGCCAAGGGCCATGGAAGAATTTAGCCACAGGGAGGACGAGCCATGAGCACGATAGTGGAGATAAGGGGAAGGGAGATCCTGGATTCCAGAGGCAATCCCACTGTGGAAGTGGAGGTATTTTTGGAGACTGGCGAGGTGGGCAGAGCCGCTGTTCCATCTGGTGCCTCAACGGGCAAGTACGAGGCACTGGAGTTGAGGGATGGAGATACGAAGAGGTACCTGGGCAAAGGGGTTCTAAGGGCGGTCGAGAATGTCAATGGTCCCATTGCGGAGGAACTGGTGGGGAGGGATGCTCTGGATCAGGCAGGGATAGACAGGGCACTTCTGGACTTGGATGGCACAGAGAACAAATCTTCCTTGGGAGCCAACGCAATTCTCGGTTGTTCCATCGCTTGCGCCAGGGCAGCCGCGGCCTTCTGTGGTTTGAACCTTTACCGGTACATAGGCGGGGTGATGGCGAAGGTTCTTCCCCTTCCCATGATGAACATCATCAATGGCGGTCGCCATGCTGACAACGATCTGGACTTTCAAGAGTTCATGATAGTTCCTGTGGGGGCGGGTAGCTTCGCCGAGGCCCTCAGGGTTGGGGCGGAGGTCTTCCACAATCTCAAGAAAGTCCTGGGGGAGAAAGGTTTGAGCACGGCTGTTGGGGACGAGGGCGGCTTTGCCCCTCGCATATCCAGCCATTGGAAGGCACTGGATTTGATAATGGAAGCCATAGAGAAAGCTGGCTATAGGCCAGGGGAGCAGGTGGCCCTAGCTTTGGATCCAGCTGCGAGCGAGTTTTTCGATAATGGAAAATATGTGCTGAAAAGCGAGGGGGGAAAGACTTTGGAGCCGTGGGAAATGGTGGAGATGTACGAGAAGATGGTGACCAACTACCCCATTGTTTCCATCGAGGATGGAATGGCGGAGGAGGATTGGGGTGGATGGATATTGATTACTGAGAGGTTGGGAAGCAAGATCCAGCTTGTGGGGGACGATGTCTTCGTCACCAACACCACGAGGATCAAGGAAGGGATAAGAAAAAAAGTGGCCAACTCGGTCCTTATCAAACTCAATCAGATAGGCACCCTCACCGAGACCTTGCAGGCAGTGGAGATGGCCCATAGGGCTGGATACACGACGGTCATATCCCATCGGTCAGGGGAGACCGAGGACACCGTGATAGCGGATCTCTCGGTGGCGGCCAGGACCGGGATGATAAAGACTGGCTCCCTGAGCCGCTCGGAGAGGACAGCCAAATACAATCAGCTTCTTCGCATAGAGGAGGAACTAGGGGATACCGCAGAATTCTGGGGAAGGGAAGCTCTTGCCCCCAGGAAGTGGTGAGGGCTTGCCCTCGGGGAATGTTGAATTCATACTAAAGTGAAGAACATTAAAGAGACCACGATGTCTCGGATCCCATGTAAAAAAGAGGAGGAGCTATGAGAGACAAAGTTCAGAAGGTGATAGATGAGCTTCGTCCGTCCCTTCAAGCTGATGGAGGAGACGTTCTGCTTGTGGACGTGGATGAGGACGGAGTGGTGAAGGTCAAACTGACTGGAGCTTGTGGGGGATGTCCCATGTCCCAGATGACCCTGAAGATGGGAATAGAGAGGAGGCTCAAGGAGAGGGTTCCAGAGGTCAAACAAGTGGTTTCCGTCTGATGGACGGCCAAGGCAAAGGGGGCAGAGAGGGATTTCTGCCCCCTTTGCGCTCGCTTTCATGGAGACTCACCTCCAATCTCTCCCAAAATACCCTCTGGGCTTTTGACCACAGATTCTCACCTTGATAACATAGCCTCATCTGAAAAGTGAATCGAAGGAGGAGGGCACTCCATGGCAAGGACTCGCCACTATGCTGAGATGATAGTGAGGATGGCAGATGGCACGATCAAGCAGATCAATCCCCTCACGGGTAGGGAATCGTGGTACGTTCCGGGAAGAGGAAGCAGGCCCCTTCCCCACCACAAGCCAGATCAGCAAAAGCCCATAGAGCCCAAGGAAATTGAGGATTATTGTAGTTTTTGCGAGGCTCGCTACCTCGAGACCCCTCCGGAGAAATCCCGACTGGTCAAGACTGAGGATGGCTACAAGATCCTTCATCGATTGATGCCCAACGAGTTGAGGGATACCAAACCCCTTTTTCGGCGGGTGGCCAACCTTTTCGAGATAGTGACAACCGAGTACTGGGAAAAGAACTACGATTACACCTTGAGCGATGACCTCAAGGCATGGAAAGAGACTTACCTGAGCTCCTTGGCAGGGCAGAAACACGCCTTCGGAATCGTCAATACCAAGCTCAAGATGATGGGAAAAAGTCCCGAGCAGATAGCTGCCATAACGGACTTTCCGGAAAGGGAGAAGATGTGCGATGCATTCTTTGGAGGTGGCCATGAGCTCATCATAGCGGGGCGGCATTACAAAGAGGGTGCCAAGTTCGACCACGAACTCTACTCATCCGGGGAGATGAGCGAGGAAGAGCATTACCAGTACATGCGCTTCACCATAGAGGCGGTGAAGGATCTTTACAGGATCAACCGCTATATCAGGTATGTGGTTGTCTTCCAGAATTGGCTGGCCCCAGCAGGAGCCTCCTTCGAGCACCTTCACAAGCAGCTTGTGGGATTAGACGAATGGGGAACCGACATAGAGAACGAGGTGGAGGTGGCAAGGGAAAATCCCAACGCTTATAACGAGCTCGTGGTCAACTTTGCCAGCTACACCAACAGGATCATAGCTGAAAACGAACATGCCATAGCCTTTGTGGACATAGGCCATAGGTTTCCCACCGTGGCCATATATTCTAAAAGCCGCAATCTCAGGCCTCACGAACACGAGCCGGAGGAAGTGAGGGGCATGAGCGATCTGGTTCATGCCTGCCATGCCGCAAGTGGGAGCGCGGTATCGTGCAACGAGGAATGGTACTTTGCTCCCGAGGACTGTCTGGACAGGATCCCATGGCACATCATGATAAAATGGAGGGTGAACAACCCGGCTGGGTTCGAGGGTGGCACCCAGATCTACATAAATCCTATAAGCTACATTCAGCTCAGGGACCAGCTGGTCCCGAGACTCTTCCAGCTGAGGGACGAGGGGAAGATAACCAATATGAGAATAGGTCCGGAATGCAGATTGACGCCAAACCCCCTCATGTACAACCGTCCCTGAAACTCAAGGATCAATCCAAGGGCCTGTCCCAGCGGATCTCACCCCAGATACCTTCGGGTACTCCCTTTGCCGCAAAGGCCTCGTATTCGGCCCTGGAGTCTCTCACCTTTATTCCAGGACCATGTCCTGGAAGCAAAAGAAGGTCATCGGGAAGGGTGAGGAGCTTTTCCCGGATGCTCTTGATTATGTCCCTGAAGCCCTCCGGAGTCCAAGTTCGGCCAGGGCCTCCGGGAAAGAGGGTGTCTCCACAAAAGCAAATTTGGCTTTCCAGCACAATGGATATACTGCCTGGGGTGTGGCCGGGGGTATGGAGGAATCTGAGGGTCAGGCTCCCCAGAGAGAATTCGTATCCTTCGGTAATGAATATGGTTGGGGCGAGTTCCTGGGCCCCAGGCTCCTCAGGATGTATCCCGAGAGCGCATCCTGTGGTTTGCCTCAAAAACTCCAATGCCTGGATGTGATCGGGGTGTGCATGGGTGAGGAAGACGGCCTGGAGTTGGAAGCCTCCCACAGCCGAAAGGATCTCATTGGGTTCGAAGGCAGCATCCACTAGGATGGCTTTCCCACATGTTTCCTCCTTCACGATGTAAACGTTGTTGTCGTAAGGCCCTACCCGGACCCTAATGACCTTCCATGTCTCCTCGCTGCTCACCACCTCAACATTCATGCGGAACAGGGATCCCTCCGAAGTTTGACCCTCACCCTTCGAAGCTCAAGGAATCTCTCTCCTCAAGGTTCTGGTGGCAAGAGGATCTCTAGGCGCTCACCTTTTCTTCTCACTTCCAACTTCAGTCCTTGGGGCGGCACCGGGAATAGGGATTCCAGGTCCTCTGGTGAGTCCAGGGCCTTTCCCTGTGCCTTCGCCACTATGTCTCCCCTCTTAAGACCGGCTTTTTCCGCAAAACTCCCCTCCTCCACATTTGAGACCAAAAGCCCTTTACCCTCGTATTCCATGGCTTCCTTGAGGGCTGGATCCAATGCTTGCACCTCCATTCCATAGGTCTCCATGGGGGTTCTCGACAGGGGCACGGACCTCGCCTCGAAAAGGGAACTTTCTACTGAGATGGGCTTTCCCAATTTCACAGCCAGAACCATGGCGTCGCTGGGCCTCGAGTCCACTTGGATCAGGCCTTGGGGTCCCTTTATCAGGATCAAGGCATAGTAAATGTCATCCTTGAGCTCCGTGACCCGGACCTCCTCCACCGAACCCTTCAAGTGTTTTATCACCGAGGCCAAGAGATCGTGGGTCATAGGTCTCTTAGAGACGGTTCCCTCCATGGCTGACTGGAGGGCCATGGCCTCTGCCTCCCCTATCCAGATAGGCATGGCCCTCTTTCCCCCAGGGTCCGCCAGAAGCGCAATGGGCTGCGAGGTCCTAGGATCTCGAATCACAGCACGAACCTTCACTCTCCGGAAATCAGAGGCGCCGAAGGAGTTGGTCGCAATTATGGCCAACAACCCCGAGAAAAGAACCCATCTCCAAACCACGGCCGACCCTTTCATCTCTGAGACCCTCCAAAGTCTTCCCCCAGGCCCTTGAAGCCACCTAGGACGATGGAATATCATACCCTAAAATTCAAGCGGAGGACTGTCATGAGGGCTTCCCTTCAAGCCGACAATGAGCCCATTGAGCTAAAACCCTTCGTGGAGAAATTCCTGGCCAATATAGCCAAAGCGGTTCTCCAATCCCTCAAAGGCACGGAAGGGGCGACCAAGGCTGTCTTCATCATAAGGGGGAAAAAAATGGACATCCAGATAGATGGTCGCCCCTTGGACCTCCACATGGATCGCGGATTCGCTGAGGTGATCTCCCGTGACACCATAGTGGGGGCAACGAGCCATCTGAGAGGGATGAGGGGCCACGAGGAGATCAGGCTCGAAGTGGAACTTTGAAGCCTCCTTCAGCGCTTGTACCCGATCTTTCTCAGCAGTTCCTTTCGCCATTCCACATCCTTTTCCTCTTCCACCCCTTTGGGTGGCGAGCCATCTATGACCCCCATTATCCCCCTTCCCTGGAGGCTCTGGGCAATCACCACCTCCACAGGATTGGCAGTGGCGCAAAATATGGTGCATACCTCCTGGCACAGCTTGACTGCATTGAGGACGTTTATGGGATAGGCATCCCTCATCACTATCACGAAGGTGTGACCCGCAGAGATCTTTTGTGCATTGGCTATGGCTGCCTCCTTCATGGCCTCGTCGTTTCCCTCTGACCTGATGAGGCAAGCCCCGGATGCCTCGCAGAATGCTATTCCGAATCGAGCCTGGGGAACCCCGCAAGCTAGGACCTCGTAAAGGTCCTCCACGGTCTTTATAAAGTGGGATTGCCCCAGTATCACATTGCAACCCTCGGGCACCTCCAGTCTAACGCTCGAGAATTCCATGGGTTCACCTCCTTTGGCTTCCTTTCTCCCCAGAAAATCTCTCTAGTCCATGGCACAAGGAGGGATCCTCTCCTCCAGGGCTTCCAGTTTTTCGGGGGTCAGCTCCAATGCGAGCTTCCAGCCGGGTTGCGCCTCCTGGTCCTTGCGTTTCATCAAGAGCCACTGGGCCCGGGGGCCTTTGCTCTTCAGCCTGATGAGGACGAATGCTCCCTTGAGTTTTCTTCCGTGGAGCTTGACAGAGATCCTATCCTCTTCTCCCTCCACTAGCTCGTAGTAGCCCTTGTCCCATATGACCACGGGGCCCGCCCCGTATTGGCCCTTGGGAATTATCCCCTCGAAGTCAGCATATTCCAGGGGGTGATCCTCCACCTCCACCGCGAGCCTCTTATCCGCCGGATCCATGCTCGGCCCCTTGGGAATGGCCCAAGAGCGGAGAATCCCTTCCATCTCGAGTCTGAAGTCAAAGTGAAGGTTCTTAGCGTGATGCTCGTGCACCACAAATATGGGACCCATGATCCCCCTGAACCTCCAGTTGGAAGCCCCAATACGATCATTTATCATAGGGTGTCGAGAGGTTCAATAGGGGAGGGTAAGTTGGCATTTGGTAAGGAATATTGGGATTGGGAGGAGATCGAGAGGGTGGCTGTAAAGGCTGCCAAGGAGGCCGGCTCCCTGATCAGGAAGAAGATGGGGCATCCTTCCACTGTGGCAGCTAAGGCCCCAGCGGACTATGTCACAGAGGTGGATTCCGAGTGCGAGGAACTCCTCACGGGATTCATAAAGGCCTCTTTCCCAGACCACATGATATTCTCCGAGGAAACCCCGTTTGAGGGATGGAAGCCCGGGATAACTTGGATAATAGATCCCCTGGATGGCACGACCAATTTTATCCATGGCTTTCCCATGGTGTCGGTCTCTGTGGCGGTGGCTGTGGATGCGAGCCCGATTCTAGGACTCGTCTGGGATCCTTTGAGGGAAGAGCTCTTCTTGGCCAGAAAGGGCAAG
>Ga0197142_1001505_pt1 | contig 21248 bp, 18 predicted proteins | sample GBS60_MetaG_FD_148614 | JGI IMG/M metagenome (GOLD analysis project Ga0197142, IMG submission 148614) | Sediment microbial communities from Great Boiling Springs, Gerlach, Nevada, United States - GBS 60_MetaG | ecosystem: Environmental > Aquatic > Thermal springs > Hot (42-90C) > Sediment... | reverse complement strand
GATGTTTAACTGTTCAATGAGGCGCTGTAGTTTCGATCTGGGGGTAACAGCATCTTGTTCACTGGGGGAGATGTTGCGAGAAAGAACGATATGAACCAGTGGTTGCAACCCATTTTTCAAATATAGATAGGAGATGGAGACCTACCTTTTGCGAACAAGGTTTAGTTGCCCTTTGCTCGTATCATCCCTTTAATTAGGATGGTTTTTGGTTATTTTTCCCTTCCCAATCCACCCCCCCCAAACATAATTCGAATGAAGGGACCCGTGATACCAAGCTCAGGTCCATTTGATATTTCGAGATTTTCCATCGACCAGTTGCTTTTAATGGGCGTAAACTTATATCCTATACGAACACCGAAAACCAAGCCGCCAATTGAACCTTCGTTCCCGTTAAAGCTTAAAAGATAATCTGCGCCCAAACAGAATTGCATCAGAAGCCCACCGGTGGATATCTTAGACATTCTCTTTGGATTGTCTAGAATATCGTCAAATTCTGATGCTCCTTTTTCAACTATTTGTAGTTCAATACCTCCTCCGCCAATACCAATTAAAGGATAGATTTGTAAATTTTTTGAAGAAAGAAGGATGTAACCAATATCGAAAAAACCATAACCCACTTCCAAAGAGTTGTTTTGGTTGCCGTATGTAGTTTCGGTTGTTATATGTCCTTCACCATCACCGCCGATTATGAGCTTGCCGATAACAGCGTGTCCACCACCTCCTAACGAAACATAATTTTCTTTGAACTCAGGGTAATTTTTTGCTTTGAGACGTGAATTTAAAGAGCCAAGGTCTAATTTGCCAAAACCGACCATAAAGTAGCCTTTGCCTCCGGCCTCCGACCGATGCTTTTTTTGCTCTTGTGCAAGTGTGGGTTCAATTAAAATTGAAATTGCAACAAAAACAACGAACCAATGAAGTAATGAATAAAAAGATTTCATAATGCACCTTTAGATGAATAAAAAATTAGTTATACGAAATTTAACAAAAATGGTTTCAAACCAATAAGTATATACATAATGATGATTTAACCAGAATCGACTCGCTAATATTTATATTTCTTTTCTAACAGATAAAGCTATTTTATACAAAGCAGTAATTATCAGGAATCCAAGGGCATAGACACCAACGGAAATCATAATTTCTGGAAAAGTTGGGATATAGCGAACTACTTTCCCGAGAGGATTGGGAATGAATCCAGCAATAATTAATCCCATTCCTTTATCAATCCAGATTGAAAGAAATGTAGCAATACAAGCAATAGTTAGAAGGCGGGTATCCTTTCGGTATTTGGGAGTGATAAGCAAGATAAGTGAGATTATAGCAAGTACGACAGAGGTCCACATCCAGGGAACCAGAAATGTGTTCCCTTCTAATCCAAAATACAATAAGCTGAAATGGAGACGATGTTCGTGAATCCCACTGTACAATGCTGTAAATAGTTCTAAAAGGAAGAAAAACACATTGAGAATCATTGCGTAAGTAACAATCACAGCAATATTTTGTATAGCTTTGTCTCCGGGATCAAATTTCGTAATTTTTCGAAGAATAAGGCAGAACAGAATTAGCAGGGCAGGACCGGCAGCGAAAGCAGTGGCAAGAAATCGAGGAGCCATAATTGCAGTCAGCCAAAATGGCCGAGCAGCGAGACCCGAATAGAGAAATGCAGTTACAGTGTGGATACTAACAGCCCAAGGAATTGAAAAGATTATAACTGGCTTTATCCATTTTGGTGGAGCAATACCTTTTCGTTCCGATGCAAGAGTAACCATACTGATGATAATGTTCAATATCAGGTAACCAAGCAAAGAAACAGAATCCCAAAACATCATCGAATTGAGTGTAGGATGCAAGAAAACGTTAAGAATTCTTAAAGGTTGGCCCATATCGACGAATATGAAAGTCATACACATAACAACGGCGCCAATAGCAAGGAATTCTCCTAAAATTGTTACTTTTCCAAATTCTTTGTGGTTATGTAAATAATATGGGAGCACAACCATAACGGCCGAAGCGGCAACTCCAACAAGGAAAGTAAATTGAGCAATGTAGAAGCCCCAGGTAACATCTCGACTTAGCCCTGTTATTGTCAAACCTTCGGTGAATTGTTGAAGATAAAAGAAAAATCCAATGAGTAAAATAAGAAAAAGGAAACTTACCCAAAGCCAGTAGTTTCGGCTTCCAGTAAATGCATTTTCTAACATAAATTCCTCTTCAATTTCAATTTTATTAATTTCGATTTTATGTAATTTTTGATTTTGTTTTTTCGATAATTTAAATTTTTGTATCATTTGTGTTTATAGAATAAGGTTTTTATGAAAGCATTAGAAGTTGATGGAATTTCGAAAAGCTTTCGGGATGTTAAGGCAGTTCAGAAGGTATCGTTTTCTGTCGAAGCAGGCAAAATTTTTGGAATTCTTGGTCCTAACGGAGCTGGGAAAACCACAACTATTCGAATGGTGGCTGGTGTTATACTTCCCGATGAAGGCGGAATAACAGTTCTTGGCTCAAGGGATATCCAGCAAATTCAAAATAGGATAGGATATTTGCCCGAAGAGCGAGGGTTGTATAAGAAAATGAAAGTCATCGATCAGTTGGTCTTTTTTGCAGAACTGAAAGCAATAGACAGAAAAACCGCTGAAGAGCAGGCGAAATATTGGCTTCGATTGCTGGATGCAAGTGATTGGGCTACTAAGCGAGTTCAAGAGTTATCCAAGGGAATGCAGCAGAAAGTGCAATTTATATCTGCTATTTTGCACAACCCCGATGTCATTATTTTAGATGAGCCCTTTTCAGGATTCGATCCCATTAACGTCGAAGTGTTTAAACAAATTATCCTTGATTTAAAAAAACAGGGAAAGACTATCCTTCTTTCAACTCACAATATGGAACAAGCGGAACAACTTTGCGATGAAGTATGCTTGATTAACAAGGGGCAGGTTGTACTTTCTGGGTCGATTTCAGAAATAAAGGCAAGTCGAGCCAATGATACTTTAATTTGTGAATATTACGGAGACAACGATATCAGGGATTTACTCTCAGGGGTTAAAATACTTTCTTTCACCCAAAATCGGGTTGAATTTCGGTTTGATCATCATTCGTTCGATTTAAAGAACTTTATCCAACAACTGCTTTCGAGGGTCGAAGTTAAAAAGATCGAAGTATTGGCTCCCAGCTTGCGAGAGATTTTTATCGAAGAGGTTACAAAAGCAATAAGTTAATAATTCAAGTGCAACTCAGAAGTTTCCGATTTCCACTCGTTTTTTGTGTATTTAATTTCTTCGATTGCCTGGCAAATTCGAGAATTTTTGCTTAGATACATTAGCCTGGGTGTTTAATGTAAGATGAGGTGTTTTTTAAGTTTAGGAAAGAATTTTGCAAATAACAATAATTTTATGATGATTTTTGGGAAATTTATTATTTTAAAACGAATAAATTTGGTAAAACAATGAAAAAAGTTCTAACATTATTGGCACTTATTGTTTTTAGTGTTTTTGGAAAAGAAAGCGAACCTTACGACGACCCTGCTCGGCGGGCTGAAGAGTTTAATAAACGAAGAGCATATCCTTTTGGTCAAATACCCGATTTTGCTCGACAGCGGGCATTTGAACAATTGAATCTGCTTTATCAAAAGTTGCCGCGAGATTTTTTCCTTGCTGAGCAACCCGAATGGAAGCCAATCGGTCCATTCGATATTGGTGGTCGTATTAAATCGATAGTTTTTCACCCTCAAAAAAGTGGGATTGTTTATGCAGCTGCAGCGGCGGGTGGGATTTGGCGTTCAACAAATTTTGGCGATTATTGGGAGCCAATATTTGATTTTGAAAATGGCATCGCATTTGGGGCGTTGGCAATCGATCCAAATAATCCCGATGTTTTATACGCTGGAACTGGAGAATCTGTTATTGGAGGTGGTGTGATTTACCTTGGAAACGGGATTTACAAAAGTACCGATGGAGGAAAATCCTGGAAGCTTCTCGGTCTTGCCGATGTTGGTGCCTTTTCGAAAGTTTATGTTCACCCCAAAAATTCGAATTTGATCGTTGCTGGTGGCACCATTCGAAGACCTGGTTTTTATGTATCAATTGATGCGGGTAAAACCTGGAGCCGATTGTTCGACAGAAACGTTACAGATGTTTCTATTAATCCTGCAAATGTTGGAGAGTACCTGATTGGTATAAACGGGGAAGGCGTATATTACACAAGCGATATGGGGCAAACTTGGGAAAAGAGAGTTCGTGGCTTCGAGGGTTCTATAGGTAGAGTTTCTGTTCAGTTTGCACCTTCGCAACCAGAAATAGCTTATGCACTGGTCGATGCTGGTAGCGAAGGTTTAATTTATCGAACTACAAATAAAGGCTTAGATTGGGTTCTGGTGTATCGTGGCGACCAAACTTTTTTCCGCGGGCAAGGTTTCTATAATAATTTTATCGAGGTTCATCCAACCAATCCCAATATTGTTCTTGCTGGTGGAATAGATATCTTCAGAACTTCCGATGGCAAAGTTTGGACAAATGTTACCAATGGCTACAGCGGTGGTAATGTTCACGTCGATCAACATTGTGCCGCTTTTAATCCAATCAATCCAAACATTGTTATGATTGGGAACGATGGTGGAGTTTATCTTTCAACCGATGCTGGGGTAAGCTGGAAACCAAGGAACAACAATTTACAGGTGACGCAATTCTATGGTTTTGATATTGACCATAGTCGACCAAATATTAATTATGGTGGGACACAAGACAATGGGACGCTTGGAAATGATGCTGACACAAACTGGAGTTTTATCGCAGGTGGCGATGGTTTCCGAACCGTTGTAAATTATGATAATCCAAATATAATTTATGGTCAAAGTACTCCCGGGGGAGTAATTAAACCTTTCAAATTAAATTTAAAAACGGGTGCCTTTACTTATCTCGATAAAGGAATTACATTTGATGCTTCGGTATGGGATCCCCCGCTTGTAATAGACCCACAAATAAGCTCAATTTTATATTACGGACGCAATAGGCTATATGCATCTTATAACGAAGGAACAAACTGGGAAGTTCTTAAGACACCACCAGTAAACGGAAGATATACAGCAATTGATATTTCACCGTTAAATTCCGAGCACATAATGGCTGGAACAAGTGGCGGTGACTTGTTAATTTCAACCGATGGCGGCGAAAAATGGACAAATGTTTCCGGCAACGGGCTTGTTAACCGTTGGGTGACCGACATTGCTTTTTCGAATCAAGTCGAGGGCACAGCTTTTGTTACTTTTTCTGGCTTTTTTACCCCGCACATTTTCAAAACAACCGACTTTGGCAAGAGCTGGATAAATATAAGTAAAAGCTTTCCCGACATACCCGTCAATACAATAGCTATACATCCGTTTAATGATGATATTTTGTTTGTTGGAACTGATATTGGAGTTTTTGCTTCATACGATGGGGGTGTAAATTGGTTTCCTTTCGGTCGTAACCTACCTCGTAGCCCTGTTACTGATATGAAATTTTGCAAATATTCATTGACTTCACAAACAATTCCGTTAAGAGTTGCAACTCACGGAAGAGGCATTTGGGAAGTTGCTGTGCCAATAGACCATATCACCACTTATGAAATTACCTGCCCAAGCGGTGGAGAAATCTTCGTAAGTTCCACACAACAATTGATTTCCTGGTTCGGCTTTACTCCCCCTGTTCGCATCGAATATTCTTTTGATGATGGTCAAAACTGGCGGATTATCGCCGAAAATGTTGCTTCTTCACCATTTTTATGGACTGTGCCCAATATTGAGACCGACTTCGCTCGAATTCGTATTACATCAGCTTCTAAATCTGAGCAAACAAAAGTTTCGAACACATTCAAAATTTCTCTTATCGAAAAAGGTTCAATTTTGAGTGCCACAGGTGTTAATTTTATTCCTTATGGAATTGCTTATGATGGTAAAAATGGTTTATGGGCAACGAGCTTTAATTCAAATCAACTTTTGAAATTAAATGCGAATACATTTGTTCGAGAAAAAAGTGTGAAACTACCCGGGGATAGTCTATTTACGGATATTGCCTATGATAGAGAAAATGATATAATTTATTTGCACAGGATGAACAGCACGAGTGGGAATGGTGGGATGGTATTAGTTTTGGACACCAACGGCAACTTGATTCGACAGTTTTCGTCACCGGCGAATGTTTATCCAATTGGTATTGAGGTTTTCGATGGGAAATTGCTTATTGGGGACAGAGACAAGAAGGATCAGTATGGAAGGCAGATGCTGATGGTTGTAAACCCCCAAAATGGTTCAGTCGAGGCAAGCTACCCTAATCCCTATTCGAAAACCTATGGACCACGTGGGTTGGCATACGACCGCCAGAAATACGTTTTTCAAATTGGAACTTACTTCCCAAACGCTGGGGCATTGACCGAGGCAGTGGTAATTAAAATTGATAAAGATGACTTAACACGCGAAGTGGCTCGAATTCCTTTGCAAACTATGACTGGGCTTATTAATGCTAGAGGAGTTGAGTTTGATCCCCGCGATAAAAATTTGTGGATAACCGATTACAACGGCAATATTTATAAAATTGCCGGCTTCGATTTGTTGTTGAGTGTTGAAACAGAAACTAATCACAAATCAAATAATTCAAAGGATTTGGAATTTCGGGTTTATCCAAATCCAGCAGCTTCGTTAGTTCTTTTTTCGATGCAAGCTAATGAAGATTTGGATAATGTCCAATTGGAAATACGGAATTCATTGGGTAGCATAATTGAGACAATATCTTGCGATGTCATTAGTAAAGGAGAAACAAAAATTTTAACGTTTAATACTTCAAGTTTAAATTCTGGTATGTATTTTGTTATTATCTCTTCTGGCGAAAAGAATTTAGTGTATGAAAAAATAGTTGTAATGAAGTAAAAATGTTTAAGAAAACGATAAAAGAGGACGAGTCGAGCAGAACAAGTCCCGATAGATATTTGATTACCTATGCCGATTTGGTAACTTTGCTCCTTGGCCTTTTTGTAATTTTATACGTAAGTTCAAGGGTAGATGAGGAAAGGTATAAGGAGTTTGCAAAAGCATTTGCCGATTATTTTAAACCACAGAAAGGAGAGGATGTGCACGGTACTGGTTTAAGTCCATTTCAAGGAGTAAAGCGTGGCATTCCAGAGCCAGTTTTGCCTTTTCCCAACCGAAGGAGCCTGCAAGAAATTCAATCCGAAGTTCTAAAATCGCTTGAAGCATATATTAAGCAAGGTGAAATTTCGATTATTACTCGTGGAAACAATGTTATAATAACACTACCCGAGAAGTTACTTTTCAAATCGGGTAAAGCCGAAATTGAGCCCGAAGGTATCGTTATTCTCGAAAAGGTAAGTGCATCGCTTCGAGGCTTAGCCGAAGACCAGGAAGTTGCAATCGATGGCCATACCGATAGCGATCCCATTCGTAGCTTTCGCTATCCATCGAATTGGCATCTTTCGGTGGCTCGTGCAGTGAATGTTGCATATTTTTTGATTGAAAAGGGTGTTCCCGAGCGGTCAATCGTTGTCCGTGGTTTTGCCGACCAGCGCCCCATTGCCGATAATTCTACTCCGGAAAACAAAGCACGAAATCGCCGTGTTGAAATTACTATTTCCGAACAGAAACCTAATGCACCAACTACCAAGGGATATAATTCTGTTGATGATGAGGCAGATAAAAAGAAAAATTAGAGCGATCTCTATAATAAGTTTGTTTTTGCTTTATTATTTTTCAAGCCCTCTCAGCTCAACTGAACCAATTGAAATTGTTGAATTGCCAACAGCAGGCGTTTTGTCGAAGGGTTCCTATTCTATTCAATCCAATTTCTTCGGGATGGGGGGGATGCGATTAGGTTTACTTGTCGCTCCTTTTAATAATTTTATGCTTGGTGTTTCTTTTAGTGGAACAAATATCATTGGTAATGGGGAGGTTTCGTTCCAAAAACTTCCAGCTGCCCGTCTTTCTTACCGTTTCTTGGATGAGAAAATTACCTTCCCTGCACTTGCATTGGGTATTTCTACGCAAGGATTCGGTTTTTACGACTCACGTTTACAGCGGTTCCAAACATTATCGCCAGGCTTATACCTTGTTGCAAGCAAAGGATTTAAAAATTTTCTCGGAGTTGTGGATTTTCACTTCGGGCTAAACTATTCCCTTGAACCAAAACCGGCCGAACGAAGTTTGAATTTTTATACTGGGCTTGCTCAATCAATTCTAAGATACCTGCAACTCAATTTAGAATTTAATGCAAACCTGGATGAAAAAACCACCGAAGTTATGTCTCGAAAAGGTTTGTTGAATTTTTCGCTGCTGTTCTTTGTAAATCCTAATGTTAAGATAGGGCTAATTCTAAAAGATTTGTTTGGCAACTTCCAGGGGAGAAATGCCGCTGAAAGAAATATTGTTCTACATTATTACGGAAAATTTTAAGATTATAACTCGAAATCTAACAATTAGTTCTTAATACAATATTGTTAAATTCTAAAAAGTCAAGATTTTAAACATTACTTGCAAAGTATATATTTTAAATGGTTCAAAATATAAAAACTTGAATTTTTAAACTTATCGATTTATGTTTTTTTAAAAGGGTTTTTCTCTTTGAATCCGCGCACGACAAAATAAATGCCTACAAGTATAAATGGTATGCTCAGCAGTTGTCCCATACTAAGCGGGAGGTACTTTTCGAAATCAGCCTGCGGGGCTTTTGTGAATTCGATCAAAAAACGTGCAGTAAATACGAGGACAAAAAATAAACCAAAAGGAACTCCTTCGTTTTGCAAAATTCTTTTTTTGTAAAAATAGAATAGTAGAAGGAAAATAAGTAAATAAGAGATTGCTTCGTAAAGTTGAGATGGATGGACTGGCGGTGTGAAGCCAATTACTTCTCGACCCCGATAAATGTTGAATACAATAGCCCAGGGTACATCTGTTGGTTTTCCGATTATTTCGTGATTGAAAAAATTTCCGATACGAATAAAGGAAGCAACAAGAGCCGTTGGTATAGCTATACGGTCGAGTAGCCAAAGTAAATCAATCTGTTTATGCCTATGTGTGAAAATCCACAATGCTAAAAGAACACCGATTGCACCGCCATGACTTGCGAGCCCTCCGTGCCAGACCATTATAATTTCCAGTGGGTTGGTTAGATAATATTCGGGCTCATAAAAAAAACAATGCCCGAGTCTTGCACCGACAATAGTTCCTATAATGACGTAAAAGATTAAGCTTTCGAGCAACTTTGTTTGCTTATTTTCGCTTTTGAATATATAATTCATAATTTGGTAACCAATGATAAAGCCAGAAGCAAATAACACACCATACCAGCGTATAGCAAGACCGCCAATTCTGATGATTTCAGGGTTACCATTCCAATGAAAAAAAGCAGAAGGTTCCATTCTCTTTATGTATTTTTTTCACATTTCGTAGGTTCATCTATTACATTTGCTGCCCAGAGTAATTTTTTACGAAGCAGGTCGTAATATGTACTATTGACGGGTTTTATGAGTTTTATTACGTAGTCCGATTTTTTTATGTGGATTGTCTCGTTGTTGAATATCTGAACTGTTGTTCTGCCGTCGGCGACGAAGTTGGCTTCGCCGGTTGGAGAAAAAGCAACAAGGTCGAGTTCGTTTGTATCGGGTAAAACCAGTGAGCGATAGGTTAGTGAATGTGGTGCAATAGGAGTAAGGCAAATAACCTTGGAGGAAGGGGAAAGTATTGGACCTCCACAGGAAAGGGAATAAGCAGTGGAACCCGTGGGAGTTGTAACAATAAGACCGTCGCCACGATAGTCCCCAATATAGTGTTCATTTGTATACGCCGAAACAGTTATCATACGCGAAGAACCGCGTTTTTCTATTACCATATCGTTAAGAGCATAGTAAATATTGCCTTTAACATTTGCTTCGAGTACGCTTCGCTCAACGACACGAAAATTACCTTCTACTAAATCTATTAAAGCTTTATCAAGGTCGGCAATAGAATATTCAGCAAGGAAGCCCAATTTGCCCACATTGACTCCCATTATCGGAACATTTGATTTTATCAGGAGATTAGCGGCAGAGAGCATAGTCCCATCGCCACCGAAAGAGATAAGGACATCGATGATGCGTTCAAAATCGCTTTCTTTTATTTCTTTGAATTGTTTAGCGAGTTCGGGGTCAATTTTTTCAAGAAATTCTTTTTTTGCATAACATTCCACATCCATTTTAATCAATTTTCTGGCGGCAACTTCAGCACATTGAATTGCCTGAGGTTTCGAGGTGTTTTCGTAGATACCAATCTTTTTCATAAACAACAAAAAAGTGAAAACAAAAATAAGAAAATAAAAAAATAAAAAAAGCCTTGCCATCGGGGGGAGTGATAGCAAGGCATGCAGCATAACGAGGAAGTAGCGGCTGGGGATTCCGCTGAGCGGGAAACGGGGCTCGAACCCGCGACCCCAACCTTGGCAAGGTTGTGCTCTACCAACTGAGCTATTCCCGCTTGTCAAAGAAAATTTTCTTGGGGTTACAAAATTATAAATTTTTTTTCAAATTTCCAAATTTTCCCCAAAATTTTAAAATCTCTTTTCAAAGACCTCTATACATTTCATCTTCACAATAGAGAAATCAATTTCTGTGCCAAGTTCTCTTGAAATTGAAGTAACACCTTTGTTTTGTATTCCACAAGGCACTATGTAATTAAATTCATCTAAATTATTACAAACATTCAAGGCGAATCCATGGGAAGTAACCCATCGGGAACAATGAATTCCAATTGCACATATTTTTCTTTGTTGTTCCACCCAAACTCCAGTTAAACCTTTAATTCGTTCACCCACAATATTAAACGATGAAAGTAATTCGATTATTGCACTTTCTATTTCTCGAAGGAACCAATGTAAATCGGTTTTGTAGTCGTATAAATTAAAGATTGGATAACCGACCAACTGACCAGGATTGTGAAGCGTAACATCTCCTCCCCGATCATTATAGACTACTTTAATACCTTTAGATTCCAAGAGTTTCAAAGGCAGAAGGATATTTTCTTTTTTACCTGTGCGGCCAACTGTAATTACCGAAGGATGCTCGCAAACAACAAATACATTTCGGTCTCTTTTCGCTATTATATCGTTTGCTATTTGTTTTTGTCGTTCCCAGGCTTCAAGATAATCTATCAGGCCCCAATCTTGAATTTCGAGCATAGTTAAATAAAATGAACATTAAAATTCTTTTCTAAGCCGAGCAACAGGAATTTTCATTTGCTCTCGATATTTAGCAACAGTTCTGCGCGCTACGTTGTAGCCGCGCTTTTTCAATTCTTCGACAATTTTTTCATCACTGTATGGTTGGTCCTTTGGTTCATTGTCGATGATTTCCTTTATTACCTGCTTAATAACTTTTGTCGAAACTTCTACTCCGTCATCGGTTGGTAATGATTCACTGAAAAAGTATTTTAATTCGAAAGTGCCAAAGTTTGTTTGAACAAATTTGTTGTTTACAATTCGACAAACAGTTGCAACATCGAGTCCGGTATCCTCACTTATATCTTTGTAAATCAAAGGCTTCAAAGCCGAAGGTCCGTATTTAAAGAAATCCTTTTGTCGTTGAGCAATAGCAGTCATAACTTTCAACATAGTTGCTCTTCGTTGGGAAAGGGCTTGAATCAAAAATTTGGCCTCGTCGTATTTTGCTTTCAACCAGGCCGTTGCTTCTTTTTCTTTCCTTCTTTGTGCTTCTTTACGCATCAGTTCGTAAGTCTTACTAATTCGGAGAGCGGGAATTGTGCTTTCGTTCAGAATTACCATCAATTCGCCTGTTTCGTAGTCCTTTTCAATAATAAAATCTGGAATAACGGAATTTAGTTCTGGGGCTGTGTCGTCTTCTCCGGGTTTGGGATTTAGTTTTTTTATAAAATTCAAAGCATTTTTTATTTGTTCGGGTGTCAAATTCAACATTTTTTGAATAGACTGAAAGTGTTTCTTTGTTAATGGCTCGTAAGCTTCCATTAAAATTTTAAGCGCTTCGTTTCTTCCCAGGGTATCTTCGGGATAAGCAAGGGTTTGGGCTAATAAGCATTCTCTTAAATCGCGTGACGCAACGCCGGGAGGGTCGAGCGATTGGATAATTTTCAAAACCTTTTCGGCATCATCCAGCGTCACAGGGGAAAGGAGCCCAATTCCGTTGTCTTCGATTTCGGTTTTATTCAAAACTTGCTCTATCATAACTTTCGACTCAGGTTCAATCCTAAATTGAATTGCAGGATTTTGGGAGTTAATTGAGGGAATTTTTGCCCTTTCTTTTTCTAAGTTCTTTTCTAAAATGTACTCATTTGTGTCGTTAACAATTTCCTCCAGCGGGGTTCTTAAATATCCGTCGGAATCGACATTCCATAGTATGTGTTCACCAAGTATAAGCTCTTCCTCTTTCAATGGTTGAAGCCGAAGTTGTTGGATCATATTTTCGATGAAGGAAACACTGCTGCGGACGGGAAATGGTTCTGTCTCCTCGTCTTCGTAATTATCAAAGTTATATTTTCGAGCAGCAAGTTCATCTTCTGCCCACAATCTTTTGTAAAATTCAAAAGGGTCTTTGGGTTCATCAATAGATTTTTGTGCTGGCTCGTATGTTGCATCTTCGTAAGTTTCTGATTGGGTATGGGAATGCTCCGCGCTTGATTCTGAATCCAGCTCTATTGTTTCGTAATCAACATTTTCCCCACCTTCGACAGTTTCGAGAAGCGGATTTTCGGAAATTTCTTCTTCGATCTTTTGTTCTAATTGTTGAATTGGCATTTGTAAAAGTTTTAAATACTGAATCTGTTGGGGTGTTAAGGTTTGCGATAAACTAACGGTTGTTGTCAGCGTTGGCTTCAAAGTCATTTCCCACCTATCGAAAATTCATTTCGATTAAAATATGCCGCCTTTGAAATCGAGTTTTTTAGATTATCAAACCATTGAGCCCCAAACCTTCGGATTAAAGCATCCTGAACAGAACAGTATAGCGGTGTCGAGGTAATTTTGCCGTTTTCGATGGCAGATTGGCATTCGGGTATTTTGACATAAACCAGTTGGGTAAAAAAGAACGAATATTCCCGTATAGGGAAAAGGTGGCAAGATATAGGCTTGCGAAATTGAATTTTGTTTTCAAGATATGCTTTTTCGAATGCACATCGAGCTATTTGATTTTCAAAATATACAAAAACACATTCTTTATTGTTAACCACATTTGTAAAAAGCTTCCCGTTGTTTTTTAACAGCCAGCCTTGGCTGTTAATTACTTTTTTCGAGGAAACAGGAAGTAGGTCCCAGATTGCTGGGATTGAATTTTCGATTTTATTAATTTCGTAGGGTTTTAATGGAGCTCCGAATTTTCCTTCAATAAAACAACAAGCCCCTTTGCAAGTTTCTACATTGCACTTGAATGGTGATATCAAATCGTTTAAACTATATAATACACCTTCGAGTAATGACATTCAACGCCCAAAATGTTCAAAAACATTTACAAAAATAATAAAAGAAAGTAAAAATTTTATAAAACTCTAAAATATGGTATAATATTTGCTGTTTAATTTTATTTCCAACTTATCAGATTCTTTCCTAACCAAAAACAAATTTTAAATTATTTTTTTAAATTACTTTTTTATTTTTTTCAGGTTTAAAAAAGATGGAAACATCTGATGAAATGAAAATTGGAACCAAATGTGTTCATTCTGGGATCAAAGAATACGAGTTCGGACCTGTGATTCCCCCAATTTATCAGACTTCTACTTTTAAATTTAAAGATGCTGAACACGGAGCCCGCCTTTTTAAAGGTGAAGAATTTGGCTATATTTATACTCGTATGGGTAATCCAACAATCGAGGCAATGGAAGATGCTGTTGCCGAACTCGAACAAGGTGTTAAAGCAATTGGATGCGCAAGCGGTATGTCTGCTGTTAATCTTGTTTTTGTTTCATTAACATCGAAAGGAGATCACGTCATTTGTAGTAATGCTGTTTACGGACCTACTACCACGTATCTGTCGCAAATTTTATCGCGTTTTGGTGTTGAGGCAACGTTCGTTGACACTTCTAATCCCGAGGAAGTTGAATCTGCATTTCGCAGTAATACGAAAGTTGTTTTCTTTGAAACTCCTGGCAATCCAACTCTAACTGTTACTGATATTCAAAAGATTTCAGAGATAGCTCATTCTCGGGGTGCAAAGGTTGTTGTTGACAATACTTTTATGAGCCCGATTTTGCAACAGCCATTGGTTTGGGGTGCCGACATTGTTTTGCACAGTATGACAAAATTTTTAAATGGACACGCGGATGTTGTAGGCGGGATTGTTGTTTTGAAGGACTTTGAAGAGTATCAAAGTTTTCGTAAGGTTTCGAATCTTCTGGGGGGTGTTATTGACCCTTTTAATGCTTTCCTTGTGCATCGAGGAATTAAAACACTTGAGATTAGGATGTGGAGACATTGCGAAAACGCATACAAAGTTGCAAAATTTTTAGAAGAGCATCCGAAGGTCGAAAAAGTTTGGTATCCTTTTTTACCTTCGCACCCACATTATGAATTGTCGAGAAAACAAACAAAGGGTGGAGGTGGTGTAATTTCATTTGAACTCAAGGGCGGATTGAATAGTGGTAAAATGGTAATGAATAATATTCGTGTTTGGCAGCTTGCTGTGAGCCTTGGTGGGGTAGAGTCGTTGATTCAGCATCCAGCGAGTATGACCCACTCGAGTATGAGCAGGGAGCACCGTTTGCAGGCGGGGATCACCGATGGATTGGTTCGGCTTTCTGTTGGAATCGAAGATGTGGACGATCTGATATGGGGACTTGAACAAGGATTGAAATTTGCATAAATGATTGTATCGTATGGCGAAACAAATCAAACCGAAAAGGATATTCGAAGAGCTTGCCGAGTTGGGCGTGTTGGATGATTTACTTAAGTATCAATGGCGAAAATTTTATGAGCAAAATGAAAAGTTTCGCGACGATGTTAATGAAATTTTGTTGAAATACTCTCCTGGGGAGGCAACGGTTCTAGAAAAATACTTGCTTGAACAACTTTGTCAGAGTTTAGAATTTTTTATTGATTATACAAAAGTATGGATGAATCGAAAGCTATAAGTCCAGAAATCAAGGGCTTATTCGAAACTATAAAAAGGCAAGCTCTTGAATATTCGAAAGCATTTGAGTTTTTCGAAGAAACTCGTCAGAAAATTGTTCAAACTCAATCTGAACTTGAAGATTTTGCAAAACACCTCTCGAAGGAACTTGACGAAAGATACCATTTGCTTGAAAATACAATAAACGATTTTATCTCCGATTTTCAGCAAAAGCATTCTTCTATTGAAAATGTATTTAAAGAACTTACCCGAATTGAATTTTTGAAGAACGAATTGGAACGGATGTATTCCGATTTAAAAATTCAAATGCTTAAAGTTGATAATTTGTTGAAAACTCTGGAAAATAAGTTGGAGATGGAATTCGAGACGTATTCGAAAAATTTAACCGACAAATTTCAAAACCAAGTTGAATCGACTCTAAAGATGCTCGAAGTTAAATATGCTTTAAAATTTAAATCCATTGACGAAAAAATTTCAAACTTTGACCAAAAACTATTGAACCAAACTGTTAGCCAGACGCGTTTTTCAAAAATAGTTTATGATGAAATTGATACTTTGAAAGAAAAGTTGGAACAATTCAAGCAGATACTTTATGAAGAGAGGCAAAGAATAGAAGCAAGATTTGGTGAATTTTCGGAAGAATTAAATAAGAAATTTATCAAGCTCGACCAGATTTTGACTCAATTTGAACAGCAAACTCAAACAACTCTTCAGAGTAGTGAGACTTCTTCCGAAAAGTTCCGTGATGAATTAAAAACCGCATTTCAGCAATTGAATGAAATTCGCTCACAACAATACAGAATCGAAACAAAATTTAAAAATATTTTAATAATTGTTTCAGCAATGTTTATTTTAGTTGTTTTGGTGGTTCTTCTAATAAAATAAATATGTTTAACAAAATCGGTGTTTTATGAAAGTTGCAATTATGACTGGGGGTGGCGATTCCCCGGGTATGAATGCATTTGTTCGTGCAGTTGTTAGGAGTTGTTTAAATTTACGACCGGCAACATCGGTGTGGGGTGTGATTGATGGCTGGCGTGGTTTGGTCGATGGGAATTTTAGAAAGCTGACCAAAAAAGATACTGCTGGAATTGCTCACCAGGGAGGGACAATTCTTGGAACGCTGAGAGTTCCTGAACTTAAAGACGACCGCGATATGCAGGAGGCGATTGCTTTGAACTTACACGATAACTTTTTCGATTACCTTTTTATTATTGGTGGCAATGGAAGTCTGGCTGCTTCGAATGTTATTAACAATATCATAAAAGAAAAGGGATTGCGAACTAAGTTGCTTGTAACCGCTGGTTCAATTGATAATGATGTTTGTAATAATTATGGATATTCGATAGGATTTTATAGTGCAATCGATAAAAGTCTTGAGATGTTAGAATGGATAAGGGATACAGCATCAGCCCACCGCCGTGTTTACATTATTGAATCGATGGGGCGCGACTCTGGATATTTAGCTTTCTTTGCTGGGGTGGCTACTGGTGCTGAACACATCATTTTGCCAAACGATGATGTTGATTATGAGCAACTTGTCAACTTGATAAGCGAGCGAGACCGCGACACCAGAATCATCGTTGCCGAAGGTTACCCCAAGACTGCCGATGAAATCAGGAAAATACTCCAGGAGATCTTTGCTCGCAGGAATATTAAACATGAAATACGCCACGTCGATATGGGTTATTTTCAGAGAGGCGGAAAAGCAGCTGTTAAAGATATTCTAACAGCGAGTTGGCTTGGTTACGTAATGGTAAAAGATTCCTTCGAAGGTGTTGATAGCGGTTTCTATATTTGTTATCATCCTGGGGAGGACCCTGTACGGCTTCCTTTGGATGTGGCTGCCGACCAGGATAAAACAACGCATTTAGACATTCCACTTAAGTTGAAAGAATTCGCAATGGCATTAAGGTGAAATTTGTTTATTGAATTGTATCTTGTTCACTTCGTCAAAATTTGATAAATCGGACCCTTTGGGGTTAATTTACTTTCGATTAGATGAACAAAAAATTGGTCGACTTTTCCAAAATCTTCCTTTTCATATTTTTCGATTAAGGTTCGGAATTCTTTTCGTCGTACTTGTTTGATGCGGAGAAGTGTCAAATGTGGATGAAACTCACGACTATCGAACTTAAAATTGTAACGCTGTAACACAGATTGGCAATTTTTGTGGATTTCTTTCAAAATATTTTTGCTATCGAATATCTCAACAAAAAGAACACGAGGGGAATTTACATTTGGAAAACAGCCGAGGCCTTGCAGCTCAATCGGGCTTTGGTAATTTTTTGTAATAGGCAATAATTCTTCCATTAATCTTTCAGCTATTTTGGTTTCGACTTCACCAATAAAATGATACGTAAAATGTAAGTTCCACTCTTCGACCCATTTTCCTTCGGCGATACGAGAAAAGTCGGATTTAAGTTTTGGATAGCTTTCAATTAACTTTTCTGACTTCAAAAATGTTCCGATAAACAATCTCTTTTTAGCTTCCATCAAAAATTTGTTTTCTTCAAAATATCCTAACAAATTTGTAAAATAACAAAAAGGATAGGAAAAGACAAAGCTGGAAAGTAAACCTTACTTTCCAGCTTCAAAATATTTTCTTTAATTGAAGAATCTTACACCCAAATAGATTTTTCTTCCGTCGATTGGACCCCAAATAATTGAACTATCGAAATACTTCGAGAATGGTTTGTCGAAGGCAACGATTGGATTAATTTGCTTAAAATTTGTGATATTTTCCGCACCAAGATAAAATTCCAGGGAAGAAAGACGATAAGTAATATTTGCATAGAGAACAACAAAGGGTTTAAAAGTCTTAGGAAGTTTATAGTCGTCAGGATTAGAAGCAGTATTAGGGATTCTTCCGCCGCCGTTGAAATCGAGCGTGAAATCGAACCAAAAAGGTTCAGGCCTGTATGCCAGATTAACAAGAACTTTGTGTGGACTTATTAATGGTTTTCGCTGTAGCGTGTTGTTTGTGGTCATCCATACATCATTAAGTCTGTATGCAAGAAGTAAATCAATATTTTTAGGCAAGTTTAAAGTTATATCAATTTGAAAGCTGTTAGAATAGGATTTTCCTCTCAAATTATATATACTAATAGTTGCCGGGTCAATGTCTTTGTCAATTATAACCTGATTTTTGAAATTGGTGTGGTATAATTCAAGATTCAAAGTTCCGTAAGTTCCCAGAATTTCAAAAGAATGTGTGGAGTTGATACCGAAATTCCAGGCTTCTTCGATTTTTAGCTCCTCTTCAAATTGTATTTTTCGGGAAGAATTTAGTATGCTCTGGTTTTCGACCAAAGGCAAGGGGAAATGGTAACCTTTGCCTGCAGAAAATCTTATGGTGTTAAGTTCATTGATTGAATATTTCATATGAATTCTTGGTGTAATAAGAGTTCCCGATTGATTATGGAAATCGATTCTTGCACCTGGAATAATGGTGAAGCTTTCCGAAGGTTCAAATGTGAGCTCAGCAAAAATTCCGCCAATGATTTCCTTTTTAGAAAGGTTTATGGAGTCTAAATGTTGTAAGTAATTGTTATAAGTAAAACTTAATCCAGCTGTAAAGTTCGGATTTTCGAGACCAGTTTTATCTGAATTATAAAAAAGGTTAAAAGGATTTATTCTTGATGACCAGATTAAATTCAACAAAAGACTGTTTTGTTCCAGAGTTAAATTTCTTTTTCCAAAGTTAGATGTTTGTTTATGGTAATTTAAATTCAAAACCGAACCAAAACTGGAATAATTTGAATTGTCGAAAATGTAACCGTTTTTGGTTGTAAAGTTGAACCTGTGAATTGATATTTTTGAACCCCAGAAGTTCTTTTCATCTTGTTCGTGAAAATATGAAACCTGACCAGAATTGTACCTGTTGATTAAGCCCTGTATAATTGTTTCATTTTCGTAGTTAGCATCTTTGTATTTAATTTTCGATAGGACATTGACCATTTGGGTCAATGGTATATCCAGGAATCCATCATTGTTGTGGTCAACATATTTTCTGAATAGAACAGCATTACCGAATACAATTGCAGAGAGTTTTTCGTCGAAATTGGGTTTGCCAATTAAATTTGTTTCGAATCGCAACAAATTATTTGCATAAGCGTTAAAGAAGAACCTGTTGGAGGTTTCGGGTTCTATAAGTTCAATATTAATTTGACCTGTAATGGATTCATAACCTTGGAGCACCGAAGAGGCTCCCTTCGAAATTGAAATGGAGTTTATCCACGGTCCGGGTATGAAAAGCAAACCATAGTTAGAAGCCAAACCTTGTAGATTTGGTGCTGCTTCTATTAAAATTTGCGTGTAGTTTTGTGCCAGCCCAAGTAGTTGTATTTGTTTAATTCCAGTAACTGCATCGGTATATGTAACATCGACGGTTGGGGTGGTAATGAAACTTTCGGATAAGTTGCAACAAGCTGCTTTCTTTAGGCTGTTTTCGGTTAATACTTCTGTTTTTACTATTTGTGAATGGTCTATGTAATAGTCTTCTTTTGTTCCCTGTATCAAAACTTCTTTCGACCTCAATTCCCCACGCAGAGTTATCTCAACGAATTCATCGAGAGGATTAACTTCAACTGTATCCTTATCATACCCGACGTAACTTACAATAAGTGTGTCTTTCGCTTGAATTTCAAAAGTAAATTCACCATTGGCATCACTTAAGGTACCGAATTTCGATTTTATTAGCTTTATCGTTGCACCAGGGAGTGGTTTCTTTTCACCATTTTCATCGATGCCGTATACACGCCCTTGAATAGTTTTGGCGGATATTAATTGCAAAGAAAAAAATAGTATTATAATCAATATATTTAATCTTAAAAACATTCTTTTCATTTCTTTCTCCATTTGTTGTTAAACATTAATGTTTATTTGAAATTTGTTTATTTGGGAAAATACGAAGCTGATACCTGTGGAGGTAATAAAAACGAAGGAATTAATGGAGAGAGTCGAAGTCGGGGTTGGTAGAATATGCAGTAATTAATCTTATAAGTTTAATTAACTTTCGAATTGGATTGATTAAATTATCCTGAACTGTTTGTATTTTTTGAGACACGAAATCGGATAAAACATTCTTGATGTATTCAATCTTTAAATTAGGTTTATAATTTTCAGATAATTTTTTCAAATAGTTTTCGTTCGAAACAACCGGAACGCTTTTCGAAAAAGTAATATTTTCGCAACAATTACTTAAACTTTGGTAAGAAATAGTGTTATAAATAGAATTTGAATTGGGCTTTTGGTTTGTTGGGGTAGTTTGAGAAGTACAGCAACAACAACAATTACTTTGTTCAGAAGAAGTTTCATTACATTCCGTTTTTGACAATTTGGTAAGGATTAAATTTTCTTCTTTACAAATGTGGTTAAAAATAGTAATTCCAGCCGATGAAAGAAGTATCGAAAAACTTAGAATTATTATAAATATTTTTTTCAATAATTTCTTCATACCGTTTAAAACGAATAAGATGAAAAATATTTTTTAAAGTGAAAAGTAGGGTAACAAAAGTTGTTCGAAATGGTAAAATCCCGCATCTTTGTTAATCAAGTTTTTAGCCACGAAGATAGCACCGTTGCCGAACGCTTCTCGGGTTATTGATTCATGAATTAGCCGAACTGTTTGAAAAGGGAATCCACAAATAATTTCATGTCGACCTATTATTCCACCTGCACGAACGGATTTAATCTCTTTGGGGTCGATGCCTAATTCTTTTGCAATTACTTTTGCAGTTCCCGATACATCTTTTTTTTCCTTAAAATGTTCTTCGACTATCTCAAAATCGATGTTTGGTGATATTTTTTTTAAAAATTTTGCAACAATAATTAGGTAATTGATTCCAAGAGTTATGTTTGGTGACCAAAAAACGGCAGTTGACTGAGAAAGTTCTTTAAGTTTTTGTATGGTATGCTCGGGATAGTTGGACACAGCCGATATGATTTTGATTTTTCTACGAGCGCATTCTTCTCCATAGTAGTATATTGCTTCCTCGGAAGCAAAGTCGATTATGATGTCAATTGGTTGAATATCGAGAAGTTTAGAAATTGTTATGTCTTGAATGGAGTAAATTATACCTGGTTCGTCGGTTTCAATACCAAGAAATTCAGGTACCGAACGGTGTTCTAATTGGTGAGAC
>Ga0197142_1001504_pt1 | contig 21255 bp, 18 predicted proteins | sample GBS60_MetaG_FD_148614 | JGI IMG/M metagenome (GOLD analysis project Ga0197142, IMG submission 148614) | Sediment microbial communities from Great Boiling Springs, Gerlach, Nevada, United States - GBS 60_MetaG | ecosystem: Environmental > Aquatic > Thermal springs > Hot (42-90C) > Sediment... | reverse complement strand
GTTCCGGGTCGCGTATTCCACTAAGCGTGAGACCTGGCGCTCCAAATCCTTCTTCTGATCCGCAGACGACACACGAGCATAAATGGCCGCTCCGGACGACTCCTCGCGTGGCCCGACATCCACTTAAGATCGTTCCAGTCTTGGGATTCTGCCACGCAGGACAAGGAAGCGTGCCCGACCGAAACCACCGATAGGCGGTTTTGTAGTCTATACCTTGCTGCCGCGCCCAATCTGCTAGCTTCATGGTACGATCAGGATATACAGTGGGCAACCCCCCACTTCTTTTGTCAAGGATGCGGATTCGCTTCGCTCGCCCAAGGACACGGTCGCGTTCGTGGCCGACGGGGTGAGGGATCGAAGGGATTTCAGGAGCGGAACGGAGTTCCTGAGGTGCGCGGACTCGTCTGAAGTCAATTTCGAGCTGCTCCTTCGGAAACTCGATGCGCAGAATGAAGTGTGGATTCGATGATGAAGGCCGATGATAGCCTCAGGCGAGCTGAGCGCAGCAAGGCGAGACCTCCTGAGTGAATTCAACCCACATTCTGCCCGTTGAGACCGAGAAGCGGGCGGCTCGATATTAGGGGCGAGCGGAGCATAGCGGAGCGAGCCCTAGGACCCAGGGTCCCTCAAAAATTTCCCCCAAGCCCGCGGACGCGGGCGGCCCACGGGATGCGCGGTGGATCCCATCGGCATCGCGATATCGAGCATGGGGGATTCATCCCTCTGGGTGTGAGCGCGTCGGGCATCTCCCAACCGACAGGGCCGCCCCCTTCGGGGGCTTGGTGGGTTTTTGTGGCTCGTCGTGTCCTAGGGTTCGCTTCGCTCACCCTAGGCTACGTTCGGTCGCCCGCATGCGCGGGCTCGAATGCGGTTGGGGGGCATCTCACTAGGGTTCGCTTCGCTCACCCTAGGCTACGTTCGGTCGCCCGCATGCGCGGGCTCGAATGCGGTTGGGGGGCATCTCACTAGGGTTCGCTTCGCTCATCCGAGGCTACGTTTGGTTGCCCCCGTGCGCGGGCTTCATGAGATTGGGGATTATCTCACTAGGGTTCGCTCGCGCTTATCTGAGGCTACGTTTGGTCGCCCACTCACACAGGCGTGAATGCAGTTAGGGGTATCTCGACATCCTAGAGAAATCAGCATGGGAGAGTGGATTCACCTGACGCCTTAGGAGGAGTCACACGGCGGGGACGCGTGCGGGACGGAGGAGTCGAGGGGGTACTCTCGCGACGTTCTATACGTCGAATGGCGAGATTGGCCGCGTTCACCAAAGTGGGATCCTCGGCGCTCAGCAGCGGGGTCAGATGCTCGATGGCGTCGCGCGAGCCGGTGTGCCCGAGCGCTTCGACAACGGCGCGGCGCGCCCGCACACTGCCGCGCCGGAGGAAGGGGTAGAGATCCTGGGATTCAACTTCGAGCAGATAGGCGGCCGCTTGCGTGTGAAGTCCACCCTCCAACTCCTGGAATATGGCTTCGAGGTACTCCCGTCGGCCGAGCCGATACAAGGCGAACGCGTGCGCCAGTTGGACGCTCCGCTCCTTCTCTTGTAAGCGCGCTCGCGAGAGATGCTCGACATATTGGGCGTCACCGAGTCGTGCCAGACCCTCTGCGGCGAAGCGGCGTCGCTCGGGAAACGGGTGGGTGAGATTGTGCAGAAAGACTCTCTCAGCCGCTCGATCTCCGATGCGCGCCAAGGCCTCTAATGCCAGGCGGGCTGTCTCTTCATCGCGCGGTCGTTCGAAGACTTCGATCAGCTTGGGCACGGCTTCGGGGATGCGCAGGAGGCCGACGGCGATCAGAGACGATTTCCGCACATCGGCGTCCGAATCGTTCAGGAAGGGGATGATGTAGGAGCCTGCACGCGGATCGCCGAGTTTCATGAACGTCTTCAAGATTTCGACCCGCAGAGCGCTGTGGCCGATGAAGAGGCGCCCGAGTTGCGGGATGACGTCGGTCGCACGCAGTACGCCCAGAGCGCGAACGGCCGCCTGACGCACGCCGAGATCTCCATCGGTCTGCGCGACGCGCATGAGGCCTTGAAGGATGCGAGGATCAACTTTCGTCTCCGGCTCAATGATGGTCGCCTCGTAGGTGCTCAGGAAAGGGTTCAGGATCTGCCAGCCCCGACGCTCGGCCGTGATGAACCCGATGTTCGTCTCGATGTAGAAACTGACAAGAGCCACAATCGCGGCCCGACGCACTTCGCGGTGAGCGTCTGAGAGTGCCGCCAGCAGGGCCGGGAGTGTGGTCTCATCCTTGATGAGACCGAGCGCGCGCGCGGCTTCTCGGCGCACGTCGGCGCTCGTGTCCGTACGAAGCGCGCGCGTCAGAGGCTCGGCGGCTTCGCGCTGTCGGCGCTCACCCAGTTTTCGCGCGGCCTCCAGACGCGTCTTCGGAATCGGGCTGCGCAGATGAGCGATCAGCTCCTCGGTCGTCTGCATGGGGTCGCGCGCGAGTCCGCTGCCGTGAAGGCTCGCAGCAAGGAGAATAGCGATCCACGTCACACTCGCACCTCCATTTTCACATGCTTCACGGGCGATTCTATCCGCGATCGGAGAAAAGTCAAGAACGTCGCGGGAAGGTTGATGCGCCAGGAGCACGGGATCGCATTCGGGCAGCAAGTTCATACGAATTCACTGGTGGGAGTGGTTTGTGCCTTTTTCATTGGAGTCACCAAGAAGCAGGCGACGAAATGCCCGGGTTCGACTTCGTTCAGCTCGGGCTCGACCTCACGACATTCGGCCATGGCGAAGGGGCATCGAGTATGGAAACGGCAGCCCGAGGGGGGGTGGAGAGGAGAGGGCAATTCCCCTCGAAGCGGTAGTCGTTGCGGTCGTGCATCCGGATCAGGCTCGGGCACTGCTTGCAGAAGAGCTTGCGTATAGGGGTGCAGCGGATGGCGATACAATCGGTCTGCGGGCGCGATTTCGACGAGCTTGCCCAAATACATCACGCCGATGCGCGTGGCGATGTGGTGCACAATTGCGAGATCGTGCGAGATGAAGAGATAGGTTAAGCGGTATCGCTCCTGCAAATCCTGAAGCAGGTTCACGATCTGCGCCTGGATCGAGACATCGAGGGCGGACACGGGTTCATCCGCGACGATGAATTGCGGACGGAGGGCGAGCGCGCGCGCGATCCCGATCCGTTGGCGTTGCCCGCCGGAGAATTCGTGCGGATACCGCTTCATGGCGTCGGCCGGAAGTCCAACCTCTTCGAGCAACTCTCGGACGCGGGCCCGTCGCTCTGTCGGAGTTCCCACGCGATGGATGCGAAGGGGTTCCTCGATGATCTCCCCCACGGTCATCCGGGGATTGAGCGACGCATAGGGGTCTTGGAAGATGATCTGCATATGGCGGCGCATCGTGCGCAGCTCGCGCTTGGAGAGTCGGAGCAGATCCACGCCCTGGAAGCGAATCTCTCCAGACGTCGGCTCGATCAGCCGCAGCAGGCATCGGCCCGTCGTCGTCTTGCCGCAGCCGGATTCTCCTACCAGTCCCAGCGTCTCTCCGGCTTGGATGGTGAAACTCACTCCATCAACGGCGCGCACCCACGCGGACGAGCCGAAGAAGCCGCGCCGCGCGGGGAAGTACTTCTTCAAGTCCTTGACGAGGACGAGCGGAGTGGGCGTGGACATAGCTCTCCCTCTACGATGGAGGATATGCCTCTGCTCGATCCCGAGCGAGTTCGGCAGGCGGACGGATCGGGGATCCGCTAGCGACGCAGCGCACGAAGTGGGCGGGCGCGATCTCGATCATCTCGACATCCCCTTCGCGACAGGTCGGTCGGACTTCCGGGCACCGATCGGCGAACGGGCATCCAGGAGGAAGATGCAAGAGATCAGGCACGGTTCCCTCGATGGTCTCCAACCGACGTCGTTCTCCTCTCGGATGCGAGAGGCGTGGGACGCAGCGGAGGAGGCCGCGCGTGTACGGATGTTGGGGGTTGTAGAAGATCTCGCGCACCGGCGCGTATTCGATGATGCGACCCGCGTACATGACGGCCACGTCATCGGCCGTCTGAGCGATGATGCCGAGATCGTGCGTGATCAAGAGCAGAGCGAGCTGGAACTGTTCGCGCAGACGAGCGAGCAGGTCTAGAATTTCGGCCTGAATGGTGACGTCCAGCGCCGTCGTGGGCTCATCGGCGATAAGCAGGGCCGGGCGGCAGACGAGCGCCATGGCGATCAGCACGCGTTGCCGCAAGCCTCCGGACAGCTCGTGCGGATAGCTGCGCGCGCGGCGTTCGGGATCGGGAATGGCCGCCTCGCGCATCATCGCGATGGCGCGCTCCATGGCTTCGCGGCGGGAAACGCGTTCGTGCGCGAGCACGGCTTCGGCGATTTGGAATCCCACGGTGAGGACGGGATTGAGGGCCGACATCGGATCTTGAAAGATCATCGCCATGCGCGCGCCGCGAATGTGCCGCATGGCTTCCTCATCGAGTTCGCACAGGTTCCGCCCTTCGAAGAGGATCTCCCCGCCGACGATGCGCCCCGGCGGGGGCACCAGTCGCAGAAGCGAGAGCGCAGTGACCGACTTCCCACAACCGGACTCTCCGACAAGCCCCAGTGTGCGTCCTCGCGCGAGCGAAAAACTGACCCCATCCACGGCTTTCACCACGCCGCGATCTGTGAAGAAATATGTGCGCAAGTCTCTCACCTCGAGCATAGGGCGATGTCGCAGAGGCGTCGCATGTGCCGTTCTTCACAACGCAGGTTGCTCTTCCGCTTGCGCTGAATCAAGCATCTCCAGAAGCTCGCGAACGCGATGCTCGATCTCGTCTCGAACCCGACGGAAGACCTCGATGGAGCGTCCCTTGGGATCCGGGATCTCCCACCGCACATGGATGCGGGCTGGGATCCACGGGCACTCCTCACCGCAGCCCATGGTGACGACGGCATCCCAGACCATTTCCGGAAGGACGTCGAAGCCTTTGGGCGCGGCTCCCCTGAGTTCGATCCCGCGTTCGCGCATCACAAGGCGGACATAAGGATTGATCGTTTTCGCGGGATGCGATCCAGCGCTCCATGCGCGCACGCGCCCTTGCCCCAAATGTCGCGCCCATGCCTCGGCCATTTGGCTGCGGCAGGCGTTTTCCACGCACACAAACAGGATGTTCCACATCGTCCCGTACACGCGGGGAATATACATGCTCAGGAGAGGACCGGACAAGGGGCTGGGGGGATTCCACGCCCAGAGCGCACGCACTCGTTGAAGGCCTATGGCGCGGAGAGGACGTCGTTTCCGCTGCGGCGAGGTGGAGCACACATCTGTGCGCCCTGACAAGGTGCCTTAGGAGGACTCAGGGAAGAGACCGTGACCGGCGATAGGAGACCGACGAACGTTATAGCCGAGATGGCGATAGGCCGCTTCGGTAACGACGCGGCCGCGCGGAGTGCGGTTCAAGAACCCGATTCGAATCAGATACGGCTCGTAGATCTCCTCGATGGCGTCTTTCTCTTCGTTGATGGCCGCCGAGAGAGTGTTCAGGCCGACGGGACCGCCGTGGAATTTTTCGATGATCGTCATCAGGAGCTTGCGATCCACCTCATCTAGGCCGAAGCGATCCACCTCCATACGATTGAGAGCGTATTCCGCGACCTCACGGGTGATGCGCCCATCGGCCTCGACGTCAGCGAAATCTCGAACGCGGCGGAGCAACCGATTGGCGACGCGCGGCGTGCCCCGCGCCCGACGAGCGATCTCGCGCGCGCCTTCGGGTTCGATCTCGATCTTCAGGAGGCGGGCCGAACGCAGGACGATCTGCTCCAGCTCCTCCGGCTCGTAAAAATCCAGATGCAGATCAATGCCGAAGCGGCCGCGCAAGGGGGCGCCGATCAGGCCCTTTCGCGTCGTCGCGCCGATCAGCGTGAACGGAGGCAGCTCGATCTTGATCGAGCGCGCTGCTGGCCCTTGCCCGATGATGATGTCCAACTGGTAAGCCTCCATGGCCGGGTAGAGGATTTCTTCGACAGCGGGATTGAGCCGGTGGATCTCGTCAATGAAGAGCACGTCGCGCGGCCCGAGGTTCGTGAGCAGAGCGGCCAGATCGCCCGATCGCTCGATGACCGGTCCGGACGTCGCGCGGATCTCGACCCCGAGCTCGCGAGCGATGATGTAAGCGAGCGTCGTTTTGCCCGTTCCCGGAGGACCGTGTAGCAAGACATGATCCAGGGCATCACCGCGCGCGCGAGCTGCGCGAATGAAGACGCTCAAATTCTCCTTGAGCTTCGGCTGTCCGATGTATTCCTCCAGGCGAAGCGGGCGCAATCGAGCATCATACTGCCGATCCTCATCTGTCGGCGCGCCGCTGATGAGCGGGTTCTGCCTCGACATGGCGCCGATCATTGTAACACATCGCGCCGCGCGGTTGAAATCCCCAGGGGGGTGAAGTATCTTGAAATCTCGCGTCATGCCTGGCACGTTATACATCGTCGCGACGCCCATTGGGAACCTGGAGGACATTACACTGCGCGCTCTGCGCATTTTGCGCGAGGTGGATCTCATCGCGTGCGAGGACACGCGGCAGACGATCAAGCTGCTTCGCCATTATGGGATTCGGCGACCGCTTCTCAGTTATCACGAGCACAATCAGAGGAAGCGGGCCAGGGAGGTGATCGCGCGGCTGAAGGATGGGCAGACGGTGGCGTTGGTCAGTGATGCGGGCACCCCGCTTCTCTCCGATCCGGGGGATGTAGTGCTGGAACGAGCGATCGCCGAAGGGATTCCGGTCGTCCCGATTCCCGGCCCATCCGCTATTACAACAGCGGCGATGGCCGCGGGCGTGCCCGTGGATCGCTTCCTCTTTGTCGGATTCCTGCCGGCGCAACGCACCAAGCGGCGAGCGGAGCTCGAACGGCTGAAAGAGGTGCCGTATACGCTCATCTTCTTCGAAGCCCCGCATCGTCTGGCGGAGACGCTCGCCGACATGCGCGAGATCTTGGGGGCGCGACCGGCCGTGCTCGCGCGCGAGCTGACGAAGGTGCATGAGACATTCGAGCGCGCGACGTTAGACGTATTGGCCGAGCGCGTGGCGACGTCTCCCGTCAAGGGAGAGATCGTCCTACTGGTCGCTGGAGCGGAGGTCGTTCGGACGAAGCGCTCATCCATTCCCGTGAGCGCTGCTGCGCTCGCCGAACGCGTGCGCGCCGTAATGGCAGCTACCGGACTGGATGCGAAGACGGCCATCGCGCGTGTGGCTCAAGAGTATGGCGTCAGCCGACGCCTGGTCTACCGCGCGTATGTGAGCTGCCGCGAAGAGGACGACGATGCGTGAACGACGACAGCCATTCGCCGACCTCATGGGACTTATCGCGTTCCTCGGCGGAGCGCTCCTCCTTCCTAGCGTGAGCGCTCAATCGCGCGTCGTCGGACGTGCGCAGTTGGGCGCTCAGGTGACCATGGTCATCTATCGGGCCCAGGGGAGGAAAGCGATTCCCAATCCCGAGCCGGTGCGCCTGGCACAGACATTTGAGAGCCTCGATGCCGAGCTGACCTATGTGCGGAAAACGCTGGGACTTGAGCGCATAGCTCCCGTACACCTTCGTTCGATCGGTCTGCTACCGGGCGAGCGCTTTCAGGATGGAGTCTTCGTGGGAGAGAGCGCGTCGGTGAGCGACGAGCCGCTGGAACGTCTCTCTCAAGAGGTGCTTGAACGCAGGGTGGGCGTGGTCTCGGTCTCTCGTGCCGGGGTGTTCTTGAATCTTGCGCTCACTCATCGCGGACGGCCGATCCTGCAACTGGAAGAGGTCGAGGTGAGCCATTTCGAGACGATCCTACTGGAAGGGGCGCTCGCGGAGGAATCGGGTGAACCCTCGGCGATCCTCATGACGGTCACCGTCGTCGTGCTTCCGCTGGCTCAGCTTCGGAATCGCCCGGCGGAGCTCTCCGTCCCTTGCGATGAGTATGGGCGGGCGATCCCGATGCAGCCGGGAGACGTCTTTCTCCCACCAGTTCTCATCCAGCGCGTTGTACCGAGGTTCCCCTCGCGTCGTCCCCTTGGGACGATTCTCGTCGAGGGGGTTGTGACGCCTGAAGGACGCATCACGAACGCGCGTGTCGTGCGCGCGCCCGATCGAGAGTTGGAGACGTTCGCCATCGAGGCGTTTCAACGCTTCCGTTTTCTCCCGGCGCGGCTCAATGGAGCGCCGGTTCGCGCGACTCTTCGCGAAGAGGTGATATTTCACGCAGTGCCGTAAGCAGCCGTCGTAAGGGAACCCCACGCGATCTTGAGATCACGTGAGGACCCCGTACAGGAGAGGCTTCCTGCGCGGTCCCGAAGATCGCGGGAGGAATCTGGGCTAAGGAGGAGAGAGCATGAGTATGCTACGCGCACTTCTTCTGGCGGGATCGCGGAATCGGTGGTTGCGGGAGCGCGCGCCGCACTATCGGTTCGTGCGACGTACGGTCGAGCGCTTCATTCCGGGCGAGACGTTGGAGGCGGCGCTTCAGGCCGGACTCATACTGCAGGAACAAGGCATCGGCACGGTTTTCACCTATCTCGGGGAGAACGTCACCGATACGCGCGAGGCTGAAGCCGTGGCGGAGCATTATGTCGAGGTGCTCGCGCGGATTCGCGACTGGCCACAGCCGGCCGAGATCTCGGTCAAGCTGACGCAATTGGGCTTGGACGTGGACCCGGAACTCTGTTCCGCGAACCTCTGGCGGCTTCTGAAGGCGGCAGCGCCTCATCAGATGGTTTGGATTGATATGGAATCGAGCCCTTATGTGGACATGACGCTGGAGATCTATCGGCAGGCGCGCACGGCATATCCGAATGTCGGCGTCTGCCTGCAATCGTATCTCCGGAGGACTGAGCGCGATCTGCTCTCGCTTCTGCCGCTGGGGCCAGCCATCCGCTTGGTGAAGGGAGCGTATCAGGAGCCGCCTGAGCTCGCCTTCCCGAGAAAACGGGACGTGGATGCGAATTTCTTCGCCTTGGCACGTCGGCTCCTCAGCGAAGAGGCGCGACGTAATGGCGTGCGCGCGGCCATGGCCACGCATGATCGTCGGCTCATTCGCCGCATCGCGGAGTTCGCTGCCGCCTCCGGTATTCCGCCTGCGGAGACGGAGTTTCAGATGCTCTACGGGATCCAGCGAGAAGAGCAGAGGCGCCTGGCGCGCGAGGGGTATCGGATGCTGGTGCTCATCTCCTATGGCTCCTTCTGGTTTCCCTGGTTCATGCGCCGATTGGCTGAGCGGCCGGCGAATCTCTTCTTTTTGCTGCGACACTTGTTCTTCGGATGAGGAGATTTAGGACCGAATTGGCTCTGGCGCGGCCCGGGTGAGCAGTGAAGTGAGGCGTTCCAGGTCCATGTTGCTGCCGGTGAGGATGATGCCGATCTTTCTCCCGAAGTCGCGCGAGGATTCCAGGAGGGCGGCTACACCGACAGCTCCCGCGCCTTCGACAACCTGATGCTCATGCTTGAGAAGGAGGACGATCGCGTCGCGAATCGCCCGCTCGGAAACGAGCACGATATCATCCACGTATTGTCGAATAATAGGGAACGTGATCGAGTTCGGCTCGATGTTCCCAGCCAGTCCATCGGCGAGCGTCTCCCGCTCCTGAACGATGACGAGGTGGCCAGCTCGGAAGGATTCGTACATAGCGGGAGAGTTCTCCGACTGCACGCCGAAGATGGCGATCTTCGGGTTCAGGGCGCGAGCGGCAAGGGCGACTCCGGCCAGAAGACCGCCGCCTCCGGTGGGGACAAGCAGTGTGTCTAACTGTGGCAGTACTTCCAGCATCTCCAACGCGATCGTGCCCTGGCCGCAGATGATATCGGGGTCGTTGTACGGAGAGATGAAGAGGGCGCCTGATCGAGCTGCCATCTCGCGCGCCTGTTGCTCCGCCTCATCGTAGTCCTCGCCTACCAGCAACAGGCTGACGCGATGTCGTGCGATCGCCTCGATCTTCGTCGGCGCAGCTGTGCGCGGCACAATGATCGTCGCCCGCGCCTGAAAGAGTTCGGCGCCGTAGGCTACGGCGCGCCCGTGATTGCCCGCTGAGACGGTGAGAATCTCACGCTCTCGCACAGCCGATCCCAAGCGCTTGAGCTTGTAGAGCGCGCCGCGCACTTTGAAGGAGCCTGTGACCTGCAGGTTCTCGAGCTTCAAATAGACCTCTGCCGCACTGTGCTCAGAAAGCCAAGGAGAACGCAGCAGCGGCGTCGGCCAGATCAGGCCGCGCAACATCTGTCGCGCTCGCAGAATCTCTCGAAGGTCCATGCTCGCGCAGGGCGCAGTATATGAGATCCCCGGTGCTCTCCTCAAGATCCCGCCTCTTTAGCGTGCCTCTCGCCTCAGCCTGCCGTCACCGTCCCACCGGGTTGGCGCGGTTATACTCGGCGATGAAGTCGCGTGTGATATCGAGCGAGGGGTCGAAGTAGCTGATAGCACCCGCCTGGCTGAGCACGGCCTGATCGAGCACCAGTTGAATCTGCCGCGCCTGCGCATAGGACGCGAGGAAGGCGAAGATGCGCTCGCGAATCGGATCCGTCGCGCGGCGCATGGCGCGGTCATAATCGCGCTGGAAGTCCTCGCTCTCGCGTTGATAGCGGTTCTGCAGCTCTTCCAATTCGTCCTGCTTTTGCTCGCGGGCTTGAGGCGTGAGATTAGCCCACTGGGTTTGAAGCTCGCGCTGCAGGCTTTGAATCTGCTGCTGCAGCTTCTGCAAGGCCGCCAGACGATCGCGGAATGAGTCGTCTGTTTGCCGCATCTGCTGCACGAGCTGCTGGATGCCATTCTCAGTGGCGAAGAGGCGGCTATCAATAATGGCAATCTTCAGCGCTTGTCCGGAGGATGTCGGCTGCGGCGCTTGCTGCCGCGCGGCGAACGCCCACCCGGCCATCCCCGCGAGGACAGCCAGCACAAGTGTGAGAAGACTCTTTTTCATCTCCCCTCCTTCCATGTGCGGATATTCAGGAGCATTGTAGCACGAGGGGATGGCCTCTCCCAGTTCTGACTTCGAGAGGGAAGAGCGCCTTCGCCCCGTTCAGAAAGGGGGACGAATACGAAGCGGGCGCGCTCGAGGGGCGGAAGGACCTTCGGGAGGCGGGGAGGTCTCTTCCGAAGAGGGGGGCACAGGAAGCGGGATCTCCAGGGGAACTTCTGGTGGAGGAAGCTCTTCGACCGGATGACCCGGATGCACGGTGCAGAGTTCGACAACTTCGCGGTCTTGGAGAAAGAACTCCTTCCGCTTCTCCGGGCAGTGATCGGTCGCGCGAAGTCCTGTTTGCGGATCCACCACGCGCTCAATGATCCCTTCCGGCGGAGCAAAGCTCCCGGCTATGAGGTCCGGTCGAAGCAGGGCCACCTGTCGCATGAAAGCGATCCAAATAGGAAGAGCTGCTCGAGAAGCCGCCAGCGGCAGGGGCCGATTGTCGTCGAATCCCACCCACACGGCGACGACCACGTGCGGGGTGAATCCGATGAACCAGGCGTCGCTCCGTTGGGATGTCCCCGTTTTGCCGGCGAGGGCCGGGAGGCCGAGAGCGGCTGCGGCATGTCCCGTTCCATAGGGCTCGGCGATGACGCTCCGCAGCGCACTGGTCACGAGATAGGCGACGGCCGCCGACAGCGTGGGCGTGCGTCGGGGCATTGCCTCTTCAAGCACATGTCCTTCTGCAGTAACGATCCGGGCGATGGCAAATGGTGCGACGCGCTCCCCGCCGTTGGGGAAGACCGTGTACGCTGCCGCCAGCTCTAAGGGCGTGACTTCTGAGGCGCCCAGAGCCGTCGCCGCTTGCGCCGGCGGGCGCGGCAATCCGCAACGCTCGATCATGCGGGCGACCGTCCCATATCCGGTCTCCTGCGCGATCTGCACCGTGACGACGTTGAGGGAGCGCGCTAAGGCTTCGCGCACACTCACCGGACGGAAGAGGTACGTGTCTCCAAAATTCTTCGGCGCATATCCCCCCTCGAAGGTGCGCGGCTCGTCCATGTAGAGATCCGCGAGCGTTATGGGTCGGCCGTCGCGCTCCCCGGATTCCAAGGCCGCAGCATAGACGAAGGGCTTGATGGCCGAACCCGGTTGCCGCCGCGCATCGGTCGCACGGTTGAACTGGCTCTCGACATAGTTTCGTCCTCCGATCATCGCCAGTATCTCCCCCGTACGGGCGTGAAGGGCGACCAACGCCCCTTGTACTGTTCCGGGGGGGATGTGCTCTCGGCGCCGCGCCAGATCTCGATCCAGGCGCTCTAGTCCCTCGGTCAGAGCCGCCGTGGCCGCGCGTTGTAGATCCATGTCAATGGTCGTATAGACGCGATAGCCCAGCTGTCCGAGATCGCTTGTGGGAAACAGCTCGGCCAGCTGCTCCTGAACGTAGTCGAGGAAGTAGGGGGCGCTGACCTCGGTTCCCGGACGCCCGGCACGAAAACGCAGTCCAAGTGACGACCGTTTCGCCGCTTCCGCCTCCGCCGGAGCGATGAACCCTTGCTCCGCCATCAGATCGAGCACGAGGTTGCGGCGACGAAGGCCGCGTTCCACGACTTCCGGGCGGGGAGCCGCGGTGATGTAGAACCCCGGCTTGTGGATGATCCCAGCGAGGAAGGCCGATTCAGGGAGCGTCAGTTGGGAGACGTCTTTGTTGAAGTATTCTCGCGCCGCTGCGCCCATGCCGTAAACCGAAAGTCCGCCGCGCCGTCCAAGATAGATGACGTTGACATATCGGGTGAAGATCTCCTCCTTGCTCAGCCTACGCTCCAGGGCCAAAGCCAGGAAAGCCTCGCGGAGCTTGCGTCGAAGCGTCCGCTCCGGGCCAACCAGAATGTTCTTGACTAACTGCTGGGTGATCGTCGAGCCCCCTTGGACAGCTTCGCCGGCACGGAGATCATACCAGAGGGCGCGCAGAATGCCCAGGTAATCCACACCCGTGTGCTCGAAGAACCGCTTATCCTCAACGGCGATGATCGCGTGCACAAGATGTCGCGGGAGCTGCCGATACTCGACTTCCAGCCGCAGGCCGCGACCGGAATCTCTGGGCGCTCCGACCGTTCGAGCGAGGGAGCCAATCGGCTCCGGTTCCAGCAAAGCGCTCTCTAGATCGCGGCCGGTCTTCGCATCCACGAGGCGTTGAATGGTATGGCCATCGCGGGAGAACAGAATGCGCAGGCGCGGAAAATGCTCCTGGGCGAGCGCTCCCGGCCAGATCTCCACACTCTGCCGCGCGAGCCGATACCGACTGCGCTGTGGATCGTCCGTCTTCGACTGTTCGGTATATCCGGCGCGACTGAGGTGCTCAAGGAGCTTCTCTCGAGAGATCCGTTGCCCGACGCGAAGCCGACGCGGCGCTGCATAAAAGATCGTCGGCTCGCTCTGCCCTAACCGCCCGCCGAGCCACGCATCGAGGGTCGCTTCAGCTTCCAGATAGAAATATGCGAAGGCCGCAAGGCCGAGCAGAAGGCCGAGGGCGAGGATGAGCGCTCCCCACACACAGATACGCCGTCGTGCTCTTGGCGTCCGCTCAGCGGTGACGAGAACGGGCGCAGAGACTCGCCGGTTCCTCCTCCTGTGTCGTTCCATCGCGGGAACATTTTACGCCATTTTCGGGGGGATACCACAACGGCTTTCTCGGAGCCTTACGCCCTCGGGAACATCACACGGGGAACCGCCCGTGGAATCCCCACATGGCGGCTCTCCGAGAGCACGCTTTTTCTGGATGAGGACCTTGAACTGCTCGCCGAGATCGCCCGGCAGCAGAAAATGTTTGAGCGCAAGTCGAGAGGCCAAAGCTTCGACCGAGTCGCCGACCTTTTCCAACCACGCACTCGCCCGCTCCAGAAGCCCGAGCTCCAGAAGCAATTCCCGCTGGGTCGTGAACCCCACAACTTCCAGTCCCACGCGCTGTCCCGCCCACGCGACCAATGTGAAGTCCACGCTCGCCGTGATGTCCTGTTCTCCCACGCGCACCAGAGGATCGGTCAGGAGGTGACGACCGGAGAAGCATCGAAGCGTCCCTTGGAGACGCCTTCGGTCATAGAGCCGATCGGCCGTATCGCCATAGTCTATGGTCACCACATACCCTCGCTTCAGAAGCGACGCCACGCGCTCGAGCCAGGGGACGATGTCAAAGGCGACATCGGCAATTTGCCCATCGTCGAGTTCGATCCCGATCTCCTCGAAATATCGAGCGATCTCCGGACGCGTCAACTCGCCGAGCGTCCACGCGAACGCCTCTCCGCGAAGGGTGACATATAGCTCTTGCCACGTGCGGCCTTCTCGGAGGACACGATGTACGGGGAAGGCATCCAGCAGCTCGTTCGAGAAGAGGATGCCGGTGAAGGATGCCGATTCCAGCTCGCGTTCGTTTACCCAGATGACATGGGCGTAGTGGGAGAGGAGCCGCTGCTGCTCGTCTCGAAGACGCGGGCTGATCTCGCAGATCAGATACTGCACCGGGCGAGCTTCCGGCCTCTGCTCGAAGGCAGCGAGCAGATCGGCGGCCAGTCGCCCCGTTCCCGCTCCCCATTCCAAGAGCGTCCATGAGGTCGCGTCCAGGTGGCGAAAGAGCTCTAGGAACTTTTCCGCCAGGAGCTCTCCGAAGATCGGATGTACGTGCGCGCTGGTGAGATAGTCTCCCCGCGAGCCGATGTCTACGCGTCGCATGTAGTAGCCATGCTCCGGGTCGTACAGAGCGGCTTCCATGAAATCTCGAAATGGGATCGGTCCTTGCTCTCGAATGCGCGCTCGAAGCTTGTCTTCAAGCGGATTCATAGCGTGAGACTCGCGCCCGAAGAATGCGCGGAAGATTTCAGGGGCGATAGTCTTTACGACCTTCCACGCCCGCTAGGTACTTGCGGAGAAATCGAGCGGCTCACGCCGCGGATTCCGCCATCGGAGTGGCGCGCACGACACGCTCTCGGCCGAAGATATAGAGGCTGGGATGCTCGCGCATGATTTTGTCTTGCAAGCGCATGAGACCGTAGAGCAGGGCCTCGGGGCGGGGGGGACATCCTGGAATGTACACATCCACGGGGACGATCCGATCAACCCCTTGTAGAGTCGAGTAGGAGTCGAAGGGACCGCCCACGCTGGCGCATGCCCCCATGGCGATGACCCATTTGGGCTCCGGCATTTGGTCATACACGCGGCGCACAATAGGGGCCATCTTCAGCGTGACCGTCCCAGCGACAATCATCAGATCCGACTGCCGGGGGCTCGGGCGAAAGACGCCTGCGCCGAACCGATCAATGTCGAAACGCGAGGCTCCCGTGGCCATCATCTCGATGGCGCAGCAGGCGAGGCCAAACGTCATCGGCCAAAGCGCCGACTTGCGCGCCCAGTTGAAGACAGTGTCCACCGTCGTCGTCAGAAATCCTCCGGCTTGCGTGTATTCCTCCAGGTTCATGTCCATTCTAAGGCTCCCTTTCGCCAGGCGTAGTAATAGCCCACAATGAGGAGGCCAAGAAAGATGGCCATCTCGATGAGTCCAAACAACGCCAGCTTATCGTAGATGACGGCCCAGGGGAAGAGAAAGACCGTCTCCACGTCGAAGATCAGAAAGAGCATGGCGATGATGTAGTATCGCACGGAGAACCGCTCGCGAGCATCCAGAACTGGGTCCACGCCGCACTCGTACGGAGAGAGTTTCGGCGCCTCCGGCTTGGTCGGACGCACCAGCCGTCCGATCCCGAGCAGGAGCGCTGGAAGGAGTAGGGCGATGAGGAAAAGGACGAGGATCGGAAGGTATCCATAGATCGGATCCGTTTGCAGTAAGAGCCACATGCGCCTATCCCTTCGGTGATCTCCTCGCGCGTAAGTGGTAATGGTAAGAGCCCGCGTTCTCCGTGTCAAGGCGGGCGGGCCCGGTCGGACGCAGGGTACTTGATTTTGATTCGAGGGCGCACTATTATTTATTCCTCAAGTTCAAGCTGGGCTGGGGGTGATGCGGACGTGGGCTGTGAGCCCACTTTATTTTTGGGGGGGAAGGGCGTGACTCTTGTCGAACGGGTGACCGAGATCGTTGAGCCGGTCATCGCGGCTATGGGCTTCGAGCTGGTCCATGTGGAGATCGCCGGAGGGCGACGAGGGATGGTCGTGCGCGTCCTTGTGGATAAGCCCGGCGGGATCACTGTGGAAGATTGCGCTCGAGTGAGCGAGCGCGTCGGCGTTGTGCTCGATGTCGAAGATCCGATCCCGCACAGATACGTGTTGGAGGTCTGCTCGCCGGGCATTGAGCGAGGATTGTACCGCAAAAGCGACTACGCCCGGTTTGCCGGTCACACAGTTAGGATCGAAACATGGGAGCAGATCGAAGGGCGACGACACTTCGTGGGCGAGCTGGTGGGTATCGAAGGGGAGGAGGTGACCGTGCGCGAACGGGAGCTCAAGCGCGAAGTGGTCATCCCCTATCCGAAGATTCGCAAGGCGCATCTGGCGTTCCAGTGGGGGAAGTCGGGAACAAAGCGATGAGACGACGCCGAAAAAGTGGGGAGCATCCGAAGGCGGGGCGAGTGGCGGAAATCCCCGATGGGGATGTCCGGGGGACGCTCGCGCGAAGGCGCCCTCTCCCATCGTTTGAGAAATGAGGGGGAGCGTTATGGCGAATCCGAGAAGCCCGATCGCCGAGAGCATTGAACTGCTCAGTCGAGAGAAGAATATCGACCCGGAGGCGGTCATCACGGCGCTCAAGGAGGCCATTCGCAAGGCCTATGAGAAACAGAACAAGACCGGGGAAGATCTTGATGTCGAGTATAACCCGGAGACGGGGCAGATCGAGATCTTCGCGCGAAAAGTCGTCGTCGAGCAGGTGACCGATCCGGCGCGCGAGATCAGCATCGAGGACGCGAATCAACTGGTCGAGGGAGCGGAGGTGGGGGATATCGTGGAGATCCCCCGTCCATTTGAGGGCTTGGGGCGCATCGCTGCTCAGATGGCTAAGCAGACGATTATGCAGAAGGTGCGCGAGGCCGAACGGCAGCGCATTTACGAGGAATACATCGGGCGCGTGGGCGAACTCACGAGCGGCTTCGTGAAACGCTTCGAGAAGAAGGGCGACATGATCGTGGATTTGGGCACAGTGGAAGCGCTTTTGCCGCGCTCTGAGCAATCGAAGGCGGAACGGTACTCCGTGGGCGAGCGCATTCGTGCGGTGATCAAAGAGGTCACTCGCGGAGCGGGCCATCAGGTCATCCTCTCTCGAACAGCTCCGGAGCTGATCGTGCGGCTCTTTGAGATGGAGGTTCCCGAGATCTACGACGGGACGGTTCAGATCAAGGCCTGCGCGCGCGAGCCGGGGGAGCGGGCCAAGATCGCCGTGGCTTCCACTGATCCCGATGTGGATCCCGTCGGCGCGTGCGTGGGGATGAGGGGGAGCCGGGTCCAGGCGGTCATCCGCGAGCTGCATGGGGAGAAGATTGATATCATTGAGTGGTCGGAGAATCCGGCGAAATTCGCAGCCAGTGCGCTGAGCCCAGCTCGGGTGAATCGCGTGCACATCGTGGATCCGGCGGCGCGTCGTCTGGAGGTCATCGTGGACGATGATCAGCTTTCGCTCGCTATCGGCAAGCAGGGGCAGAACGTACGCCTGGCTGTGAAGCTCGTGGGATGGCATATTGACATTCGCAGCGAATCGGAATTGAAGCGCGAGGTGGCTGCGCAGATGGAGCAGTTGGTCTCCGGAGGGGGGACACCCCTGAGCGCTCTGGAGGGGCGCCTCCCTGGGTCTGCACTTGAACAGCTCAGGGTTAGGGGATTCACGACTCTCGAACAGATCGCCCACTCGACAGCGGATCAGTTGGCCGAGAAGCTCACTTGGAGTCTCGCGGAAGCGACCGCTGTGATCGCTCTGGCTCAAGAGATCGTGAAGGGACAGGAGGCGGCACCCGCCACGAGCGCTCCAGCCATGTCCGAGCACGAGCGCGCCTGAATGCGCGCCCTACCCGTATGAGGAGAGTTTCAGGAATTGCGGGGGGAAGAAGGTGGGGATGAAGAAGAAGATACGCGTTTATGAGTTGGCTCGAGAGCTGAAGTTGGAACCGCGCCAGGTGATCGAAGAGGCGCAGCAACTCGGCTTCGATGTGAGTGTGCCCTCGAATTCGCTGACCGAGGAGCAAGCCGAGCAGATTCGCTCGCGCCATTATGCGAAGAAGCCGGAGGTCTCGCAACTGAGACCCCGGCTTGTAAAGAAAGCCAAAGAAGCCGCGCCTGAGCCCGTGCCGGAAGCCGTGCCGGCGCCTCCGCTGAAAGAAGTGCCCCAGCCGCGCGCACCCGAAGGCCTGCCGCGCCAGGAACGAGTACGCGATGAGCGAGACGTCACCAGGGATCGCTCCGAGCGCGATGTCTCAGGACGACCGGCCCGGGAGGCAGAGCCGCGGATGAAGGTGATGCCGCTCCGACCCGTGGCGCCTCCACCGCCGCAGCCAGTTCCCGGGCGTGCCGCTATGTCGGCGGAATCTGCCGAAGCAGCTTCTGCGGCCGTTCCGGTCGAAGGCGCACATGTCGCATCCGCTCCCGAAGCGGTACCGGAAGCGAGACCCCGCTCTTCGAAACCTCAGGTCATTATCCTTCGACCGTCGAGCGCGCTGGGATCGCCGGTCGCGACTCCCACGCCGGATTTGGCAAGCACCGTCTATGTTCCTCCGCGAGATGAGCGCCGGCGGCGCATTCGACGTCCCTTGACGCCGCCTCCGAAGAAGCCGGCGCCGAGCGTGGAGGCCCCAGTAGAGACGGCGATTCCGACTCCGCCTCCGGTGAAGGAGCTGAAGCCGGTTCGGCTCCCGGAGACGGTGACCGTGCGCGAATTTGCGGAGAAGCTGCAACTGGCACCTCGCGATGTTATTCAGAAGCTCGTCGCCCGGCGCATCTTCGCCACCATTAATCAGCCCCTCGATCACGAGGTCGCGCGAGAGCTGGGTCGAGAATTCGGCTATGACGTCTCGTTCACGTCCTTCGAGGAACTGATTGAGGAGCAGGAGCTGGAGCGCCTCCTCCAATCTGGCGAGGAGGAGATTCTCGTCCCGCGAGCGCCGGTGGTCACCGTCATGGGACATGTGGATCATGGGAAGACGACGTTGCTGGATGCCATTCGGCAAACGCGCGTGGCCGAACAAGAAGCCGGTGGGATCACACAACATATCGGCGCGTATGTCGTTTCCGTTTCTGATCCCGATGATCCCAGCCGGCAGCGAGAGATCGTCTTCCTGGATACCCCGGGGCACGAGGCCTTCACCCTGATGCGCGCGCGAGGGGCGCAAGTGACGGACATTGTCGTGCTGGTTGTCGCGGCCGATGATGGCGTCATGCCGCAGACGATCGAAGCTATTGAACATGCTCGAGCCGCGCGCGTGCCCATTGTCGTTGCCATCAATAAGATCGACAAACCAGAGGCCAATCCCGAGCGGGTGAAGAAGGCGCTCGCTGACTATGGTCTCCTCTGGGAGGGGTGGGGCGGCAATACGGTTATGGTCGAGGTCTCGGCGAAGCGTCGGATGAATCTCGAGGCCCTTCTGGAGATGATCATCCTCACAGCCGATCTGATGGAACTCAAGGCGAATCCGAATCGCAAAGCGGTGGGCACGGTCCTGGAGGCGAAGCTCGATCGCGGGCGCGGTCCGGTGGCGACAGTCTTGGTGCAGCAGGGGACACTGCGCGTGGGGGACTGGTTCGTCGTCGGCGCCACCTACGGACGTGTGCGCGCGCTGGTGGACGATCGCGGGCGCATGGTCCCCGAGGCCGGACCCTCGCGCCCGGTGGAGGTCTTGGGCTTGGAAGCCGTTCCGCAGGCGGGCGATAAGCTCATGGTCGTTGAAGATCAAGCGACGGCCGAGCGCATCGCCTCGGCGCGGCAAAGGGAGCTGAGACAAGCCCGGGCGCGCGCCGCTCTGACTTCGCTCGATCAGCTCTATAAGCAGTTGCAAGCGGGAGAGGTCAAGGAGCTGCAGATCATCCTGAAGGCCGACGTGCAGGGATCGCTCGAAGCCTTGCGGCAGACGCTGGAGAAGCTCTCCACCGAGAAAGTCAAGATCAATGTCATTCGGGCGGGCGTCGGTGCCATCACGGAATCGGACGTGTTGCTCGCTGCCGCCTCTCGGGATATGCACCGCACGGCACTCATTGTCGGGTTCAACGTTCGTCCGGAGCCGCGCGCGCGTGAGGTCGCTGAACAAGAGGGCGTGGAAATCCGCCTCTACTCGGTTATCTACAAGGTCGAGGAGGATATTCGCAACGCCATGCTCGGCCTGCTCGCCCCGGTGGAGAAAGAAGTGCTCCTCGGGCGCGCGGAAGTCCGTCAGGTCTTCCGCATCGCCAAGGTCGGCAACGTCGCGGGATGCATCGTTCACAACGGCGTCATTCGGCGCAACGCCCATGCGCGCGTCATCCGCGATCATGTCGTCGTCTACGAGGGGACGATCGCCTCGCTTCGCCGCTTCAAGGAAGATGTGACGGAGGTGAAAGAGGGCTTCGAGTGCGGACTCGCTTTGGAAAAGTTCAACGACATCAAAGAAGGCGATGTGATCGAAGCGTATGTGATCGAGAAGGTCGCGCCGACGCTGTGATGCCCCTGGGGCTCTCCGTGGACGCTGGCGCGGGAAGGAGGGACGATGAAGCGTTACCGCCCGGAGCGAATTGGCGAGCTGCTCAAAGAGGAACTGAGCCAGATCATCGGCTATGAGCTGAAGGATCCCCAGCTCGGTCTCGTCACGATCACGCACGTGAAGGTGAGTGCCGATCTCCGCCATGCCAAGGTCTACGTGAGCACGCTTGGAACGCCTGAGGAATCGCGTCAAACGGTCGAACGATTGAATCACGCCGTGGGATTCATCCGACGACAGCTCTATCCGCGTCTCCACTTGAAGACGATCCCTGAGTTGGTCTTCCACTACGATGAGACCATTGCGCGCGCGGCGCGCATTGATGATCTCCTCTTGGAGGAGAAGCGCGCGCGGGAAGAATCCCTGTCGGCGGCCGAATCTCCCGCCGAGACCGCTTCATCGGAGACGACCTCTTCCGGAGGGGAGCCTTCGACCACAGCTCCCTGATATCGCGTCGCGGTTCGATCTTCTCGCGAGCGAAGGGCGGGCGCGGAGTATTTCTGCCGTACCGTTCCCAAATCCGTGGTCTTTTATCTCACCACAGAGTTTGGGTTTGCAACCGGCACCGTAGGGTCCGGTGAGGAACCGCTTGAGGATCACTCGGGCGGCATTGACGTCCGCCGGGCCTGCGCAGCCACACTTCAGGCACCGGAAGCGATCCCTGTCGAGGCGATTCCTCTGCTCGACGTGGCCGCATGCGTGGCATTCCAAGCTGCTGTTC
>Ga0197142_1001503_pt1 | contig 21257 bp, 15 predicted proteins | sample GBS60_MetaG_FD_148614 | JGI IMG/M metagenome (GOLD analysis project Ga0197142, IMG submission 148614) | Sediment microbial communities from Great Boiling Springs, Gerlach, Nevada, United States - GBS 60_MetaG | ecosystem: Environmental > Aquatic > Thermal springs > Hot (42-90C) > Sediment... | reverse complement strand
GCGATACATCCGACAGAATTTCGTTAATTTTTGAGCAAATGGCTTGATTAAAATCTGGGATTTCACCTTTGTCAAAAATTCTCTTGCCATGTGTACGCCCAGACCTATGATCCCATCGAAGGTATTGTCCATCTTTACGGGTAAAACTTATGGATTCTAATACGCATAATAAAGCAAAGCGCAAGACAGCTTGAATTCTGCTATTCTCTTTTTGACATGCACCCAAATATCTTTCAATGGCTTCTTTTGTTTTATCAGGATAGGCTTTTTGCGTGATTCGCAATTCTAGCAAGGGAAGACGTGTTTCTGACTGCTCCCAAACTCGCAATGTTGCCCACTGGCGTAATCTTTCAAAATCTTCCAATGTGAACTCTGTATCTAGAATTTGTTTGACCGTAATGATTTCGTGACCGATAGGTAACAGTTCGATGCCATCCGCGTTTATACCCATTGCACTTGCTGCAAACAAAGCTGTTCCACTACCTGCGAAAGGGTCCAAAATTCTACCCGATGTTATTCCATAATTGTGAAACAAATACTCGACTAAAGAAGCGGAAAATGCTTCTTTGAATTTGTACCATCGATAAACGGGCCTGTTTTTGTTAGCCTGGAAACTGACTAAAAGACGTGATAGCTTGGGCTGAACGACAAACTTGCTTTTGAATCGCTCAAATAATAGCAAATCAAGGCGATCTATATCAAACAAGCAAACATTCCTTATATCCATAGCCGTCAAATTTATATCCGCAGGGTTCACACAAGCATCTATGTTTTCCTTGGTCACCGCCATTTTCTCAGAATTCATTGCTGGTGCACTTCAAATGGGCCTTAAGGGAATTCATATATAAATACAAAGGTAAAACTATTTCATTTTAGTAATATTAACCAGCTAATGTGTAATTGAAGCATGTCGAATTAAAACATTTGTGCAAAAGCTTCTTACACAAATTACTTTTTGTAAAGATGACCAATTAGGAATTAAAGATGTATTTTGATATTTTACACAAAAATTAATATAAGCCCCAGAAACATGTCAAAAATATTATTATCCTCAGCCTTTCCTTTCAAAGTATTTCTTTGTCATTTTGTAACTTACTATCGATCCCATAAGTACTCCTAGAATTGCTACTAAAGTAATTTGATACAAAGCAGAAAGTTTGCTTATGAACATTATGTATGTTATCACACTTATTGCACCAGATAAAGCTGGTAAAGTAATAGCTAAAATAGCGATAAGAGTGCCAGTAATGATTTTTGAAAGGTATTTTTCTATTGTATCTGCTATTTTGCCAATCATATTTTTAATGTACAAAAATAACTTATTTTTATCACATTCATGTTTCTGTAATTTTGTTGTACATTATGTATGCAAATATCAATATGTCTATTGCGTTATCCTTTATGCTTTCTACGGCTATTTCGTTTGTTTTTATTTTGTCCAGCAGATTTTTCATTCTTATTGCTTTCATAAGCATTAGTGCGCTTATATGTTGTTTTTTAAGTGTTTTTTCTACCTGATACTTGGCGTTGTATTGAATATGTTTGTTTATGTAGATTCTGTTTATTAGGCTTTCATACTTATTATGTAAAGGCAGACCATTAGGTTTGTTTCTCATTTTTTCTATCTTTTCAAGTATTATTATCATGTAGGCGCTTATCTCAAACAGATGTTTTGTTATTTCTTCGCTATTTATGTTATTGTACATATGTGCTAATGAGGTGTATGCTTTCAATACAAACATGTCTATGGAGTATTCTTCTATTGAGCCATATAGGTCTTGTTTGTCTGTTATTATTTTTATGGTGCTATCCACGAATCTAATAGTTCTTTTGATAATTTCTAACTCTTGTTCTAGCTCTTTTTCTTCTAAATCTATGTCTTGCATGTGATACTGCGTTGTAGTGTGCTGCATAACTTGTGTTAAGTTAGTTCGAAAACATGGAATATGTTTTTTTGTATATTTTCTTATTATCTTCATACCTTATGTCGGATGATTTAGCTACTATTGATAACAGCAGGCTAAATGAGGAAGCTAAGAGTCGGGGGTTTTTCTATCTGCCCCCGACGATAGATGAGTTTGTGAGTTATTTGGATCTGGATAAGGTCATATATCCGATATGGCTTGAGCATTTACGGAAGATATATCCGGATAACTTACATGTTTCTAATAATTACATTTTACTTACTGGTGCTATTGGTACGGGCAAGTCTACGGTTTCAAAGATAGCGGCGCTTTATACTGTTGCGAAATTATTACATTTGAAGGACTTCAGTCAGTTTTATTTAGCTATAACCAAGGCCATACAGCTGGTGTTTTTTCATGTCAAAATTGAAAAGGCAAGACATGAATTCATACAGTATATTACCGATCTTTATGAGACGCATAAATATTTTCAAGAGATCAAGACTATAAGGAAAAAGCTGGGTATACCGAACCTGCCAATTAGTTTTGTAGCTGATGGTGTTAAGAGTAATAGTAGTATTGGTGGTGATGTGATATTTTATGTTTTTTCTGAAGCTAACTTCGTTAATGAGGATATGATAAAATTCAAGATTGATCAAGCATATAATCGTTTCAAGTCTCGTTTTATAGCGGCTAAGGATTATTTAGGTAATATTATTATAGATACTTCCAGCAGTTACGAAGGTAGTATTTTAGATCATTTAGGCAGCCGAGCGGAGGATTTTTATACGGTACGGGTTTCGCAGTGGCAGGCCAAGGCTCACACGGGGTTATTTTTCAAGAAGGGCAGTATTTGGGTGTATATGGGTGGTAAGAATGGTGATCCGAAGGTGATAGGCGATAAAGGTCTTGTACCTGAGGAGGAGCTGACCAAGTACGAAAGCGATCGTATCATAGAGGTTCCCAAAGAGCTGGAAAAGGAGTTTCGCAATGACACTTACGAAGCGTTAATATCGCTTGCTGGGGTTAGTATCCAAGCGCCCAATAGCCTATTTAGAGACGATCTTGTAATGGAAGTCATGGATATACGCTCGTCGGTGCCCGATGCCGTCCCCGTGGACGAGCTTTTGCTCCACTTAGATAGCATTTTATCCGCCCTCCCGACTGATCGCAAAATAACCATACATATAGATACATCCATCCGTGGCGATAACACTGGTATAGCCATAGGCTATTGGTACGATGACACCCATATATATATCCCCGTAGCCTTCGCTATACATAACTACAGCCTCGATATACCTATGCACATTATAGAGGATTTTATCGTCCGTATATGTATTAATCGGCAGGTGTTTATGGTTACATCTGATACTTATCAATCCTATAAGCTACTTCAGGATATTACACGTAAGGGCAGAGCCCCAACAGAAACGATTTCTACTGATCAGAATCCCAACATATACTTTAACCTGAAACGTGCGATAATAGATAAAACCGTTCATTTGCCACATAATAAAATTTTACTTCGTGAGCTGGCTACGCTAAGATACCAGATCGTCGGTTCGAGCTTTAAACCTAAAATTGATCATCCGACTTCGGGAAGTAAAGACATCGCTGACGCCGTAGCCTCCGTACACTATAACTTGAGAGAAAAAGCTAAAAAACATAACATAGTGAGCAGCCTCATAATACAAGAGATAGAGAATTATAAAAGAAGAATAATTAGCAGCAGAATTATCGGACCTTACAATAACAAATATAATAATACATAATGCTCAAAATAATGTTTGGTTATATTTATTTATAGCCCTTGCAAGCTCAAAAGTTTTGAAGCTAATACTTATGGGTTCTTCTGATATTTCGTATCTGTATATTATTATGCTTTTATCACTATTTGCATACTTCATAAGCACAAAGTCTCCGTGTATTATGTTGTTGTCTATAATAAAGCCAGCTATATCAATATATTTTTTATCTTTTATATTTTCTTTCACTATGTTTATCATCTTGGTTTTTGTTTCTATTATATTATCTTCCAGTATGTCTATACCGTATAGATTAGATAGGCCGATAAGTATTTCTCTATCGCTTTTGGAAACCTGGATTCTTTTATTTAGTATGTGTGTGAGGAAGTTGCCATTTCCGCAGGCGGGTTCCAGAATGGTTTTATAGATGTCCAGTATGTATTCTTCAACGGAGCTGCAGACGAGCTGTACTATATCCGGAGGTGTAAATACCTCTCCGTATTTTTTAGCTCTTTCTGGGGTTCTATGCAGGATGAAATCAGAATCACCTGAGTTGTTTTTCATCTTCTTTTATTGTTTCTGCTACTGTCAGCCATAACAGTCCGGCATCTATAGCTAACTTCAATGTATCGCTGAATCGACCATAGCTTTCTATACCATATTTGTGTATAAACTGGGGGCCGGTCTGTTTGTTTAAGTACTTGTCTGTCCCCTTTACAAAGCTTCTTAATAGCTTTTGAAATGCATTTTTATTTTTAGAATATTGTATTTCTTCGTCCAATACGGAGGATATTATATCTATCATTGTATATTCCAGTTCCATTTTGGGGTATTTTTGTTTTTCGGTGTTTAATTTTTCTATTACAGCGGTTACGATGATTTTTTCGTTGGGTAGCCAGCCGCTTTGCATGACATCTTGTATTTTGCTGACGAGGCGTCTGAATATGTCCCGGCGGTATTCTCTATTATATCTCCCGTGTCCACCTACTGATACAATAGCCACTCTGCCCTGAAGCTTCGCTATCCGCTCTCTAAGCCTCAGTATGATTTCCTTGTCTTTTTCTTTATTCTTAATGTGTTCTAAATAAGACTTTATTGCATGAACTCTTTCTAATATGTTATTCATTCGATTAAGGCTGGGGTAAAGGATACAGGATTTTCGCATTATCATTATTTTGTCGCATCGGCCAAGGTCCATGAGATTCAGATGACCATTCCAGCCCGTTTCCTTAGATAAAACCCTGCTCCCAGTCAGAACAGCCATGTCCTCAAATAGTTCAATACTGTTATCATGTATAAATACAATGGGATATACCTTTGTTTTATTCTTGTCAAAATTAATTTTTATCATTTCTTCTACCACATAACTGAATGATTTAGCTATAAGTACAACGGGTATTTCTGTATCTATGCTCCATTGCATGATTTTGGCGAGCGACTCAGCGCTATCAAAATGATCATTGATCAGTGCTACGACGGGGTAGTCAATGTGTATCTCCATAGTATTCAGGTCTGTAATATAATGCGGGTCTATGCCGTTAATATAAAACGCGTACCCAGGGATGTGTTCTACAATGTCATTGTCAGTTTCTATCATAGAAAATTCCATTGCAAAATACCCGTCACTACCAATATATTTCATAGTACTGCAAAAAGCATCGTATAAATCAGGATCGTAATCTACTGAAGAAACAATAGAATTATAAACCGCCCTCATAAAGTGTTCATTATAATCCTCCAAATAGGGAAGCTTGTACTTATCTATCTCTTCTTGAATGATGGTATAAATCTCTTCTATTATCTGACTGAATTTTTGAATATCTATAGCTTCAATGTCCATCTCTATGGCTCTTTTGGCTATCTGAATACCTATAAAATTGTAAAGTTCCATGTAGTGTTTCATCTCGTCTAAATAGGCGTAGTTCTTGTAGTTTATGTGTCTTATGATTACATTGGCTATACTATCGTTACTAATACTTTCGTAATTAAATGGCAATGAGTGGGATATCATATTGACATTGTAGTCAAACTTATAAGTCGAATATAAAAGAATAGCGTTTTCGTGATACATTTTTCTTAGTAGTTTGGCTACTCTTCTTATTGTCGTTCGGGTTTGTTTAGTTACCTTCATGTGCAAAGTATTTACGTGTTCGAAAAACATAGTGACTTATTCTGCGTTTGTTTTGTATATTTAATGCATGCAGCATAATCAGAAATACCCGATAACAGCGGTGTTTTACATAGACAGGGGAGAACCTGAGTTGCACACGCCTTCTATCCACAATGCAGAATATACACCTATAAAGGACTTCGGCATCTACCCCCTTCTCTACATCCACGACACTACCAGCAGAGATAACCTGCCCATAGAACATATAGTGCGAAACTACCTCAATAAAAAGTATCGAACTACTCAGAATCTAAAATCGCTAATAATACGAGGCACACAAATGGACTTATTTGAGCAATACGGAAAACCCTGGCTGCTTTGTGCTGATAAGATATGTGAATATAAAACTAATATAAAAAACTTTGATAATACTCTTAGAGATATGAATGTAGATTACAATAAAGTCGTATTTACTTCTTCTTATGAGTGCACCAAACGAATGCATGACGAGCTATTTAAGCGAGAGGAGCCCGCATTAGATATGCTAAGATATCTGCTCGGTAAAATAAAAGACAAACTAAATAAAGATATTATATCCGAATTAGGCTGGCTTAGAAAGTTTATAAGAGATAGCTACGAAATGTATATATGGCACGGTAACCAGATAGGAGTAATTCTTTACAGAACAACTATTATAAAAATCTATCACGAATATATCGAGTCTAATCTAAACGACCTTCTGGGATTATATTGGTATAAAAACAACGATAACCTATATCAGTACATCAAAAGTATGTATAAGAACGATAATAAAAAGTGATAATTCATTGATTATTATCTTCATTAAACACTTTTGTATAAATTGCTTCTGATAATATATCTAAAACTTCAAAGTTTATAAAGTTTATACCGATGGGCGTTAATCTCGATCTACTTGTGACAACATCAGCAATATTTGTATAAATAGAGTATAATGTTTCTTTCTTTATATCCTCTGTTTTGTCTTGTATTTTATCATCAGAAATGTTGTATTTCAACTTTATTCTCATAATAATATAGTTGAGTATTTCCGGTTTATTTCCTATAGGATCAGGCCCTATAATCTTATAAATAGATCGAGATACAGAATCAATCATTTTGTATATTCTATTTTCTTCTAAAAATATCCTGTTGGTATTATTTGTTGTGGAGGAAGAAATCGTATTCTTCTGCTCCTGCGTTTCAGATAGCAATCCCCGTATTTCTTTGTTTTCGTTATGTGTCTGACTTTGATCGCTTTTTTTGCTTCTAGGCATATTAAAATATACTAAATTAGTAGTAATAATAGTTATACTTGGTTCCAAACGATATTTTTATTTCATCATTATTACTTGTTGGTATTCTTATAACTTCATCATAGAACATTCTATACTTTTTAATACTTACTTTAGGGTTTTCGTAGGTTTCGTTATGCTTATAGTATGCCCCGTTGTCTTTAACTATGACTGTGGCATAATAATCTATATCTGGAACAAAATGATTGAATGGAACACGCCATTTTTCATTTTGCACTGTATTCATTACTTCGGTCAGGAATCGGTGGGGGCCTGTATTTAGCTTGACTCGGCCCACGCGACTACTCAAAAAAGTAGATGCGAATAAATTCCCCAAAGCCTCGTTGATATTTTGGTCTAAACTGTACGCCATATAACCTTAATGGGTATTTTCTTGTAAATGCTCATTGCCGTTACTATTTTGCTCGCGTACCGAGGCAACACCATTCTTCAATAAAATCGTTCTAAATCCAAGAGATATAGATACAAAAGCAAGATTAGTTATTATAATCTCTAACAACAAATCACATTTTTGCATTGCAAATATTTCAATAATTACGGTTAGTATAACGAATATTAATGAAAAGCTTTTTGTCAGGGTAAACTTGCCAGTCATGGAGTCAGTAAGCAGGGCCTCCGCTAAGAACTTGAGTATCTTCATAACTAAAATATACTAATTACTGTATAAAGTGTCTATAGAACAGCTCGTATCTTGGACGCATCCATCCCAGATTGCCCTGACTATTTGTAATGTTTTTGGAATGATATAAGATTTTATAGAAAGGGAATAAGAATATGTTAAGTCTTCTATTTATTACGAAGTTGTTAACTCCGCCCCCTCCCCTTGTTACTTCATATGAACTTGCGATAATTGTGTTTGCGCCAAAACTGGTGTTACCGGAGTTTAGCTTTACTATATTGTGGGGCAGGTAGATGTCTTTTAGTTTTATTCTAAGAGGTTGCATATTGAAGTTGTTCTGTATCATCAGGTCGTTAAAGCTTATTAATTCAAAGCTGTCGTTCATTGGTTTATTAAGCATTGCTTCTTCGTATATAACGCTTATAGGGATACTTTGCCAGATAGCAATATTTGTAGAACGGCCTACTATTAACATATACATATCTATGGGTACCAAAATTAAAGTCTGTTCGGATATATCGAAGTTTTCCATCACCACGGCATGGCCAGTGGCCGAAGTGCCTCCGTATCTCACCATCGTTCCATTGGGATGCTGAATAATGAAATCTAAAACTACATCTGTTCTTGTGTTATTACTTATCGTGTTTATGCTGACATAGATTTTAGGTGTGATAGATAGATATCTTTTATTTACTATCTCAAGACTGGCCCCTTCTAAATCAAAAATATCGCTGTTATGGTAAAGATGCTTTAGATCGGCTCTATAGAACAACTTATGCGCTCCAGTTCTCGTTAAAGCCATATAACTCGCATGAAAAACTTTGAGCACATTATTATCTTCAATAAGATAATTCACATATATGGCATTTCTATTGTTGTTCAAAAATAAACTATTAGGGTCTTCTATGTAATCATAAAGTCTATTTACATCCCTATCTGTAATACTGCTAATTTTGAAGTTAGCCGTATATTTGTTTCTATAAGTCTTTACAACTTTATCTGAAATATCGCTTTCGTGATTATGTACAAATGTTTTATCTTGTACAGCTATAAAAGGCACATGATCCCAATTGTTGAATAAGTCCGAAACAGACCCTGTATATCTGGGTGAATTTTCTATTATAGTTTTCTTGGATATAAAACTTGTCAAACTTTTGTTAAAAATATCTGAAAAATCAGCGTATTTTCTTTTATATGTATAGTCTATGTATCTATTGTTCCAGTAAGAGGGACTTATTGTTATTATAATATTATTATTGTCTACTCTATTTCTGTTGTACATGATTTTTATTTTTATTTCTATAAAAAAGTCCCTAACATAAGTATAAAAAAGATCTATGTTGTTTATGTTGAAATCTATTTGTACGGCCAGTACAGAAGATATAGAGCTTCCATATATTAGTATGGAAAATCTATCGGGCCGACAGACGCTGCTATTGTTGTTATTTGAACTTGGGCATTGAACAATTTTATGGTTCTCTGTAATCTGTATGTTTAAATTGTATTCAATTTCGTACTGACTGACTATTCTCCTTACGGAATAGTATCCTGATAAAAGATTGATTGTATTAGTATTATTGTTACTATCGATATATCGAATTTGTATATTAGATATCCCGTTTTGAAGTGAGGTGGTATTGTGGGTATATACTGAGTAGAGAGACATTTTTATAGAGAAGCCAATACTCGCTCAAAGATTACTATATATTTTATAGATTTACCGAATTGGGCTTCTACTCTTATGTTAAGTATGTTATTAGCTATGTCGGCGGGGGTGTTGTTAGTTTCGTCGCATATAACTCTAAAGTTGACCATATTGGATGGGTTATTGGTCATAAAACTTCTTATATATGTAGTAAGGTCATTTGTTATGCGACTTCTGGTGACGGCGTTGTTAGGTTGGCCAATGTATCTGTCCACATAGGCTCCGAGCAATTTAGTCAGTCGTATAGCTACACGGGCATTGCACTCCTCGCCTAACGGCGAATCGTCTCTACGAGCCTCCTCGGTGAGATTATTATTGAAATACCATAAAAATAAATTACGATCCATAACTATGGTATTAACATTTAGCTCTAAAAGATTTTCTCTATGTGCCCTTATGAATTCATAATCAACATCGGTTACAGAAAGAGATGCATTAATTCCGAATATAGCATTAAACCTGTAGTCAAATGTAGCCTTGCAATACAATGCGGAAGCCGAAACTCCGGTAGCACTGTTTCCCTGAAGTCGGATATAATGAAAGCCCTGTAGATTAAATCGTCTCCAATAGTATTCCGTATAGTTATAAATGTCCCTAATTCTTACATTAGTTAAATCACCTGTCCCTAGAACCTTGAACATAAATTTATTATGCATCCGAATAAAGCTGGTAAATCCATAAGATATATTACCCCCGTAGTCTGTGAGAAGGTCGGCCTGCAACGGCGACTCCAAAAGAGGCCTAACATCCGTATCACGATAAATTACATAAGAGTTCCATGCATCTATCCATGGCTTGTAAATATTTTGACCAACATCTTTCCGAGTGACATATTTGTTTATGTATATGTAATCACTTCGGATACTACTATTTATCGGGTCGTTTCTTGGGTTTCCGCCGTTCTCGTCAGGCCAGGTGGTCATCTGGGTATCAAAAAAACTATTGCCTACTACCTTGCTTTTATGAATCCGTAAATCATGCCTTTCATCATAAAAAGGAATATCGGTTTTTAGGCCTAAACTTGAATTGCTTATATACATATCCGTAAAATTGCTGGAAGGAGGAGGATTCGTAATAGAATCATAAAGAGAGCCATTTTCTATAATTTCAATGTCTGAAATATCTAAAAATCCATAATATCCAGTATGTAGAGGCGAATAAGATAGCGGGTTTGTTATGCTTTGACTACCAGAAGTAAATACGATATTATACGGATTATCAGTACTGTTTGAAGGAGATATTTGTATACTGTTATTAGAACCGAAGGTGGTAAAGTATACTATGTCAAAATGATTGTTAGTTGAGCCTTTTAGCAGGTAAATATTAGGCTGACTTGTTATAGCACCAGATAACAATCCATTTAAATTGAGAGGGCTGTTAGAAATATCTAACCATCCAATTTGATTAATAGTGATACCTGAACCGCTCGGGATAGTACCATTTTTGTCGTCCGTAAAAACATACAATTCTATATCCCAATTATTTTGCCCGCTATTGTATAGGAAGTCAAAAATCATATAGATATTCATAGAAAATGCAGTATAACCTTGTATCTGATTATTTATATATACAATGAGAGAAAAATTGTTTGTATTACTTGGTATTATTCCATTAATAACACAGTTATATCTTGCAAAATCTGTAACGTTAATACTATTAGATAGGGGCGAGCCTGATGCCGCTGGCTTGCTAAGGCCTGGAATACTAAAAAATCTTTCGCCTTCTATTTCTATGTAACCACCGTGAATTAAACTATTAGATAGATTTATGTTCCCATGATTTGGAGGTGGAAGATTTAATAGTACCCCGTTAAACACATACTTTGCCATAAACTGTGGGGGGCCATTAAGCCATAAAGGTATGACGAATAGTTTTTCGTATTCCGCCCGAACCTTTTTCGGGTTATTGGGGTCTTCAAGCTGATTGGCGATTGTATTAGGTACTGCTATCAAACAATTAGGCGGCTTATGGCCAAAGTTAGGAAGTATCTGAGCATATATAGGAGCTACTTCTTTTAGAAACACTATATCGTTCAGACAGGCCCCCGATACAATATCTTCAAACGGATGCGGATATCGGCTGTTCAGTATTGCTCTTGTCTTAAAAGGCCCATCCTTAGCAAAGACATAATTAGCTATCCCGAATCTCGTAGGCGGATTCGGGGGAGGTAAATTCTGACCTGTAATATTAACTATTACCCCAGGCTCTTGAATGGGCATGTATAAATATACAAAGCATTCGTATATTTATACATGGGTTTTTACGAAGACATAAAATATAAATACTATAATTCTCCTGCTGCTGCCCCTCGTTTATCTACTGTAAAATCTCCTCAGCAGCCACAAGCTTCTCAATCTACTTCACAAAATGCCCCAACCACTACACCAACACCCCTATCCACTCAGAGCAGAGTTATTATACCAGCAACCAATACAATAGGAGGCCGAATAAAAGCCATAGCCATAGCTAATGTCATAGATAGCATAGATAAAATTTTAGAACAAAAACAAGATAAAGATATAAAAGTGTTCTTTTACTATAAAGACTCTGAAAATAAGTATGCTTATGTAGATTTTACAGAAAATAAGCTGGAATTCCATTTCATTAATCCTGATGAGGTGGAAAAAACACCTATAAGCTCACCCTTTTTGGGTTTTGTATTGCATCCACATCTTGACAAAGATGCGGATATTAAACTGTTTGAAATTTTATCTCATGATGTATTTGAGAAAAACTGCCTGAATTGTATGGAAAAAAGTGATTTTGTTATGCCTTGTGTAACTATGTTACCCCTGCTGAAGCATGTAGGATTATTAGACAAAATGAGTGCTGGTACGTCAGATGCTAAGGAAATTGGCTTTTACATATCTAATCTGAGTCAGTATGTATTAGCTATGCATGAGGTGGAAGGAGGCACAGGAAGGTTAAAAACGAGAACCTATGCTAAGAAACAAAAAGAAACCAAAGAACCCGAAGCATATTTAGTATCGTTTTCCACTCAAAGATTACCCGATTTGCCCACAGTAAGTTACACAGCAGACATGCGGGCTAATCAGTATCTGACTAATATCTTCCTTCAAGCTATGGCCTTCCTGAATGGCGAAAGTACAAAAACAATTAATAAGAAAATTACAGAAGGCCTAAAAATGAGTAAAGCTACTTTTAAAGCTTTCCAAGATTTCATAGATAGCTACGATAGATATACCAAAATCTTTAGCGACAAACGATCTTTTAGTAAAAGTATCTATAATCATACTTCAGAACACTTGTTCTCAAAAACTATCAATACCCCATCTACCACTTCATTCTTCGCGACATCTACCACGGTGCCCCCTGTCGCCCCTGCATCTTCCACAAGTAAGGATAATTTTGAACACGAAATGAAAAGTAAATGGCAAACGCTGTTTTCTGAAATAATAACAGAATGGGGCTCAAATTATTACTCGCCAATAGTAAAATTTGCTAATTATTATATTCCCGGAGGCCCAAAACGAGATTATCTATATGTGTATAGAATACTAAAAAATATAAATGAGAATCATAAGAATAATCCGCAATCAAATATAGCAGATATAGTAAATAGAACTTTAATTTCTATGACCAATTCTTTGATTAATTGGGTACACGAAGCTGTAATATTAGATATAATATACCAAATTTATGCAATAAAAACGAAAAATCTGAGCGATAAAATGTTTATTGATTCTTTATCTTTTTTATCCTATATTATTTTTGCCCCATTTGGTGGTAATCAATATTTTTCTAATATCCGTAAATTACACCCTTTATTAGTATTTTACGAATTTATAGCGGCTTACGAATCTATTGCGGATGATAAAGATAAGGAGCACTTCCTAAGGATGCTAATTAGAGAATTAGATAAATATATTAGATCGATAAAGTCATCGGCTCGTAAAGATGCTTTTGAGTTTCATGGTATTATATTCGAAGTTATAGATAAAGAAAATGTTTCGTTGTCAATATACAAGCAATCTAATATAAATATAACCAATGTAAATGAATTGCAAAAATATCTTGCCAAGCCAGAAATAAGGCAAATTGCCGACTCAATCAAGATAATTTTCAATATAGATAAACACGATGTTTTTAAGTCTTATATAGAAAAATATGTTAACTTTATCGTACAAAACTTCCAAACTGCTCAAATTGTATATCAAGAGATGGAAAATCAAAGAAACAGCTTTTATCAGATCAATAATGCTCAAGTTAATATTAACTTTACACCTTTGACTAATAAACAGGCCGTTGATGAAGTTGCATATCTTACACTGAATAACAATAATAGATTGAATTTCATGTACAATATAGAGCCTGAAATTATTAGTGCTTGTTTTGCTACTTTAGAGTACTTTATTAGTAATCGTGGTAAAATAGAGCTAAGTACTGATGTAGTTATAGATGGGGAGAAGTTGTCTAATGCTTACAATCCGAGTGCTTCTGGCGGTGGCACCAGTACCTCAGGTAGTGGTGCGAGTGCCTCAGGTAGTGGCCAGTCTCTCCCCGTTAGCGGAAGCTTTACACCAAGCGATATATTCTATAACATCAATCAACCTATAATTAATAACTTCAGCGATTTATTCAATAGCATAAAAGAATACGAAACTGTTGTAAAGGCCATAGCAGATAACGGAAGTATAGACCTTAACAATCTATCTGATAACATGCCAGAAGTCTTTAAGAAGTTATTTGATAACATTGAAATAAGTTCTTCTAGCGACGACATTCAGCGTTATCTTGGAGCTAAAATAGGCCGACTTATAACAATAGATAACATTAGTGATAAAAATAATCTTTATGTATTACAAACAGTTATAGAAAAAATAATATATGTTGAAAGCTTAGATGCTAACTCACAGGATAAGCTAATAACAGTTCTATTTAGCAATTTAAATTCTAAGGAAGTTGCCGCTATGTTAGACAATATCAAGAAATTTATTGAAAAAGTGATGGGTAATAATGCCCCATCCATAGATTATTATGACCCTAAGAATCCAAATCGTTCGCTTAAAAAGCGAGGTGTGCTAATGTTCGGTTCGGATGCTATAGAAGAAGCATATCAGATAATAACAAACAAAGCAGCTCCACAAGTAAATAAACTTGTAGTTGTTAGTGTAGGCGACTACACGAACACCCAAACTAAAGAATTATTTAGAATGATATATAAAATATACTCGCATTATTACGGTAACGCACTAAATACTAAACAATTCAATAAAAATAAATATGCTTACTTTTACATTATAGACGAAACTGCTGTTTCTTACAATATGAATCTTATGTTATTCTACAGGCACTTACTACTACCTTCTGATATGCTTATTTATCCATACGATCAGGATACGGCACAAATAATAACATCTGGGGACATGTATAGTAAAATCGATAAGTTCAATCAAATATACTCGGACAAATTTCTAAAATTTGTTAGTGCTTCTTCAATAAGAGGTATTTTTGCAAACAAGAAGGCAGTGTACATAGATGCTGAATTTATTGATCAGATACTTATGGATATAGATGCTAATTACGATATCAATTTATCTGGTTGTACAAGTATGCTTCCTTCTATGTCTCCTGAGCGTATTGCGAGAACAGCTTACGAAGTTCTGAAAAATGGTTTCGTTCTATTGGATAGTAATAAGGTATCTACCAGTGTACCTACTGTATCAGTGCTTTCATTGAAAGGCCCCGTTCATACTATAGTTTATCAAATAACTACAGACGATAATCCAGAATTCACATACTTCCGAAATAATGCCAACAACTACTCGTATATAACTCTAGAATCCGATAAAAATATGAATAGATTAGTAGATACTATTGAAAATGCCATAAGCTATCATAAAAAAGAGATTCTAGGCCTTATCAATAATTTGTCCAATGACTTAAAAGTATCTATGGACCGTTTAGACAATGATATATTGTATTTAGTACCACACAATATCATTTCAAAAAAAGTTAAAGCTAAACAGCAAACATCTAGAATAAGTAAAATGATAAATAAAATTAGACAGCAACCTGAACAGAAAGTAAGATCGGTGGAAATCAGCGAGGAAGACATCCTAAATTTTATATTTGTAAAATCGTTACCACAAATGTTATACAATACAAATCCAAAGGAAGATAGGGCTTACTTTTTTAGGTTACTTTCGGTAATAAGCAATCTTACAGGTACATACGACGATAGACTATTAAGTATGATGGATAAGATGCCGGATACTCAAGAAGAATACCAGCACATGTTCAGGCTTGCTTCTAAATTTATTTCTTCTAAATTGAAAGATATAGTTAAGTCAGACCCTATTGCTAAAAAATATTATTCCGCTGAAAGGTTCAGAAGTGCTTTTATGGCCCTTATTCAAGGGGCATTCGCTGACCCTAAATCTATCCTGGAATCTTACGGTATTAACGAAGATACTGTAACTGCGTCACACTTACAAGAAGTAATAGAACGGGTATTTGAAAGAATCAATAATACTGTACCAATAATATTGGAGAACCTTACCAGAGCAGATACTCTATCCCAAGTATCGCGTATTGTGAATATATTCATAGGCAAGATGCTTTGTGATATAAGGTCCAGAACATCAGCTCAATACATAACCCCCGCCGATCTTCAAAATATTCGTTATACTTTCGCTTTTGATGATCAGATTATTGCTATAGTAACCTCTGTATTGATATATGGCGTTCTTAGTGGCCATATCAGGGGAGGTAGTTCAAATAATAAATTTTTAAATATCATCGTTAACAGACTTAGAATTTATAACATTTCAGAAATCCTTTCATTTAAAGATATTTACTTAACGGTTCTTAATATATTTGTCTCTGGATTTTTACCCCTCCAAGTTTTTGTCACTGAAATGTATGGGTATAATGATAAAAGTTATGAATCGTTTGTTGCTTTTATGCTACTTTGTCTTGAACTAACAGCTAATTTCTTTGAACTTGTAGCTACAGGCTTAGATCTAAGCCATAGGATTGCTGCTAAGTATATCGTGAAAGAATTTGAGCGCTTTAGATCATCAGTAAAATCAGAGATCGAAGATACCGGTATTATATTCTCAGACGATTTAGAGATTGTAAATCCCGAAGAAGAAGAATTGATGGAAGCAATTATGAATACTCCAATTAAGTGGGAGCAAGTTACAGCTATAGACCTCAGTAAGGGAGTTTATGTGGTCGGCGAATACTTTTTGAAAAATAAGTTATTAGAGTACATAGAAGAAAATGATGGCTACTTTAGATTTATGATGCTAAACGAAAGTACTACAGCAGATGATATATTGCTTAACCAATTAGATGAATATGTTCGACCAACCGGAGTCTTTTTAGTCGCAACTAAAAATCTAGAAAACATAAGGTCACTTGTGAGATCTATTATGTCGAGTAATCAGAAAACTAGTGTTGTAGCTATAGTTTCTTCTACTCTAAGTCATGCTGAGGGGCTTTATACTTTTGGTTATTCTGATTTAGCCTCTAAGGCTTCTGACCAATTAGTTGCTCGTTCTAAGCCACCGGAAGCAGCTAATGGGTGGCTGAGCAGAATCGTCCGATGGAACTTCCGAAATAAAGTGGAGATTCCCGTAGGAGCTGCCATGGCGAAAGCAAAACAATGGGTAGAGACTCATAAAACTACAATTACAGAAGTCGTAGAAACAGCAAAGTATGATGTGCCTTCCAAAATATCCAGGGGCATATCAAAGGCTATATCTAAATTCGTTCCCTTCTTGGCTATTTAAGAATAAAGCCTATGCCTATCCCCCGAAAAAAGAAATACGAGCGAAAAAAACACTACATCCAGCGCCTTATAAGACACTACATAAAAGAAGGCTATCCACAAAAACAAGCTGTAGCTATAGCTATAAACGTGGCTGAAAAAGAATACTCTAGGATAAGCGCGCACATTTTTAATCCTTTTTTACCTATACTTTTCTGATAGGGACGTAACGTGCAAGGCACAAACGTCTTTCGATCCAGATTGCTACTATATCTAAATACTTTTTTAGTATATTTTTTCACGCTACCTTGCGACATTTTGTTCTATGGCAGGCATATCCCTTCTATGGGGGTGATAGGTTTTGACAGTCAGGTGATTGTTCGGGGTGCAGGCAGGGTTTGTCGGAACCCTTCAAAACCGACACTGAAAAAGTGCCACTCGGCCTTACGCACTTGCTGCCTGATTAGATGGCAGCCGTATGAGTGGCTCCAGCCCGAAGGGCGCTCATACGAGGGGTTTCGGGCTATATAGGGTAGATGCCCCAGCTACCCTGTGAAACTCGGTGGGGCTAGCACGGAGATGGACCAGCAGTCGGGTCCCTTCGTATTACAGTATGACTGCTAAGCCTGTAGGGCCTCGCTCAACCAGCCTGATTGGACGTGGGTTCGATTCCCACCACCTCCACACTATGAAAAATCGGGGTAATCTAAGAATAGACCTCATTGCACGAGCGATCCAGAACGCTGCCCAAGTATCACATAAAATAGTAGAAACAATATTTACACAAGATACGAATAAGTCTAATATTATTTGTATTACTGATAAGCTAACCTTTACATTGAGTAATAACATCAGAAATGCATCTATAACACTGCGTACAGTTCCATTAGAATACATCAGAGATCGTGTGCTGGGGAAAGCACAAATTTTCGTATCTGCTGTAGAAGACGAAAGCGCTGCTCTAATCCTTACCAAGATGCTCAATACAGAAATCCCCGTCAGAAAAATTCAAATAGAATTGAATAAAGGAGATGTAGTAATTGTATTTAAGCTTCTATCAAATAATATAAAAACAGAAACTACAATAAACGAAGATATCATTAATGGCTTGCATTACGAGTTTTTGTTAATGGAAATTAACTAACAAAAACACACAGTACGACTATAGACATCGAGTCCATTAGTTTTATATTTAAGGCCCCTCGGTGGTGTTTTCGATAAGTATGGCAACGTATGTTCAAGCATGTTAATGCAGCTGCTTTAGAAGGGCTTAACACTGATTACAGCAAATTTGAGATGTACAGAAACCTGTTGGTTACTTTATGCCGAATGCCCTATGTGTCTCACTTCAGCGAAATACGTCCCTTCTTCGAACGCGTATTCGGCCCATCAGAAATAGATTTTATCTATGCCATTAATCATGTGAAAGAAACTAACGTAAGTTTTCATACAGTAAAGGAAAGTTACATAAAGTTTGCGAGAGAGTTTTATGATAATACAAGAGAGTTTGTTTTTCTAATTGACTTTTTGTATCAGACGCTGGCTAATGTCAAGACAAATAACGATGTTAATACACTAACTGGTGATTTGTTATGTGATGCTAACTTTATGAAAGAGATCTTAGTTGGGCGAAAGGGCATTAGCTCCTTTTTTCCAAAAATCAAGTATCTTCGGGGTACCATCAATATTATTGCTGCTCCGCCTGGGGGCGGTAAAAGCCTCTACATAATGCACGAAGCTATATATCAGACTCTTATTAACAATCACTACACATGGATATTCGTTAGCGGAGACATGGACCAAGCTGCCGTTATGTCAAGATTATACGTCGTTGTGAAAGAACACGAACATAAATATGCCGCTTATCTAGCGCGACATAATATAGACATTCAAAATGCACTAAAAAAACTAAAAGTTACAGTAAGTCAATACGGAACCATTAGCATATACGATGTCGCTAGCAGTATTAAAAATAGCAATGTAGACTGGGTATTTATAGACTACGATGATAAATTTGTAGATATAGACAGTGAAGAAATGCTTTACAATGCCGCTGCTAGGCCCTATCTGGTAATGGATCAGCATAAAGAAGGAAAGGTCATAGTTTTTGCCTCGCAGATAAAACCACAATCCTACTACCAATCATATAATAGCGCTATCGGCTTTTTACAGGGGTCATCCAAAAAAGAACATATAGCCGATACCATAACAGTTATCAGAAAAAACTATGACACTAATGTATACAGTATAAGTGTCCTAAAAGATAGACACGGCCTCATAAATATCGGGGAAGAACTCCATTACTTCGAGATTAGAGACGGAGTGATAACCGAAGTTGAACCGAGCTCTGTCAAAACAAAAAATAAAAAATCTAAGAATGCAGGTATCCCCGACGAACCCATACCGTTCTAAATCTAAGACTTAAGAAGAGATTCAAATTATTCTATTTAGCTGGGGGCGGGTGAGTGGAGATGGAAGATTGACCCCTGAACAAAGACTGTGTGAGGTTTTACTCGTCTATCAGCTAGGCCCCAACAACGGGGCCTCTTTGTTTTAAGTTACTACAATGATACATGGGGACACCACCTATGATGCTTGTCTGTTAACTACAAAATATAAGAAGGAGAAACCAACTCGACATCATTATTAGATATCAAGCTTATTAATTGTTCTCTTATTTCAATAATCTTTTTGACATTTTTCGTCAAAATCTTAAGTAATATCGTACCGTCAAGTATACTATAAATTTCTTTTTTCTCGATCTCTAATGGTATGATTGATCTATCATCTCTATAATTATCTATAATGGGACTGAACTCTATATTTTTAACCGATGCTGTGATTTTGTAGTTTTTAGGCTTGTCACATTGTATCTTGTAATCTATTGAAATACTCAGACTACCATATCCAGGCCATGTTCTAAAATTTACTCGATTTTCGTAATAATCCTTGTACTCAATAGGACTCATAGGAGATAATTCATGAGATAGAATAAGTAAAATAAGGTTTGTTATACCTATCGGATTATCAATTGTAAAAAATAATCTAGAAACGTATTGTATTGATTTATAAGTATTTCTATTACGTTCGTCCATTCTTTGTATCTCTTTAATTTGAAATTTTATACTTTTCGCTTTCCAAAAGCGGGTGAAAGCGTCAATTACCATCTGCTTCTTAATCATTTTGGCGTTTTGCGATACGTATTCATATAATGCTTTTCTAGTAACTGTTGCAAACTCTTCAATTACTTTACTGGGGCGTTTCCAGAAATTATTTCTTGCTAAACAGTTGCTAATCTCATCATATAAATACTTGTGATTTTGTTCTATGTACTTATTAAAGGATTTTACGGATTCATAACTAAAATTTTCAAATAGTTCCCTTTTTAATAAGTCCCTTAGTTCTATTATGTTATAGCTTTCTTTTAAATTATATATCTTGTAATTTGGATACAAGCCTGCAAGAATGTGCTCAAAAATTGCAAATGATATATAAGATGGTAATACATCTGGATGTCTGCTTATCATAAAATTAATTGTACGATTCACCCCATAACAAAAATCTTGGAACCATGGAGCGTAATTAATTAATATCCAATCGTAGCAGCCAAGACTATTTTTACTAAGAGCAAAATGTATAAAGTTAATTGCTTTTTGACTTTCGCTTAATTCTTTTTCTAAAAGCCAAAATGAGTATTTGTCTCCTATTGAAATGTACTTGTACTCAGTATTACTGATAATGTGTTCACCGTTTACTGATATAATATTATCGCCTAAATAATTATTAACAACACTGTATCTACCAGATAAATTCCATTCAGATTCTGGTTCTACCTTATGTATTTTTACATCAGTTGATCGCAATTCTTGTAACGATATTTCTGATAAAACATTTTTTTGTTCTTTAATGCTTTTATAAGGTCTAAAAAGCTTTCGTAATAATACATATTCTCTATAGTAATATGCAGTCTTATGTGATAAACATTTTACATTCAAGTCTTTGTCAAAGGCATGAGCTCGGAATAAAAAACTGTGTTTCAATTCTATTTTTTTATCATGTATATCTATGTTCATATTCAAATATACATATTGAATAAATA